>RCMY010001754.1_pt1 | contig 20147 bp, 17 predicted proteins | sample 2041341 | NCBI WGS metagenome assembly RCMY01 (sample SAMN09708234, study PRJNA481090) | Marine sediment metagenome, whole genome shotgun sequencing project. | reverse complement strand
GCCTCGATGATCGAGTCGACGGAGCAACTCTTGCCCACGTGCAATGCCAGGACAGCGAGTAGCCAGCGGGCCTTTGCGGCGCCAATACGAATGCTGGGCGCGTCGTCGAAGACGACCTCTATGCCCCCGAGCAATCGTATTTCCACGTCTCCAGTGTGCCTCCAGCGCGGCTCCAGGCGCTTCCGTCACGATGTTTTGCAGAAAGACACCCGAAGACGAGAACCCGAAAGAGACGGAACAACCCAATGCAGAGCTACCTGATAGAACGCCACTTTGGCCATGTCACCCCCGAGCAGCTCGCTGCGGGTGGATCAAAATCCAAGCAATGTGCCGCCGAGAGTTTTGCCGACACCATCGTCTGGAAACAGTCCCATGCGGTCGAGACCACCGACGGCCTGGTCACCTACTGCTTGTACGAGGCTGCCAGCGAAGAAACGATCCGCGAACACGCTGCGGCCGCCGGGCTGCCGTGTGACAGGATCAGCGCCACACAGGTCGTTGGACCTGACGACTTCGAGTAGATGGAGATTCGGTACCGTGCCCAAGTTTTTGGTCGAGCGAGTGTGGGATCCCATGGACGAAGAAGAGCTGGCCAAGATGGCAGTGCTGTCCAGAAGGATCATCGACGAGAGTTTCACGGACATCACATGGGAACGGTCTCAGGTCGCGGTGGACGAGGACGGCGTGATTCGAACCTTCTGTGTCTATGGGGCGCCCGGCAAGGATCGGGTGCGTGAGCACTCGGCCGTGCTGGGCTGCCACCGGGTCGACAACATCTACGAAATCGCTGGCGAGATCGACCCAGCGGACCTCCCGACGTAGGCGGGCGGCCAAGGGCGACGACTTCGGTTCCCGCCTAGGCGCCGGTCACCGTGATCGTGACCGTGCCGCTGCCGGAGGAGGCGCCGTACGAGTCGGTCACCGTGTAGGTGAACGTGTCGGTCGTCTGCGCACCGGTGCCGAGCGCTGCCAATGTTGGCGACGTCGTCGGGTTGTAGCTGTACGAGCCATCGCCGTTGACGACGACGGTGGCACCCTTGGTCGACGTCGCGGCGAAAGCGGACACCACAAACGAGTCGCCGAAGTCGGGGCCGACAAAGTTGCCGGCTCCATCGCGATCGTTGGCGAGCACGCCGGCCGCACCGACGTTGAGTGTCGTCGCGTTGTTGGTGGCACCGGTGTCGTTGATGGCCACCGGCGTGTCGTTGCCGACGATCGGCCCGACCGATGTGAAGCCGTGAAACATCGCTTCGTTGTCGGTGGTCGGGTTGACGAGGGTCGAGGTGCAATCGACCGAATCTAGGAACGGGTTGCCGGCGCTGAGGTCGGGGGCCAGCGGCATTGGTGACGCCACGCCGCGGATCTCGCCCACCGGGCAACTCGGCACGTTGATCGACGAAACCTGCGCCGGTGAACCGGACAGCGCGCCGCTCATGATCTGTCCACGGTTTTCGTAGACCCAGTCGACCAAGGCGTCGGTACCGGCCGGGTAGTCGGGCGGTGCCGGTTGGAGGCTCTTTGCATCCTGGCTCAACGCGACAGCGGGAATGCCCTGTCGAGCGCCGGTTTTGGCCCCGCCAACCGTGCCGGACACGCCGGCGAATGGGCCGATGTTCGGGCCCTCGTTGTTGCCGGAGATGATGAGGTGCGGCGTATCGGGCCCGGTGAGCACGCTCAGTCCGGCAAGAACCGCGTCGGCCGGGTAACCCTCGGTGCTCACACCGGCGGTGCCGACGGCCCAGACGGGATACCCGCTGAGGGTCGTCAGTTGCTCGACCGGCGGCGTTGAACCAACGGTGTAGCGGTCGCCGGACCCGCTCTTTTGTTCGCGCGGTGCGTAGACGAATACTTCGACGTCGGGCATATCGAGGAGCCCTTCGACGAGATCGTCAAGTCCTTCGGAGTCGTAGCCATCGTCGTTGGTGACCAGTACCCGCATGACCTCGGGATTGTCTCGCACGTGGCACGGGTCGGATGGGTCGAATACCGCTCCGCCGGCTTGCAGACACGGGTGTGATTCGGCGAAGACATCGGTTTGGTAGGCCATGCCCGGGGCGATCCAGGCATCGAGGAACCAATACCGGCTGAGGTCGAGATTGACGCCGCCGCCATTGCCGCAGTCGAGATCGGACATTGCGACGCCGATGCGTTGCCCGGTGGTTGCATCGAGGCACCAATCGCTGACATCGCGATGCCACCAGTCGTTGTCACCCACGAATCCGGCCGGGGGTGTCGTGGTGTTGGTTCGTACCATCCAGGTGACGCCGACGAGTCGGTCGTCGGCCGCGTCGCCGCCGTAGTGCAGCAACTCCGGCCGATCGACGCGGAACGAGCCGTCGATGCCGCTGGGAAGTCCTGGCATGGTGGTGAAGATCGGATCGTCGGGGTCGAAGCCCGGCGCGGTCAGGTTTGCGGGATCGAACGACGCAAAGGTCGAGCCGATGCCGGATTCATAGGACGCCAATAGCGTGGTCGCCGCGCTTGCTGCGCCCGACGTCGTCAGGCCCGTGACCCGGACGCCCTCGTTCACGACGTCGAATTGGGCCGAGACAAGGCCACAATTGGTGTCGCTGAGGGGGCCTTTGGTCAAGCCGGTGTACGCCGAGCCACTGTTGGATGCCGGTGAAGAAGTGGTGGCCGTGCACCACCACGGACTGGTGGCAGGACTGTCGACCTGGCTGACCAACGCAGAGGTGTAGAAGCAACTGCTTGCCAGCATCGCGAGCACTGCCAGCATTGTTAAGGACCGAATCTTCACGGCGGAACTTCCCCAGGTTGAGCGACGAGGAAACCGTATCGGTACCCGTCGTCCCTGTCATTTCGGTGTGGTTGAGTGCCTAGCGGTACAAGTCGCCGCCGAGGTACTTCAGTCGGAGTTGCGCCTTGTCAGGCCGCCCGCGACTGGGCGACGTGGCGCTCGTAGCGTCCCGCAGTACCGGGCACTTCGCTGAAACCCATGCGGCGCAAGTAGCGGGCCTGGTCGGGGTTCGACGCGGTCGACCAGAACGATGTCGCAGGTATGCCCGCCAGCAATCCCGCGCCTTCGGAGTAGAGAAAGCTGCCGATGGCAAAGTCGCGATACTGCGGAATCGCGAAGTCGAGCATCACCTCGACGCTGCCGTCGTCGCGCCGTTCTCCGATGAACAGACCGGCCGGCACCATGTCACGCAACGTAAACGCGGTGATCGTGTCGGCATCCGCTTCGTGTACGAACTCGGGCTGGAATCGGCCTTGGATGTCGTCGGCGTAGAACTCGAGGAAGCGGCGCACGTACTCCGAGTCCGGTGCCACGTGCAGGATGCGGAACAGCTCGTCCTTCTTCTTGATGAGCTGCAGCAGGTACCAGGCGTGGATCGACGCGCCGATCACGTTGACGACCGCGATCGGGTAGGCGCCGATGGCCAGTGAGTAGATCAGGAACGTGACGCCCCCGATCAGGCCGAAGAGCCGTAGCTTCAGAATCGACGTCTGGGTGATCGACAACACGATCAACGCTGAGGCGGCGTAGCCCACGATCTCGATGACGGTGTTCACATCCATCCCACGAACGCTAGGGCCGTCCCCTCGCCGGGCGGCACGGCTCAGCTCGGGATTCGTGCGCTTCGCCCAACGATTGTTCGTACGTAGAGTGGTTCCGATTCGATCAGCCGGCCGTGGGTGCACTGTCACGCCGATCTGCATCGATCGGATACTGGCGCTTCCGTGAGCTGAGGGACAAGGCCGATGACAACGTGATGAACGGGCTCGCAATTGCGGATCGCACGAGGACCCTGCTTCGATCACCGGCTGTCGTCGGCTTCGAAGGACCGTTCTTCGACGTCATCGAATCGATGGTCGCGGGCCTCGGCCGCAGCGTGGTGAGGCGTCCTGGCCTGCTTGCGGTGCCCGGTGGGCCGATGACGATCTCCTCGCATGTCGACCGACACGGCTTCGTCACCGGGGGCGGCGGCCGAGTCAGATATGCCTCGAGCGTGGCGGCCCATCGGCCGCTGGGACCAAGACAGGCGGCGGTCATCTGCCAACGCTTCGTCCACGAGCGAGTCGGGGCCTACGATCCCGAGTCCGGTCAAACCCTCGCTATCGGCACGATCGACCATGGTGCACATTGCGGAATCGCCGGGGTCGAGATGCAGGTTCCGGAGCTGAGCGATCTTCCACCCGGTACGCCGGTGGGGTTCCTCGCCAACGATAACGACGAGGACGAAAGGATCGCCGGCCAACTGGACAACGCGCTTTGCGTCGCGATGGCGCTCGAGCTCCTGAGCGAGGGCTTCGACGGCACGGCGCTGTTCACGGCGGGCGAGGAGGCCGGTGTGAGCTGGAAGGCGTTGGTGGAGTGGTTCGACCGGCCGACCGACCGCTTGATCGTGCTCGATACCAGCCCGTTCGACGACGGCGCCCCGGTCGACCGGGGCGTTGCCGTGTTGCGTTCCCGCGACGCAGGAGGAGCGTTCTCCGTCGAGACGACCCGTCGCATGGCGGATGCCGCTTCGGCGGCGTCGGTCGAGGTGGTGTGGAAGGACGAGTTCCTCGCTTCATCGGGGCGTCCACTGGGCCGAACCGAACTTGGACGGGTGGTCGATGCAACCGCCGGAGCGGTGACCGGAACCACGCTGCAAGTGCCGACTACCGACTATCACACCAATCGTGAAGCAACCACGCTCGAAGCGATCGCCGCGGTGGGTAGAACACTCGAGGCATTCGTTGCGTAGCGTTCTTGGGCAGCAGGAGTCCGGACGGTCAACCGTCCTCAAGTCATCGTCGGTTCGACCGAATTCAGCAAATGTGGCAATCGCAGCAGCAGAGAGTCGACGAATCGTTCCCGTGGGGGGAACGTTCACGCGGTGTTGTCGATCTATGATCCCCAAGTGCCCGTCGTGACAACGCCAATCGGTGAGAGCGATCGGGACTCGACGGAGCGCTGGGCAGCTCGGCGTCGTGCGGAAGCGGACTTCGTCCGAGGGTTTTGCGACGCACCCGTGATCGAGCCGCAGATAGGCCGACGTCCGGCCTCCGCCGCCCTCCGTCGCAGCGTCGTCTCGGCGATGGCGACCGTCGCCGGGGACTTCTTCGAAACCACACTCGGCCGCCCTGCCCCGCGGCCATTCTTCGAGACGGCGATCGACTTCAGCTACCAGCGTTACGACATCCGGGTCATCGAGGATGACTGGCTTTCGTTCGTCTATTTCACGTCGCTCGCCGGCGCGACGTCCGTGGGCAACTTCTATTCGTCCGGGATGAGCGCGATCGCCGATCTCTTCAGTGTCATTCGTCGTTGCGGTTGGAACCGCATCGGATTCAGCGGCGAGCCGTACTACGAGACGTGGCTACTCCTCGAGCGCTTCTTCCCGGACTTCGACATCGATCAAACGCCCGATGCCTTCTCCAACGAGCGGGAGGTGCTGTTCCTCGACACCTCCTCGTTGGCGTGGCCCGCACTACCCGAATCGCGAGGCGAACTCGAGCTCGTCGTCGTCGATACATCGTGCGTGGCGTGCACGTCCGAAGATGTCGCCCGGTGGGTGGAGCATTGCCGAAGCATCGATATTCCGGTTGCGCTCGTTCGGAGTCACATCAAGCTCGACTCATTCGGGCTGGAACCCGGGCGCATCGGGTCGCTCGTACTCGTCGCAGACGACGATGACGTGCGCGGTGACCTCGAAAAGCACTTACGCCAAGCCCGCTCCGTCTTTGGCAGCGCGTTCTCGCCCGCATCGTTCTACCCGTGGATCGGCAACCGCGAGTTCGGTCGCCTCAGCCGAGAGCGAACCGATCGGATTCGGCTGGCAACCGACATCCTCTGTGAAGAGTTGCAAACGGCGTGCGCTTCCGACGAGTTCGTCGTCACCTGCAGCACCCACGGCATCTTCTTGTTGGTTGACACCGGCTTGGCTGCAGCCGTCGAAGCGGAGGCGGGGGGGCGAGTTCTGGGCTACGGCGATGCCTCGTCGGCGATTGCCACGGCAGCGCAGGCCGTTGCGCTCCCGGTGCACAGGGCGGACAGTTTCGGCCTCGACGTCGTCACACTGACCGATTACGTGAACATTTTCGATGGGCGGCACAAGCTTCGGGTCAGTGGCGCAGATCTGCCGTCTGCATTGCTACCCGACATAGCTCGGGTCATCCGCGACACCTTGGACGGGCTTCTGGAGCACCATGCAGTCGCTTGATGAGGTCATCGACGACGAGCTCTCCCGGTACACCGGACCGGTACTGCTGTATGACCGTCGGATCCTGGGTGCGAACATGGGCGCGCTCGCCGAGGCGGTTCGGCCGACCGATTGGCCGATGCTTGCGGTGAAGTCCTTTCCCCATCCGGTTGTCACCGAGATGGCGAAACAGCATCGGCTCGGTTTCGAGGTGTCGAACCTGGCGGAGTATCAGCTGCTGCCGAACGATCTGTCCGGCTCGAATGTTTCATTGGGCCGGGCGACACCTGTGCCGCCCGAACCGTTCACCGAACGCGGCAATCGGCTCACCATCAATACCGAGCGGTACACGGCGCCGAACGCACACCCGTCGGTGCGGCATGGCCTTCGACTCAACTTCCGCGACATCCCCGGTGTTCCCGACGCCGAGCGGCTCGCGTTCGATCGGTTCGGGGCATCGTGGGAAGAATTCGCCGACCGTTTGCGGTCGGGCGCCGCAGTCGACGGGGCGCACTTCCACAACGCGTCGGAGGTCAATTCCGCCGACTCGTACCTCGTGGCGCTCCGGGCCATTCGTGACTTGGCTGATGCGGTTGCCGCGCCCCTCGAGTTCATCAACGTCGGCGGAGGTCTGCACGGGGTTCCCGCAAGCGTCCGGCCGGGCTTACTGCGACAACTCACCGTCGAAGCCGGACCGCGAGAACTCCACATCGAACCCGGCAATGCCCTGTGTGACGGGGCCGGCCACTTGCTGTGCCGGGTCGAGTGGGTACGGGAGTGGGAGAAAGGCTGCTACTACGTCGGCCTCGATGCATCGTATGACTGCCATGCTCAGTGGAACTATCCCAGCTGGGTGAGCCTGCCCGGTCTGCCGTGTGAGGCGCTGCCATACCGACAACTGCCGTCTGCGGCCGAGGGCAAACACACGATCGTCTTTTCCGGTGCGAGTTGTTACAACTCGGATCGGCTCGGCGTGTTTCGGTTCGACGCCGATGGTGACGTCTTCCCGTTGTCGCCGGGCGATCCGGTGGTCTTCGCCGACATGAACGGCTATGCGTGGGCATGGACCGTCGGCTTCAACGGCATACCGCCAGCCGACATCCGGTTCTACGATTCGCCTGCGCCTGCGCCTGCGCCTGCGCCTGCGCCTCCGCCCGGCTAGTGCGGCGGGCTGGTGATGTGCGCCGGGGCGAAGACCCGCTCCCCGGCAGACCACCGGTCGAACAGGTTCTCCGTGGTGAGGGCGATCTGCAGCGCGGCGATGAACTCGACGGTCTGACCGTCGACGCCGGCGCGTTCAATTTCAGCGCCGAAGCGGACCCGCACCCATTCGTATGCGTTGTAACGCGGTTGGATGACCGGGATCTCGTCGAAGTCGTAGTTCGGTATGGCAGCTTCGCAGGCACGAACATCGGACGATTGGTACGCCTCGCAGTCGAGCGGTCGCTCGGCATAGATGCTGCATGCATCGTCGACAAGCATCGGGCACGCGACGCCGGCCCCACCTCGCTGACGCTCCGTGAGCCCGCGCGTCGTCCGGTCGGCGGATTCGACCCGTCGCCGTAGCCGATCGAGGTCTTCGGTTGCGAGCGTTTGTTCCAGCCACGCCACCAGGGCCACCACCTCGGCCGGCATGGTTTCGACCAAGGTGTAGCAGCAGGTGCTGCAGCCCTTGGTGCAATCCGGCTGTGCGATGGCGAGGGGATTGTGTCGCTTCTCCTGCTCGGTCGCCTCGAGACGTGCGACCTCCCGCATCGACTCGACCAGTTCGGCGAGGTCCTCGACGGAATCGAGGCACGCAAAACGCTCCTCGACCAGCAGCGTGATTGCGGACGCTGTTGCCGACTGCTTCATGTGGGTGAATCTCCATCGGCGTCGAGTGCCCAGGTCGCCGCCGCCACATGCGACATGACATGACCGGCATAGCGTTCGCGCAACTCGGGAATGAGCTGGAAGTCGCTTCCCAGGACAACTCCTCGACAAAGGGAGGTCCCGCACCGACACGCGAGTCGGTGGCTTGCACCCGCTTCGCTCATCGCGTAGTCGTAGAGGATCTCTTCACCGGGCGAGATGTGGCGGCGAGCAACTATGACGTCGTCGCTCTCGAACCAGACATTGGGGTCGCAGGAGTGGTTCATGTAGCCGCCGTCGTCCGTCATTGGCTCGTCCTTGAAGCCGTAGTACCAGCCGTCGCCGGCGGAATGGGCGTGGACAAAGAATCGGTCCCGCACGGTTGCGGCCCATCCACTGATGTCGCTCTGGTGGTACCGCTGCGTATCGGCGGGCAGTTCCCAGATCGTCGACCGCGCCGGAATCGCCGCCGTCGCGAAGAGCCCTGTTCCATGGACCGAACTCTCGGACACCTGAACATCTCTGTGAAGCACGATCCTCCGGCGGCGTTGCGTGTGAGCGGCGGTTTCCTTGCCCGATACTAGTGGTCACGCGCAGAGCTGACGGGTCGAACCGGTTGGTGCGGACCGGGCCTGTCGTTGTGGTGATCCCGCCGATCACCCGACAGACCCGGTCGCCTCAGCTCGCCTTGTCTTGGCGGTTCACGATGTCGGCCAACATCGACTTGAGTTCACGGGCGTGCTCGAGGTTACGCAGACGCGTCGCTTCGGAAAAGGACACCCGTCGTCTGGGGCGGCGCGAGATCAGTTCGAGCTGCTGCGGACGAGGCAGAGCCGCGTCCTTTGGGCGAGGCCGACGGACTTCCCTGTCGGCGGATGGGCTGATCCGAACTGAAGGCATGACTCCTCCTCGACCGGAGACTCCGCAGCAACCGGTCCCTATGACAGTCTTACTCCCCTGCGGAGCCATTGAACAGTGAATATCGACACGTACATCAAGTTGTAATTCGCGGCATATGCCGACGTCGGCCAACTACCGTCTTCGGGATGGATGAGCAGCAGCATTGGCGCGCCCTGTTCGGGCTGCTGATCCCGCATCGGGGGAGGGTCGCCGCGATGGGCCTCGTGCTGACCGTCGCGGGTTTGCTGCCGTTGGCGGGCCCACTGCTCATCGCTGCCTTCATCGATGACGCCGCCGCTGGAGCGACCCAATCGCGGTTGGTCGCCATTGCCACCTTGTACATCGGTATCGGCTTGGCCCGTCAGCTCATGGAGATCGTCGTCGCATGGACAGCCACCGACCTGGCCTGGCGGGTCACCAACGAGCTGCGATCCGATCTCACCCGGCACGTGCTGGGTCTCGATCTGTCGTTCCATCGCTCCACGAGCCCAGGTGAGCTGGTCAGCCGCGTCGACGGCGACGTGACGGCGCTGAGTGAATTCATCTCGAACTTCGCCGCCCGGGCCACCACCGCGCTCGTCACCCTGGTCGGCCTGTTGGTCGTCGTGCTGTGGCGTAGTTGGGCGATCGGACTCGGGCTCGCCGCCTACCTCGCAGCGGCTGTTGGTGTCCTGTTCATGTTCCGCGACCGGGCGGTCGACGACGCGGCCTCCGAACAGGCCGCCACCGGTCGCATGCTCGGCGAGGTCGAAGAACGCCTCACCGGCGCCGATGATCTGCGGAGCAATGGCGGCGGCAGCCATGCCCTGGCAACGTTCCAAACCGCAAGCGCGGCAGTTCTGCGGTCCACACTCCGTCGCGAGAAGGAAGGCTTCGTGTTGTGGGTGGCGGCCAATGCCGTCTTCGTGCTCGGCGGCATCGCGATCTTGGCGCTCGATGCAGCGCTGCTTCGTCGCGGAACCATCACCCTCGGTACCGCATTTCTGTTGTTCCAGTACACCCAGATTCTGCGTTCTCCGCTCGACCGCCTGGCCGACGAGACCGAGGCGGTGCAACGAGCCGCCGGTGGGATGTCGCGCACGCTGCAGCTCCTCGCGGTCCGACCCGCGATTCGCGACGGTGGCGAACTCCCGCTGCCGATGGGATCGCTGGCGCTCGAGCTCGACGCCGTCAGCTTCGAATACGACGACGAGCAAGACGCATCTCGGGTACTCGACAACATCTCGCTCTCGCTCGCCGCCGGCCGCTCCGTCGGCGTGCTCGGGCGCACCGGAAGCGGCAAGACCACGCTGGCTCGACTGCTCATGCGTCTCGTCGAGCCGACAACCGGTTCGGTGACGTTGGGCGGCGTCGAGCTCGACGACATACCCCTCGACAACCTGCGGGCCAGAGCCGGAGTGGTGTCGCAGGACGTGCACCTGTTCGGCGCATCGATTCGTGACAATCTCACGCTGTTCGACCACTCCATCACCGACGAACAGGTTCGCGACGCCCTGGCCGAACTCGACCTGCTCGACTGGGTCGAAGCGATGCCGCAAGGCCTCGATACCGAGCTCGGGCCCACCGGTTCCGGGTTGTCCGGCGGCGAGGGTCAGCTCATCGCCCTGTCGCGCCTGTTCCTCCGCGCGCCGGACTTCGTGCTGCTCGACGAAGCATCGTCCCGTATCGATCCGCTCACCGAAGAGCAGGTCACCCGAGCGATCGATCGACTTATCGAAGGCCGCACTGCGGTCGTCATTGCCCACCGCCTGTCAACCGTCGAACGGTTGGACGAGATCGTGATTCTCGACGGGGGTCGCGTCGTCGAACACGGCCACACCGACATACTCCGAGCCGACCCGACCAGCCGGTACGCCAAGCTGCTGGCGGTCGGGGCGACCGGCGCGATCGATGAGGTGATCGTATGACCATGCGGCCCGACGATGATCGGATCAAGCCGTTCCAATTCGGCTGGTCGACCGGCTCGTTCCGGCCCCGGCTGTGGGCCCTGTCGTGGATCTCTTGGGGCGCGTTCTTCCTGCTGCCGCTCTGGTCGGGGTGGCTGCTGAAGTTGGCCTTCGATCGGCTCGATTCGTCGGAATCCATCACGGGTTTGCTCGTGGCGTTTGGTCTCACCGAAGCGCTTCGTTGGGTGGTCTTCGGCGTCGCCATCTACTTGGTTGTCCGGTGGTGGGTCAGCGCCCTGACGATGCTTCGGACCAACATGCTCGATGCCCAAACCGTCAGTGGTGGACCCACGGCGGCGCGGCTACCCGACAGCCCGGCCGAGGCGATTTCCCGCTTTTCCGACGACGCTCGAGACACCGTCATCTGGACCGATTCATGGCTCGACGGATCGGGCTACATCGCGTACTCCATCGGCGCGTTGATCGTGATGTCGACCATCGATACCCGCGCGGCGTTGGTCGTCCTGCTGCCGCTCGGGTTGGTGACGATCCTTGTTCGGTCCCTCACCCCGCGGCTTCATGCCGCCCGGTCAGCCGACCGAATCGCAACCGGGCGGGTTACCTCGTTCCTGGGCGAGACCTTCACCGGCATGCTGGCGTTCCGGCTTGCCGGGAGGGAGGACGCGGCGATCGAGCGCCTCGAGGAGTACACCGCGATCCGTCGTCACACGGCTGTGCGTGACACTGTCCTGCAACAGGCGATCGACGGCATTTCGTCGTCGACCACCGACGTCACGATCGGACTCACCCTTCTGGTGTTGGTCCCATCGGTGCGTTCGGGCGAGCTCACGGTCGGCGACCTCGCGCTCTTCGTCGCCTACGCCACCCAGCTCGGCGAGCTGCCCCGATACGTCGCTCGGCTCATCACCTCCCGCGAACAGGCCATCGTGTCGTACGGGCGCATGGGCGAGATGATGGCGCCGGGCCAAGTCGCCGGCGTTGTTCAGCACCGAGCGGTGACGATCGAGCCGAACGACGATCGGTTGGGCCGTCATGCCGATCCGCCGCGGGTCCGTCTGGAACGATTGGAGGTGTGTGGGTTGTCGGTTCGGTATCCCTCCACGGGCGAGGGCATCACCGATATCGATCTGCGTTTCGACGCCGGCACGTTCAATGTCATCACGGGACCTGTGGGTGCGGGCAAGTCGACGCTGCTTCGTGCATTGGTCGGGCTGGTCGATACCGACGCGGGGTCGATTCGCTGGAACGGCGAGGAGCTCGATGATCCGGCCTCGTGGTTTGTGCCACCCAATGCTGCACATTTGCCACAGATCCCGCGACTGTTCAGCGAATCGCTCAGCGACAACATCACCTTGGGTCGCGACGTCGACCGGCTCGATGAGGTGCTGCGGATGACCACGCTGTCTCAGGACCTCGACGAGATGCCCGAGGGCCTCGACACCATGGTCGGTGCGCGCGGACTCCGCCTGTCGGGTGGTCAGGCCCAACGGGTCGCGACCGCGCGCAGTCTGTTGACGAATCCCGAGGTGCTCGTTGTGGACGATCTGTCGAGTGCGCTGGACGTGGCGACGGAGCGCGAGTTGTGGGATCGATTGATGGCTCTTGGCTCGACGACCATCATCGCCGTGTCGCAGCGCGAGCTCGCTATCGACCGAGCCGACCAGGTGATCACGATGGCCGACGGCCGCATCGTCTTGGTCGAGCGACGGTAGGCCGCCGCAGCGACGAAGCCCGGGGGGTTCGGCCGATCAACCCCGAAGCAGGTCGACCGTGCGGGCAAAGGCTTGTTCGGCTGTCTTGGCGTCGAACGCCGGATGGCCCGGTTCGGCGAAGCCGGCTGCGACATCGGGGTAGACGTGGAAGGTGGTCGGCCGCTTGGCCAGTCGGATCAACGACTCGGTGTACACGCGATCGTCTTCACGTATCAGTGGATCGTCGGCGGCGAAATGTCCCAGGAACGAGCCCTCCGCTTCGGAGAAGTCGATCGATTGCGAACCGTAGTAGGACACGATGCGGTCGAAGATGACGGCCAGTCGAACGCCGGCCCACAGCGCCAGCGAACCGCCCATCGAGAAGCCGACGACTCCCATCTTGGCGACTGGATCTTGGCCTGCAGCAAAGAGCGCGCGGGCCCCGGCCTGGACCAGCACGGTCAGGCGGTTCGGGTCGACATCCAGCAGGAGGGCATCGGCCTCGTCATCGGTAGCGGCCGTGGCCCCGTCGAACAGGTCGGGGGCGACGACCGTAAACCCCTCGTCGGACAGGTTCCGGCAATAGTCCCGCACGCCATCGGTCAGCCCCCAATGTGAATGCAGCACCAGCACGCCAGGCCCTTGGCCGCGGGGCGCCGTCACCTGAAATGCATCACCAGCTTCGCTCACGTACCGAACGCTACCGACTGCGTCAGGACAAGTGTCGACTGGGAAGGGTTCGACCGGGAAGCGGCCGTTTGCGCGACTTCGCAATGGCCGTCGGACCGATGAGTGATGCGTTCGACGTCGCCGACCCCTCGACCCACTCGGTCCGGACCGCGTGCGTGGGCCGGGTTGCCGAGCGGCGGATGTCAGCCAGCAGATTTCGGGTTGCGGCATAGACGGTCTTCGCGGCCAGGACGGGATGGCGCCAGAGCCACAGGTGGCGGCGGGCACCACGACACGGGTAGGTCAGTTGTCCGAGCAGGTTGCGGGGGAGTGGTTCGGACACGCCGTAGCGCATCGGCCGTCGACCGGTCTTGTGCTTCGGCATGAAGAACGTGCCAAAGGCCAGATCCCACCACGGAAGCGCAGCGCCATAGTTGTGGCCGACGGCGTCGGCTTCGCTGGCATGGTGCCAGTGATGAAACTCGGGATTGGCAGCGATGCGGTCGACGAGGCGCCACCGAACTCGGACGTTGGCGTGGAAGAAGATGCCGAGGATGATCTGGAAGACGGCAAAGATGCCGGCGAGTTCGGCCGCGAAACCTGCGCCGATCAAGAAGAAGAACGCCGGAGCGATGACGACGCCGTCGAAGGGATGGACCCGAAAGCCACTGACCCAGTCCATGTGCTCAGGCGAGTGATGCACCATGTGGAAGCGCCACATGAACGGCACTTCGTGTGCCCAACGGTGTGTCCAGTACGACATGAAGTCGAACAGCAAGAAGCCGACGATGGGTAGTGCGAATGACGGGATCATCGCAACGAGTGGGCTGACCGCAAGGCCGGGCAGCCAGAAGAAGCTGAGTCCGCCGATGACGATCAGCGCAGCGATGCCGATCCCGTTGAGGATCGGGCTCAGCAACGCGAAGCTGATGTCGGTGGTCACCAGAGGACGCCGCACCTTCTGACCCTTCTGGCGGGGGTAGAGCTTCTCGAAGGGTGCCACCAGGACGAACAACACCACGACGGCGGTGAAGATCGTGCTGTCGATGACGAACGAGAGTCCGATGCCGGCGGCGATGAGCGCCAGACGGAGCAGCGTGGTTGCGATGCGTCGCGCCTTGTCGGAGATCCCGGGCGGCGGCGGCGGAGAAAGGGGAGGGGGCGGCGGCGGAGCAAGGGATGATGCCGGCCGACTCGGTCCGTTCGGGGAAGAGATTGTCGCAGTCATGTACTCCTGTCGGAGTCCGTGGTCCCATCGGTTCGACCAGGGCGGAGAATCTTCGCTGCGTGCGCGCCGTGCGTAGGATCTGCCGATGGCATTTGAGACCGTCACGGGATACTGCTGGCCGCAATCGGCTGTGGCCGGGGAGCGGGTGTCGCTGCATCTGTCGTCGGCCGGCGGTCGGCCGGTCTCGCTCGAGGTGGCCCGTATCGGCGCCGACCGCACGGTGGTGCACACCGACGACGACATCGTCGCCGGCGATCACCCGACGCCGATCGATGCGTCAGAGAAGGGGTGCGATTGGCCGGTCGCCTACGACGTCATGGTCGATGACGGCTGGCGGTCGGGCTACTACGAAGTGGTGTTGACGATCGATGTCAACGGCAAGACCCGAACCAGCTATGCCTTCTTCGTCGTTCGTCCGCCGCAAGCCGGCACCTCCGCCAAGATCCTCTGGGCACTCGGCACGAACACGTGGCACGCGTACAACGACTTCGGCGGACGGAACCTCTACCTGGGAGCCACGTCGGTGTCGCTGAAGCGACCCATGGCACCGGGATACCTCTGCAAGCCCTCCGGCGCAGGTCAGCGAGTGACCTCGCTGTATCCGCCCGACAACTATTCCGCCAGCCACGTGGGCTACCTCCGCATGAATCACCTTTCGCCATGGGCGGGTTCGGCGGGTTGGCCGAACTGGGAGTTGCCCTTCGTGCAGTGGGCCGAGGGAGCCGGGTACGAGATCGATGTCGTAACCAATGCCGATCTCGAGGAGTATCCCGAACTTCTCGGGCCGGATTCGGGCTATCGCCTGTTTCTGTCGATCGGCCACGACGAGTACTGGTCCGGCCCCATGCGCGACTCCGTGGAGGGGTTCATCTCCCGAGGCGGCAACGCCGCATTCCTGTCGGGCAACACCGCGTTCTGGCAGGTACGGCATGAAGAACCGACGCCGGAAGGGCCGGCCGCCACCATGGTGGGTTACAAGGGGGCGTTCAAAGCCGATCCGTTGCTGGGCACCGATCGCGAGTCCGAGGTCACGACCATCTGGTCGGATCACCTGCTCGATCGGCCTGAGAATCACATGACCGGCGTGAGCTTCGTTCGCGGCGGTTATCACCGCATCGGCAAGCGCGTTACTCGGGGCTCGGGTGGCTACACGATGCACCGCACCGATCATTGGCTCTTCGATGGCACCGACCTCGACTACGGCGATGTGCTCGGTGCCGGAGCCACGGTGGTGGGCTACGAATGCGACGGATGCGATTTCACGTACCGCGACGGTCTGCCGTACCCGACGGGAGTTGATGGCACGCCGATTGACTTCGAGATCCTCGGGACGGCACCGGCCGCGCACTTCACCCGCGAGACGGCATCGCGGCCCCCACCGCCGGGGGTTCCGGGTGAGGACGAATACATCGCCTCGCGGGTTTTCAATACGCGCGACCACAACGCGGTCGAGCGCATCGCGCATGGCCATGCGGTGCTCGGTACCTACGTGTCGCCTGGCGGCGGAACGGTCGTGACCTCCGGTTCGACCGATTGGGTACACGGTCTGGCCGGCCGTGACGAGCACATCGAACAAATCACCCGCAACCTGCTCGACCGCCTGGGATAGCAGCGGGGGCGGTCACACCACCTGGCTCAGTCGTCGTCGATGATGACCGCGATGCCGAGGCCGAAGAAGCCGAGGTCGAGGCTGGCATTGGCCGATGGATCGCTGAACCTGACGAACGCCCATTCTCCCCAGAGCAGCGGGGGTTCGGCGATGTTGTCGCCGAGCACGGTGATCGGAACGACCCGGCTGGTTTGACCCGGAGCGAACGTGACGGTGCCCGACGCGGCGACGTAGTCGACGCCCTGCGTGGCATGCCCCACGCCACCTCCGGTGGGGAAGGTCTCCCAAGCGACGGTGACCGGCGTGGTCGATGGGTACGACAACGTCACCGGCACATTGACGACCTTTTGTTGGCCCGACGCCCCTTCGATGATCCCGACGCCACCTGGCCTGATCACCGGAGGCATGCTCGCCACTCCGGGGTTGCCGTCGTTTTGCGCGGAAGCGTGCCAGCTTGCCGCGTTGTTCGGATCGTCGAGCGGGTTCCCGATCTCGAGCGACGGCCCATTGCCGTCGGGTGCGGTCGGCCAAGGAGCCACGTCGTCGATCGTGACGTCGATGATCACGTTTCCGGGCGGGTACGAATAGATCGTGCGATCGCCGAAGTCGGCGAGTTGGCCGGCAAAGGTTCCGGCCACCGCCTGGGTGGAACCGTGGCGGGCCGAGAATCCGGCCATGGTCTTCGCGATGACGAACACGCCGCCGGCCGGAATGACCTTCGACGCCAGCGTGAAGGAGATGTCACCGCTCGCGGTCAGGCCGGCGACGTCGAGGGGACCCCCGGAGATGTTCTGCAGTTCGACGAACTCGAAACGGTTGGCGTGGGTAAGGCCCGCCGCGATTTCGGCCGGGGTTGGTGGCAGCGGATTGTAGTGGACCTCGGTGATGGCAAAGGTGGGACCGGTGTACAAGCCGGCGCTCTTGAGCGCGTCGATGAGTCGTTGACGGTTTCCGGTGAGGAGGGTGGTGATGTCGTCGACCTCGCGTTGCCAATCGATGTCGCGGGTGCGGGTGACCGTGTAGTCGATTGCCCCGCCCGAGCCCAGCGTCTCGAGCGAGTCGCCCCAGCGGGCCGACTCTGCGACGACCGCGGATTCGACGTAGTCGTTGAGCGCATCGAATCGGGCGATCGCGGCGGCGTCGCTCAGCGGTGCGCCCGGAGCGGTTTGCTGCGTGACGCGCTCTTCGAAGAGTTGGCGGAAGTCGGGGCTGTCGAGCAGCGCGTGCCAGAGTTGAGCGACGGGCGCTGTACTTCCGGTGTCGGTGAGGAAATCCGGATGCACCCAGGCGCCGGGTGTCTCGCCGTTGCGTTTGCGGTCGAGCGACCATTCGCCGTCCCAGGCGAAGAACTCGGCCGGTGTGGTCCCTTGGGGGGAGCTGGCGTTTCGGTTGGCGACGTACCAGTTGTTTTGTGGCCAGTCGGTGGTGCCGAGCCAGAAGTTCAAGAGGACGTAGTCGGCGAAGCGTTCGACGTCGAGGTACGTCTGCATCTCGGCGTAGTTCGCCGGGACGCTCATGTCCTTGTTCTTGAGGGCGCCGGTGAGGTAGTCCCAGCGGGTGGAGTCGGCGGAACCGGCACCACCGTGGTTGGTGAAGAACCAGTCGTCGTCGCTGCCGCCGAAGTATTCGCTCTGGAACTCGTCGTCGGGACGCTCAACGAGGTTGTACACGCCCCAGTACACGCCGTTGAGGTAGAGGTGCACGAAGGTGCCGTGCGAGCCGACACCGGTCATTGCGATCTGGGTGTCTCGGTAGAGCTGGTCGATGGTGTAGGTGGTGGCGTCGGGGTTCCACGTTCGGGCCCACGAGCGGTTGTTGCCGGCCCGCAGGATCAATGTGCGGTGGGCGTCGGTGGCCGAGTCACCATTGAGAGGGGCATTCTGCAACAGGTCGGTGGTCCACGTCCTCGAGCCGTACTCGCTGCGGAAGTTGAGTCGTAGCGAACGCTTCAGCCTGTCGTGGGAATGGGACTCGACACCGACGTCGATCTGCTCGTTGTCAGCGGGAGTGCCCGCGTGGAGGACCTCGATCGATGTAACTTTCTCGATGTCGTCGCCGAGGTAAAAGCCGCCGGCGCCGAAGATGTCGTCGACATCGGCGGTCATCGACATCGTGGGGATCGCCTCGAGCGACCCGACGATCTCGGCCTGATACGCAGAGACAACTGCGGGGTCCATCGCCATGTCGAGCGGCACGAACTGCCCTTGGCCGACATCGCGCGACGCGCCGTTCGGGAAGCCGGGCTCGGTGGCCGGTTGGTTGATGACGTCGTTGAGGTAGAGGTACGTGAAGGTGCTGACACGGGACGGGCTGAACCCGGATGCGAACACCGCGGCGCGCAAGGTGGTGGTGGTCGAGATCGGAATGGGCGTCGAGTAAACGGCGCCGGTGTTCGAGGTGGGTGCGCTGCCGTTGGTCGTGTAGCGAATCTGCGCGCCCGGTGTGGTGGTGGACAGCGCAACCGAGATCGGGGCCGAGTAGAAGCCGCGGTCGACGTTGGCTGTGGCGGCGGCGGCCAAGGGGGCTTGGCCGATGCCGTTGGCAGTACCGGGCGTCGGCGGGAAAAAGTACCTCGGCACGCCGACAGAATTGATGCCGTAGGACTGGTCGGGAGACTGGGCCGGGTACTCGGGGCTGTAGTGGTGGATCAGGGTCGTTCCGTCGGCTGCGTAGAGGCCGAGGTATTCGCCGCCCGCGGAGAGTTTGAAGTTGGTGTGCAATTCGCCGGCGGGGTTGGTGCGGTCCTTGCTCGATGCAAACACCACGAGGTAACCGTTTGGCGCAATCGACACTGCGGGGAACAACCACTTGGTCGGGTTTGCGGCGTCGTCGGTGAGTCCGAGGCCGGCCATGTTCACCGTCGTTGTTCCGGTGTTGTGCACCTCTATCCAGTCGCTGAAATCGGCGTCCTCGTCGGCCAGACCCGTGTCGTTGCTGGCCAGAAACTCCGATATCACCAAGTCGCTCGGAGCTGCTGCGGCCGGACTGACGTTGAGCAGGGCGGTGATCAGGGCGATGACGACGACGGCGGCGAGAAGTCGACCCCGGCGCCACTGCGCGGTGAGGTGTGCTGACACGGCTGTTTCCTCCACGTGTTCCGCCACTCGGCCGGAACGTCTAACTTCAAAGGATAGATCAGGTCGCCGTTCGAGGTGAAGGCGGCAGGTCGAAATTGCGGGCCTGGAGGGCACGTCCCAACGACATCAGAGGAGCTGTGTGCACGAATCTCTCGACCAACAGGTTGTCGTCGTCACGGGCGCCGGTATCGGCCGCGCGATTGCCGTGCGGTTCGCCGAGGTCAGGGCGCGGGTTGTCGTCAACGATGTCAGCGCCGACGCCGCCGGCGAGACCGCCGAGCAGATCGTAGGTCGGGGCGGTGAGGCGATGATCGCCGTCGCGGACGTGTCCGACAGTTCGGCGGTGGCGGCCATGGTCGAAGCGGTCATGGCTGAGCACGGACGGATCGACGTGCTGGTGAACAACGCCGGCCTCGTCGGCCCGATGCTGCATTTCTTCGAGGCGGACGAAGCGTGGTGGCGCAAGATCATCGATGTGAACCTCACGGGGCACTTCCTCGTGTCACACCCGATCGCTCGCATCATGGCAAAACAAGGTGGAGGCTCGATCATCAACATGAGTTCCGGCGGCGCAACCCGAGCCCACCGCGCCTTCACCGCCTACGACGCGACGAAAGGTGGTATCGAGGCGCTCACCCGCGCGATGGCGCTCGACCTCGGGCCGTACAACATTCGGGTCAACGCCCTGATGCCCGGGTCGATCGATACGCACGGACTGTCGCTCGAAGACCGGACACTTCGCGGAGAGAACGTCCCGCTCGGCCGTATCGGTGAGCCCGTCGACATGACCGGAGCTGCCCTGTTCTTGGCATCGGACGACGCCGCCTACATTACGGGCGACGTCATTCGGGTCGACGGGGGCATGTTGGCCCAGCAACGGTCGGCCACCGTCGACATCAAACCCCCGGCCGACTTCCCGAGGGTCGAGGACCTCTGACCGGACAACACGGCCTCCCAAGCGGTGATGCGGGGTCATGCGGGGTGATTCGGTGCCGAGTCGGCCGCTCAGGCGTGACGAACCTTGGCCCGGTGCGCCTCGAAGCGACCGACGAACTCGCTTGTTTGT
>RCMY010001753.1_pt1 | contig 20160 bp, 19 predicted proteins | sample 2041341 | NCBI WGS metagenome assembly RCMY01 (sample SAMN09708234, study PRJNA481090) | Marine sediment metagenome, whole genome shotgun sequencing project. | reverse complement strand
ATAAGGCAAAATGGAATGGAATAAGCATTTTTTTCAAACGATGAAAAATAAGGAAAGTTAAGTACTAAGAAAAAAATAGGCTTTGAAACGATGGTACTTTACTTAAAAATAAGGCAAAATAACTGACAAAAATACGATTTGCTTAAAATTTGATAAAAAAACTAAAAAACATTAAAAGCAAACGTTTTCTTTTAAGCCATAGTGCTTGCCATTGTTTTTGATTATGATAGAATCGGCAGTGCATACAAATTTTATCTTTAAGAACAGAAGGGTGAAGCGATCATGATCAATACGAGAAAGAAAATCGTGGCAATTGTTTGTGGCGGTGGTCCTGCTCCTGGAATCAACAGTGTGATCAGTGCAGTGACGATGGAAGCACAAAGGCGCGGTTGGGATGTCTATGGAATTTATGAGGGCTTTTCTCATTTGGCAAAAGGTGAAAAGCAGTATATTAAACTCACGTATGACCTGGTAAGCCGTATACATTTGACCGGCGGATGCATTTTGCATATGTCCCGCTTCAATCCGACAAAACGGGAAGAAGATTTGCAGATGGTCGTAGATACGCTCAATGAAATGGGTGTAACGTACCTGGTGACGATTGGTGGCGATGATACCGGTTTTAGTGCTACGTCGGTAGCTGCACATGCCAAAAAGTGCGGTCGTTCGCTAGCGGTCGTGCACGTGCCTAAAACAATTGATAATGATCTGCCATTACCAGCTGGCATGCCGACGTTTGGTTTTGAAACGGCCCGGGCGGTAGGCACGATGCTTTTGGAAAATTTGATGGAAGATGCGCGGACGACAAATAATCGTTGGTATTTCGCCATCACAATGGGGCGAACGGCAGGGCATTTAGCGCTGGGGATAGGTAAGTCAGCTGGAGCGATCATCACGCTTATTCCTGAAGAATTCTCTGCTGAAAAAATACGTTTGCAACAGGTTGTCGATTTGTTGACTTGTTCCATTGTAAAACGATATTTAACAGGACGAAACTATGGTGTTGCCGTGATTGCGGAAGGAATCATTGATAAAATCGCTCCTGAAGATTTTGCGGCTTTAGGAGATATCTGCCTTGATGAACATGGACACATTCGTTATGCTGAGCTTGATTTTGGTGAAGTGCTGCGCAAAGAAGTCAGAAAAGAATTGGCGAAGACATCAATCAAAATGTCACTTGTCGATGAAAAATTAGGTTATGCACTGCGGTGTGCGCCGCCGATTTCTTATGATATAGATTATACGCGTTCGCTTGGTTATGCAGCAGTTCGTTTTCTCGATGAAGGTGGGAATTCGGCAATGATTACCATGCAGGATAATGAAGCAGTACCGCTTTTCTTTGATCAGCTGCAAGATGAGCGGGAAGGGCGAATGCAGGTGCGGCTAGTTGATACCGAATCAACTCACTATCAGCTTGCTAAAGATTTTATGATACGGTTGCAGCCAAATGATTTGGACGATTTGAAGCTGGCAAATATATTTGGTCTATCGAGTATAGATTTTCGCAAAAGATATGCCTATTTAGTAGAATAGTATAAGTGAGGAAGGCGGGGCGGATTTTGTTGACATAAATAGGTTTAAAACCAGCATCTGCTTGACAATAGCAGCTCGTCATCGTATATTTACAGCAGGACGTCTTCTCTTGAATGGCTGAGAAAATTAAGATGTTTAGAAAAGAGGGTTTTGCCATGAGGAATTTTCAAGAAGCGGTTTTGAATCGTCGGACGAATTATGCTTTGAATGATGATGTTTCGATAGCGCCGGAACGGATTACGGCGATGATTGAAAGTATGACGCAGGCAGCGCCTTCGGCTTTTAATATGCAGTCGAGCCGGGTGGTTGTGTTGTTTGGTGAGCAACATGAAAAACTTTGGTATATTGTCAAAAAAACGCTGCGAAAGGTTGTTGCACCAGAAACTTTTTCCTTAACAGAAGAAAAAGTGGATGGATTTGCTAAAGCTTATGGCACGATACTCTATTTTGACGATATGAGTATTGTTGAAGAAATGGCAAAGAAATACCCGACATATAAGGATAATTTCCCGGCTTGGGCGCAGCAGGCGAATGGAATGGTGCAGTTTGCTATTTGGACAGCTTTAGCGGACTATGGCCTGGGTGCAAATTTGCAGCACTACAATCCATTGATCGATGCGGAAGTTAAGGCCAGCTTCGGTTTGCCAGCAAAATGGAGCCTGGTCGCACAGATGCCTTTTGGCAGTCCTGGGGCAATGCCAAAGGCTATTGAGAAAGTACCGGCAGAGCAACGAGTCAAGAGCTTCAGTTGATACGAGAAACCGCCAGAGAATGAGTTCTCTGGCGGTTTTTTGATGATGTTATAAAAGCCCGGCGAGGTTTTTAAGAATTTTTTTATGAGGGAGAACAGCAAAATCGGCAGCAGTTGTCATCCCTGTTGTGACAGCTGCAAAATCGACTTGAGCATTTTTAGCCGTGTGGGCGTCAATGAGGCTGTCGCCGGTGTAGAGAACTTCAGATTTTTTTGCCTGCAGGCGGTCTAAGGCGAGCAGCAGTCCTTCTGGCGATGGTTTTGGCACATCGACATCTTCTCGGCCGATGATGATATCAATGAGGTTATCGACATCATCGGCGAGTAATTTTTCGCGGATGCGGGAACGTTTTTTTGTTGAAATGATGCCGACTTTGGCGCCGGCATTCTTGAGCGCGGATAGTGTCGGAATGGTTTCGGGAAAGAAAAAGGTGTTGGCGGTCATCAAAATATTCGCCTCAACGCTGAATTGTTCTTGTAAAAATGCGATGCGGCTAGAGGTGTGTTCACCGGTCAGAAGGCTTAGCGCATCTTCCATTGGCATGCCAATGGTTCGTTTTATTGTATCATCGGGAGTTTCGGGGTAGTCATTCTTTTTTAGTACGCGTTGAAAGCACGTGACGATAGCTTTTTCGGAATTGGCAAGGGTGTAATCAAAATCAAATAAATAAATTTTATATTGCATAAGAATCTCCTTACATAGCCTGGATTGGGATTGTTATCTATTGTATTATACCATAGAAAATAAGCTAAGACGCAGGCAGTACTAGGTAAATGATATGTTATAATAAGAATCAAAAAGTTTTGGATGAGGAGTCAGTTTCTTGGAAGATAAAAAGATTTATGCGGCGGTAAAACAACATATCCTAGTGTTTTATAAAGAGAATCCTTTTGTAAAATACTTAGGCATGGATGTAAATGAGATTCAAAGTGGTGAAGTCAAATTATCATTATTCGTTGCGCATGAGTATACGAATATGTATAAAATAGCACATGGCGGTGTTCTGATGTCTTTGGCGGATACGGCCATGGGTGCGGCTTGTCTTAGTTGCAATAAGAAGGTGGTTACGCTTGATTTCAATATGAATATGATCAAGGCGGCACCTGAAGCGACGCAAATATTTGCGATTGGACGGATTTTGCATGATGGCTCGCGAACCATGGTCGCAGAATGCGATCTTATGGATGGTGAGAATAATTTGCTGGCAAAGGCACGAGGAACTTTTTTTGTGCTGGAACGTTTTTTGGATGCTTGAAATTCAACAAGTTATCCACAAAGTTATCAACAGAGCTGTGGACAACTTGTTCACTTTTGTGTAAATAGGGGTTAATAATGCCGTTTATTTACCAATTTGCGTGTTTTAGGGTAAAAGTATAAGAATTTGTTGTGGATAAGGGGATAGAAATCGTGTTTTGGGGTAAATGTATAGCCTGTATTTGTGTAATCTTAGTCTTAGGGCCAATTTCATCAGCGGCAGCGGAATTTCATGAATCAGATTTGACGGCAGATGCAGCAATCTTGATTGAAGCTTCAACGGGAAAAGTCTTGTATGAAAAAAATGCAGATGCGAGAGAAAATCCGGCGAGTACGACGAAAATGGTGACTTTGTTGTTGGCGTTAGAGGGTACTAGGCTTAATGCTCCCGTGGATATTAGACCGGATGCAGGCGAAGTTGATGGATCGGTAATTCATCTGGCAGGTGGAGATCAGATCCGTATGCAGGAGCTTTTGCAGGGAATGATGCTGGCTTCAGGCAATGATGCAGCGGTGGCTGTGGCTGATTATATGGGAAGTTCTCGGGGCGCTTTTGTGGATAAAATGAATGCTTTTGCAGCCCGGGTGGGTGCGCATGATACACACTTTGTCAATCCGAACGGATTAACAGCAGTCGACCATTATACAACGGCAAGAGATTTGTCAAAAATTGCAGCGTATGGCTGGAAAAATTCTGAATTTCGCCAGATTGTAGGTGTCAAAAAACAAGAAATAGATTGGATCCGTCCAGCGGAAAAAAACTTTACGTTTGAAAACACCAATGAGTTATTAGGTTCATATTTTGGCGCAAATGGCATCAAAACTGGTTATACAGAGGCGGCGGGAGAATGCTTGGTGGCCGCAGCGCAGCGTGATGGGCTCCAACTTATTGCTGTTGTTTTGCATGCTGGGGATAATCGTCGTTTTGCTGAAGCGGCAGAGCTATTGGATTATGGATTCGCTTGTGCTAAAATGGAAAGCGCTTACAGTAAAGATGAACTCGTTGCACATGTGCGGGTACATGACGGGAAATCGTACAAAATCAGTGCTAGGCCGCAGCGTGATATATATTATCCGGTTGTTGCTGGGGACAAAGCCCGCTATTCTGTTCGTAAGGAAATGAATGCCTATGTTACGGCACCGGTGCAAGCAGGGGACCAGGTCGGCAGTTTGGCGATTTTATACGATGGCAAGGTTGTCGATAAGGTGCCTATGCTTGCGGATGAGGCAGCCGAGCCAGGGTTCAATTTGCTGGCATTTTTGGGGAAATTATATGATGCGATTTTTAGCGGTTTTCATGCCGCCTGAGGAGAGATGCAGAAAATGGTTTTATTGCATGCAATTGAGGGCGTATTGACGCTCATACTCATGGGAATTGTCGGTTGTATTTTAGCTCGCCGTGGTTGGTTCACGGCAGAGACCAAAGCACTTTTACCCAAAATGGTAAATTACGTTTCATTGCCATTTTTCTTGTTGTACAGTTTGGTGAATGCATTTCACCGCGATGATTTGGTTCATCTGATTTATGGCGCGGTCGTTCCTTTTTTGGCGATGGTGCTGTGCTTTGTCTTAAGTCTTTTTTTAGGAAAAGTTTTACGCATCGATAAGAAGCATTTGGGAATATTTCATGCTTCTTTTACGACTTCGAATTCGATTTTTGTCGGATTGCCAGTTACCTTGGCGTTGTTTGGCGAAAAGGCTTTGCCGTACACATTGCTTTATTTTTTTGCGAATACGACGTTCTTTTGGACGATTGGAAATTATTCAATGAGCCTTGACTCCGGTAAATCAAAGACCAAGCTTTTTAGCTATGGAACGCTTAAACGGATTTTCTCTGGACCGATCATCGGTTTTTTGACGGCATTATTGTTGATTCTTCTGGAAATTCCTTTGCCTGAATTTTTTATGAATGCGGCCCATTATTTGGGGAATATGACGACACCGCTTGCCTTGATTTTCATCGGGATAACTTTATACGGAATGGATTTACGCAAGACGAAATTCAATCGCGACCTGCTTTGGGTCCTTTTGGGCCGTTTTGTCATCAGCCCTCTGAGCATTAGTTTAGTTGCATATTTTCTGCCGGTACCCGATTTGATGTACAAGGTATTCATTATCATGGCATCTTTGCCAGTGATGGTACAAGTCGTTGTTTTATCAAGTTTCTATCAAACCGATACGGAATATGCGACCTTGATTGTTTCGGTGAGTACATTGCTTTCCGTGTTAACGATTCCACTGTATATGGTCATTTTACATTGATTTTCTTATAGGTGACGGAAAAAGTCCTTTTAATGTGGACGATTGACCATTTGGAGAATATTTGCTATGATATTATATAAAGAAGTCAAAGAAGACTGCTCTTTTTGAGCGGCCTTTTTTTGTATGAAATTCATTTTTGCAATGGGTGGAGGCATCTTATATGGTCAGTTGTCAGGAAATTCTCTATTTGCAAAGCATGCATGGGGCGAAGGTCATTGCTGGAGGCAAGGGCTTAGGCCGTATTGTGCGATGGGTTCATTTTGGTGATCTAGCCGATGCAGTTCCCTGGGTTCAGCCGGGGGAACTTTTGGTTGTAAAAGTGAGTGGACGCGGTGATGGTCGGGAGCGATGGCTTCCCTTGCTGCGTTTTGTGCTGGGCAAATCTGTGGCGGGGTTGCTCATCTACTCTGACATGGAGGATTTCTTTTTACCGGCAGTGGTTGTTGCCTTAGCGGAAAAAGAAAATTTTCCTATAGTTCAATTGCCGGAAAAGATTGATTTACCTGAACTTGGCCAAGAAATTTCTGCTCATATTGTGCATCAGCAAAATAAACGCCATTTTATTGGAAGTTTCATGGAACAGCTTTTATTGAAAGAAGCCGAAGAAAAAATTGATTTTTCTCGTATTGCGGAACTATGGGGTTATGATTTTTCAAAGCATCAACGAGTCGTGCTTTTGAAAGCCACTATTTTTCCGGAAGCGGCAAAAGCAGGAAATCAACAGCTGGAATTGATCCGGCGAGCCGAATCTTTTGTGGAGGACTTTTTCGGGCAAAGATGCCAACCGTTGCTGTTGACTCTGTGGATGGATAAATTGCTGCTTTTGCTGCCGGCTTCGGTGTCAGAACCAAATACGGGTTTATTGATTAGGGATATGCTCAAAGCGATTCACCAAGTTTTTCCAGGGATTAACATTGTAGCTGGTATTGGTGGCAGTGCAGAATTCTCTCAGATCAAGGAAAGCTATCAACAGGCAGGAACAGCCTTGTGGTTTGCACAAACAGTCCGTGGTGAACGTTTGTATGATTATGAGGAATTGGGGATTTATAAGCTTCTTTTGGAAATTCCGCAAGCCAAGTTGCAGGCGTATTGCGATGAGATCATCGGAGCATTGTCAAGGTGTGATGTCAAATATAAGATGGATTTAGTGAACAGTTTATTTGTATATTTTGAGGAAAATGGCAATGCAGTCAAGGCGGCACAGAAGTTGACCGTGCATAGGAATACCTTAGAATATCGGTTGCGAAAAATCGAAGAAATAAGCGGTAAACGCCTCGATAATGCATATGATCGATTGATGCTTCAACTGGCAGTATTGTTGGCAGCGCAGATGAAAACAATTGAGGCTAGATCCTTAACCGAGCCGTTGAAACAATTATCATAGAAATTGAAAAAGCCGCGAGACTCTTTTATAAAAGAGAGTCTCGCGGCTTTTTCAATTTGTGCCAATGACTAAAATACGGTCTTTAGCCGAGTATTCATCTTGATGTAAGAGCTCACGACCGATTTCTTGACCATTTTGCAAGCGGACACGATAGGCAGAAATCATATAGCCTTGTCGGCCGCTTGATTCGATTTGCTGCGCTCCGCGGGGTAATTCGTTGGAATAATGGGTAATGGTTTGCGGTGGCAGAATTTTATCCGTGGAGGAAGTCAGTCGGATTTCATAATTGGGACGGTCGCTTTTATTGCCGAGAATGCATATGGTAATAGTATCTCCATATACAGCAGTCAGCAGATAGATGTTTTTCTTCATGGTATTTTGGAATTTGAAATCGATTAAATCATCAGCAACTGTAGCATCAAAGCCGATCGGAACGTACGATGATGGATAAAAGTGATCATCGCGTTCTACCGATTTGAGGTCCGCTAATAAAATTGCATTGTAAAGGGTGGAACTTACTTGGCAGATGCCGCCGCCAATGCCGGGGACAACTTCGCCATCGATGATGACAGGAGCGTCTTTATAGCCCGCGGCACTTGCCCGGTGGCCTACCGTGTCGTTGAAGGATAGGATTTTTTGCGGAGCAATGAGAATGTGGGTAAGACTTTCTGCCCCGATGCGAATGTTTTGGGTGCGATTGTAGTCGCTGGGGTCAAAGTGCGTGGAGTAAGAACTTAAAATGGTATCGATGGATTGGAGATCGCTGCTCTTGATATCAGGAATAGCCTCTTCGATAGGAAGGTCTATGGTTTGCGGAAAATCAAGCTTATGTAAAGCTGGTGCGATGTTTTGGCTCCAATCCATGTAATCGAATTTTTTGCCGATTTTTTCGGGCACGATGTGGATTTGATTGTCCTTTGTGAGCTCGCAGTAAGCATTGGCGCTTGGTTGATTTACATTTTGCGCGATCTGAGATAGGCTGTTTTGCAATTTACTCTCGTTATAATTGGTGATCGGGGCAATCGGTTTTCCCTGACATGCCGCATAGAGGATTTGCCAACTGGAAATGAACAGATTTCCGGTACGCCCGACGTTATAGGCGGCTGCTGCTGTTTTTTCTGAGTCGGCCTGTAAGTCGATGTCATTAGCAGCTATCTCCCATTTTTTTCCTTCGTGCTGGAATTGAAGTATCGGATTTTTTCGCTTTTCTTGGTAGAGTGTTTCGAGCTTTGCTTGGGCATCTTGCTTGGATAAACCGCTGAGCACCACGCCGTTTGATTCGACGCCATAGGCGATGCGGTCGTTGTTGAGCAGCGCATAATCAGCACTGCTTAAAGCAATAAAAAAAAAGGCAGTAATCAGAATGAAAAATAAAATAAATAAACGATAAGGACGGACAGTCACTGAGAAAAACTCCTTTGCATGGAATAGAAAAGATTGATACGCAACATAAAAAACGATGCCTCAACATAGATATGGAGGCATCGTTTTTTTAGCTGGGAATTATTGTACGTTCATCGATAGTTCAATGAATTTATTCGCTAGTTTTGCCTTTTGCAGAACTTCTTCGGTGATATCAGCGCCAGCTTCGACGATGACGATGCCATTGTCTGTCGCAATGCGACGGGCAGCTTTTTTTCCGAGAAGAAAACGGCGATGGCGTTCTTCGGTAACTTTATCGTTGAGCTGTTTAGCCTGGTCAGCGACTGGTGCTTTATGTGGTTCAGTTGCTGGAGCTTTAGTTTCGACCTTAGCTGGTTCAGTTTTTGCTGGCTCAGCTTTAACCGGTTCTTCAACTGGTGCTTCAGGTTTTTCTTCAGGTTCCGGAGTCTTTTCCGGTTCTTTTTCTGGAGTGGCTGCTTCTTCTTTTGCAGGAGCAGTTTTTTCCACTTTTTCTTCTATTGGAGCTTTGACAGCTATATCAGCCGTTTTTTTTTCCGGGATTTTGCTTTCGATGATCGTTACTTGTTTACCGAAAATCGAAATTTCTTCTGCCGGAATTTCTTTAGCGTCAGAGCTGTTTTCTGTTGTGATGGCACATTTTGCTATTTTACCGCTTTCATCGATGAATATTTCATCGACGAGCCCTTGAATGCTGCCGGCTTTCGTGATTGCTTTGGTGCCGATGACGCGTACGTTTTCATCGAGTAAAGGTTCGTAAGCAGTTGCTTCATCGAGCTTTAAGATGTTTTCGCTGTTCGTGATTGTAATGGCATCATCCCCGATGGCGATTACAGAATCATATGGCAAAAGTTTAACGCCGCGGTACCATTCTTCGTCTTCGATGATCAAGGCGGATACAGAACCGTTTTTAGCGTCGATGAGCAAGGACTTGCTAACGCCGAGTTCGCGGCCTTCAGTAATGCTGATAATAGGCAATTTTAAAATTTCTACACTTTTTTTCATGAGGGAGCCTCCTGTTTTTAAGATACATGTTTTTTTTCTGTTTGACTTTGGAAGTTAAATTCAATTTCTAGCATATAAGGCCGCGGTATTTGGTTAAATGGCACTTTTAAGCTGTCGTGCTTGACTAAGACATATTTTACAATACGAAGATATTCGGCTGTTGACAAGAAATTTTCCCGGATGGAGAGGTCAGTGGCAACAGCAGGCAATTTGAGTGCCGTTTCGTATGAGGCGATTGCTTCATCGTATAAACCAATATCTTTGTATATATTGCTCATTTCAATCACAATGAAAGGAGCATATGCATCATTTTCGAATTTTTGAAGAGCTTTTTCAAAGGCTAAAAGGGCATTTGAAAAATTGGACTGAACCTTTTCTTCATAAGCATAATCGAGAATGGCGTCAAGTGAATTTAAATCGGCCAAGGTTTCACGGACTTTTTTGAGTCGGATATTTTCCATGTCCTTTTGCACGACTTGGGCAATGGTCTCTGAAAGAATTGCCGGAGCGTGAAAAACCTTTTGGTCGTCTTTAACAGTATCAATGGTTTGATTGGCCTGCTGCACCTCTTTGCCCACTGGGACATCTAGGGCAGCTGGCGGATGTTTTGTCTGTTCTGGTCTGCGTTTTGGTAAGACCCAGCCGGCATCAGATACTGGTGGGTCGTTTGCTTTGGGCAAAGGCTCTAAGGCAATCGCCGAATGCGTGCTTTCTGCCAGTGGCATGGCCTGACGATTGAGCCGCTCATTGTAATATGTCACGAGACAGGCTGAAAGGAATACCGCAGATAAAATCAAGATAAAATGAGATCTTGTCAGGTAAGCCGATACAGAAAGCGTAATGAAATTAACGCTAAAAGCGCAAATCGCACAAAGCAATAATGATTTGAACTTAAGGCGCAAACCAAAGAAATTTGTGATTTTGTAGATTATCGAAACGCTCAGCAACATCACAACCGACGTTATCATCATAAAATTCATGCGGGTCACCACAATTCCCAATGTATTTGCAAAGAAAAGCTGGCATGGCCATTTGGCTATGTATAAAAACCCTTGCCGAATTTACAAAATCTATTCTTTAGACCGAATTCGACATATTAAAAAAAAATCCTGCTACAATCATGGTTTATATTGTAAGTTAAATCAAAACTATGATTATTATACACTATCTTTAGAGCGTTTGTCCCCTGTTTGTCAAATAAAAAGGACGATCTTGTGGTAAATTTTTAAAAATTCAAGCAATATAGAAATAAATCATACGGGTGTGGTCAGACGTAATTAGATGAAGTATAATAGCAGTATATATATGATGATAAGTTTGAGTGAAGAGGAAGATGGCTGATGCTGTTTGAAAAAGAAGCGGTAATTCGTTATGAAAGCGGGATTCATGTCCGCGTGGCGGCAGTGCTTGTCCAAAAAGCCCAAGAGTTGTCGGCAAAATATCAAACGAAGTTTTATTTGCGCAGTGCCCATAGCCAGCGAGTGGAAATGAGCAATGTAATGATGCTTATTTCTTTGAAGATTGCTTGCAATGACTCGGTATTCGTTGCAGCAGAAGGCGATAATCGCGTTATTGCAGCGATAGCTATGGCTAACTTTTTAGAGGGCGACTTTGAAGTGCTGACGCCTACCGAAAAGCACGAAGTCGACCGGCTGCTGCATGAAAACGCTTTGATGCAGGAACGGCTGCAATTGATTTTGGAGGCAGTACAAGATGGCATTTGTGTTGTTGACAAAAATGGTGAAGTGACCTATGTCAATCCTTCGTATTTGCGGATTTTGCACAAAACGGAAGCGATGATCATCGGTGAAAATGTATATGAAGTGGCTCCCAATGGAAATCGTTGCAGTGTCCTCAAAACTGGCATTCCTCGTATTGGCAGCATCAGCCACAAGAAAGATGGGACGACGATTGTCGCAAATGTAAATCCGATTTTCGTCGATGGGGAGATTGCCGGTGTCGTTTCTGTCATCAAGAACATCACAGAAATACAAACCTTGATGGAAAAACTGAACCAGATTTCTGCCAAAGCAGAATACCTTGAACAAGAACTTTTGCGGACAAAAAAAACAGGAAAATCTTTTGCAAATTATATCGGCCGCAGTGGCAGGGTCGTCGATGTGCTGGCCATGGCCTCAAAAGCGGCCCAAAGTGCAGCGACCGTGCTGATTCGTGGTGAAAGCGGTACGGGCAAAGAACTTGTCGCCGAAGGCATCCATTATGCCAGCAATCGCCGTAAAGGGGCATTTATCCGTGTCAATTGCGGGGCGATTCCGTCGACTTTGCTCGAATCGGAGCTGTTCGGGCATGAAAAAGGAGCTTTTACAGGCGCTATTCGCCGGAAACTTGGCAAATTCGAATTGGCAGATCAAGGAACGATATTTCTCGATGAAATCGGTGAAATGGATAAAAGCATGCAGGTCAAATTGTTGCGCGTCTTGCAGCAACGTGAATTTTATCGTGTTGGCGGGGAAGAAAACATCCATGTGGATGTGCGCATCATCGCCGCAACCAATCGTCCGTTAGAAGAAATGGTGGAGCAAGGAACATTCCGCGATGATTTATATTATCGTCTCAATGTAATTCCTTTGCTTTTGCCGCCGCTCAGAGAACGGCTCGAAGATATTCCGTTGCTCACAGAAAATTTTATCGCCCGTCTCAGAGAACAAGCTCATAAGGACGTCAGAGGAATAAGCCCTGAAGCAATGGCGGTTCTTATGGATTATCGTTGGCCAGGCAATGTACGAGAGCTTGAAAATGTCATGGAGCGAGTGATTACGCTGATGGAATCGAACTATATCTTACCGGAAAACTTGCCGTCTTATTTGATTGGCGAAACGGCGGCACGTGAAGTAAAAAGCTTTGCTGCCGATGCGATACTGCCTTGGGAAGAATATGAAAAACAAATCATTGGCAATGCTTTGAAAAAATGTGGAAGCTTCAATGCCGCTGGGAAAATGCTTAAATTGACGCATAAAACTGTGGCGGCTAAAGCGCGAAAATATGGCTTGGTATAATTCGGTTGGTAAAAAGTATCAATGCATAGTAAAAAGTATCAAATTAAATAAAGATATTGATACTTTTTACCTAGCTTAGTATATTGAATTGATGCTTATTTCTGAAAACTTAATAAAACTTTACAAAAATTTCATCAAAGAGTGAAAAAAATATCTGAATTGTAATGAAAATGTTATGTTTTAAAGCTTTTAAAAAGTTGGCACGGAACTTGCTTATATTATTAGCAGCTGTGATTTTTATGGCAATGGCAGTAAGCTCGCTGAGAAATTTGCTTTTGCCGATAAATGCAGAAATACATCGGCCATTTATGACTTTGTTCTAGATGTTCAGATGGTTAATTTTTTATAAAAAGAATGGAGAGATTATATTATGGAAAAGACAGTAGTTATCTCAAACAAAACAGGAATTCACGCTCGCCCAGCATCGGTATTCGTACAGACTGCAGCTAAATTCAAATCAAAGGTCAAAGTCACTGCTAAAGGCAAGACTGTAGATGCTAAAAGTATTCTTATGATCATGAGCATGGGCCTTGTTCAAGGAACTGAAATCGTAATCAGCGCTGAAGGCGATGATGCTACGCAAGCAGTTACAGCTCTTGTTGATTTAGTAAATTCCAAATTCGGTGAAGAATAATTTAGAGGAGGATCCAGAATATGCCAGAAGCATTACGGGGAAAAGGTGTTATTTCTGGAATTGCAATTGGTAAAATCCTTCTTGTGGGTCAAAGCATCGACGGCTATTTAGCTGATTATAAAGCTGAAAGCGAAGAAGTAGAAATTGCAAAGATTGAAAATGCACTAAAAGCAGTTGCCGAAGTTTTATGCGGCAACGTGAAGACTTTACAGGAAAAAAACATGCCGGAACAAGCAGCGATCATGGAAGCTCATCGTATGATGGCTCAGGATCCTATGCTCGGTGATTCCATGCGTGAAAAAGTTGCTGAGCTTGGTTCTGCACCGCGTGCGGTTCTAGCTGCGGCGGAAGAATCTGCAGCGATGTTTTCAGCTATGGAAGATGCGTATTTCCAGGAAAGAGCCGTAGATATCCGTGATGTCGGTAAACGTATCGCGAAATACATCCTCGGTGTAAAAGAACCTGAGCTTGGCGATGGCGCAGTCATCCTTTGTGGACAAGAAATCGAACCATCCGTCATTGCGAATATTCCTACGGAAAAAATCGGTGGAGTAATCCTCGGCCAGGGCAGTACGACTTGCCATGCGGTCATCATCGCAAAAGCGAGAGCTATTCCGACCGTTGCCGGTCTTGGCGACAAAATCGATCAGATCAAAGATGGCGACCAGGTTGCTATCGATGGGGAAACAGGCGAAATCGTCATTGCTCCATCGGCTGAGGTTTTGGCCACTTACAAAGAAAAGTTCAAGAAACAGCTTGAACTCAAGGCTCGATATGCTGAACTGGCACCACTGCCAGCTGAAACGACCGATGGCGTACGCGTAGAGCTTATGGCTAATATCGGAACGCATATGGATGTCGATGCAGCGCTCACGTATGGCTGCGAAGGCGTGGGCTTGTTCCGCTCGGAATTTGTGTTCATGGGACGCGAAGATATTCCAACGGAAGAAGATCAATTCAAGGCGTATAAGTCAGCTGTAGAAAAATGCCAGGGCAACCTCTGCGTAATTCGGACGATGGATATCGGTGGGGATAAACCGCTTGCGTATCTTGATATCCCTAAAGAAGAAAATCCATTCCTCGGTTGGAGAGCCATCCGCATCAGCTTGATGCGTCCGGATCTTTTCATGCCGCAGGTCAAAGCGATTTTGCGCGCTGGTGTCTTCGGTAAAGCGGCAATGATGCTGCCAATGGTAATCAATGTGTCTGAAGTAAAACAGGTCAAGGAAATCATCAAACAGGCTAAAGTTGAACTTGCACATGAAGGCAAAGCTTTTTCCGATACCGTACAGGTCGGAATCATGGTCGAAACGCCAGCTGCTGCTGTCATGACGCCGATTTTGGCAAAGCATGTAGATTTCTTCAGCATCGGTACGAACGATCTCGTTCAGTACACTTTGGCTGTTGACCGCGTAAACCATAATGTAAGCTATCTTTATGATCATTTCAACCCAGCTGTATTGCGCTTGATCCAACGCACGATTCAGTCTGCCCGTGACAACGGGATTTGGGCTGGCATGTGCGGGGAAATGGCTAGCGATCCGTATGCAGCAGTTCTTCTTTTAGGAATGGGCATCACGGAACTTAGCATGAGCGCTCCGGCGATCCCACGTGTCAAAGAAAAGATCCGTTCGATTACATCAGCGCAGGCTAAAGCAGTCCTCGACGCCGTCATGGAACTCGAAGATGGCAAGGATATAAAAGAATATTTATGCAAGCATTTATAATGCTTCGTAATTAAAAAAACGCCGCATCCGAAAGGATAGCGGCGTTTTTATTTATGACGGAAAGTTGATTTTTGGCTGTTTATGAGACTTTTTGAATTAAAATAAAAAATAAAAACAAGACATAATTGTTTTGTATACATGGATACTTCATAAATAAAATTACAAAACAATGGATTTTTTTATTCATCTTTGCTATTATTGTAATAATGGCAATTATTAATGGACTTTATTATACGTAAGAGCAAAGATAAGAGCATTAAAGTGCCGCATTTAGGGAAATGATGGAGGGGTATGTGTATGAATTCGGAGATCACCATTAAAACGCCAAGATGCAAGGGCTGTGGGATTTGTGTGGAATTTTGTCCAAAACAAGTCTTGGCTTTGGATACCTTAGGACGCGTGCAGGTCGTCAAACCAGACGAGTGTATCGCTTGTGGGCAGTGTGAGATGAGATGCCCAGATTATGCCATATTTGTAGATAAGAAGGTGCAATCATGAAAAAAGCAAGGTTAATGCAAGGTAATGAAGCCTGCGCAGAAGGTGCTTTGGCCGCAGGTGTCCGTTTTTTTGGGGGCTATCCGATTACCCCTTCAACTGAAATCGCTGAATCCATGGCACAGCTTTTACCAGCTGTCGGTGGCAAATTCATTCAGATGGAAGATGAAATCGCCAGCATGGGAGCTATTCTTGGTGCATCTTTGGCTGGACAAAAAGTGCTGACCGCTACATCTGGTCCGGGCTTTTCTCTGATGCAGGAACTTGTGGGCTATGCGGCAGCTGCTGAAATTCCGGCAGTCATCGTCAATGTACAGCGAGTGGGTCCATCTACAGGGCAGCCGACGTCGCCGTCGCAAGGCGATGTGATGCAGGCTCGCTGGGGAACACATGGTGATCATCCGATGATTGCACTATCTCCATGGACGGTTCGTGAGGCTTTTGACGCGTCGGTCATGGCAGTCAATTATGCCGAACGTTTCCGCACGCCAGTCATTTTGCTGATGGATGAAATCGTCGGTCATTTGCGGGAAAAAGTTGTTCTGCCGGACGATAATGATATTGAGATATATCCACGGCGCCAACCCAAAGAAACCAGAGCGGAAGGTTATGAACCGTATCGCGCGGACGCGGATTTGGTTCCGAATGTCGCTGACTTTGGCACAGGTTACCATATTCATGTGACGGGTCTGGTCCATGATGAAACAGGTTTTCCTTCGGGCAGCCCAGAAGTGACTGGTAATGTGATTGAACGCTTACATAAAAAGCTTGAAATTGCACAAGATGAAATCACTCATTATGAAGAGTTCTTTATGGATGATGCTGAATATGCTGTTGTCGCTTTTGGCGGAACGGCGAGAACTGCTTATGAAGCTGTTTGCACAGCAAGAGAAAAAGGTTTGAAAATCGGTATGGTTCGTTTGATGACGATCTGGCCGTTTGCCGATAAAGTCATTAAAAATCTAGCGGAAAAAGTACAGGGAATATTAGTGCCGGAACTCAACTATGGACAGCTCGTAGGTGAAGTACAGCGTGCAGCTGGCGGGCGTTGCAACGTAGAACTTTTGGCGAAATACAATACAAAGATTTTCACTCCACAGGAAATCGTCGTTGCGATTGAAAAACTTTGTGCGGGAGGGAAAGCATAATGGAAAGAGCTTATGAAAAATATTTTCGTCAAAACCGTTTGCCTCATATGTGGTGTCCTGGCTGTGGTAATGGAACGGCAATGAAGGCAATTGTGCAGGCCATTGAGAAAAAGGGCCTGACACAGGATAATACCGTCATTGTTTCAGGAATTGGCTGTTCATCAAGAGCTTCTGGTTATATGGATTTTGATACGCTGCATACCGCACATGGCCGGGCTATTCCGTTTGCGACGGGAATCAAGCTTGCCAATCCTGATCTCAATGTGGTTGTCATCACAGGGGATGGCGATTGCACGGCAATTGGCGGCAATCATTTCATCCATGGAGCTCGCCGCAATGTGGATCTCACCGTAGTTCTCTTCAATAACAATATTTATGGGATGACTGGTGGACAGGCTTCGCCGATGACTCCTTTGCATAAAAAAGCGACGACTGCGCCGTATGGCAGTGTCGATCGTCCTTTCGATGCCTGTGATTTGGCGCAGGCTGCTGGCGCTACTTATGTGGCTCGCAGCACGGCTTTTCACGAAAAACATCTAATCGATATGATTGCTGAAGGCTTTGACAATAAAGGCTTTTCGCTTATTGAGGCCGTAGTGCAATGTCCGACGGCTTTTGGCCGCAAAAACAAAATGGGAAGTCCCGCAGATATGATGAAATGGATGCGCGATACAGCTGTGATGACGGCCGCTTGGGATAAACTCGACGAGGAAAAACGCGAAGGTAAATTCCCGATTGGCGTTCTCTATAAAGGGAATAGTCTTGATTATTCGAGCGCTTATCAGCAGGTCATTGAAATCGCAGAGGGGGCAAAGGCATGAACCAGTTACGTTTATCCGGATCCGGCGGGCAGGGCGTCATTACCGCCGCGATCATCTTAGCCGAAGCGGCAGTGCAAGAAGGCAAAGAAGCAGTGCAATCCCAGTCTTATGGGCCAGAAGCTCGCGGTGGGGCTTCTAAGGCAGAGGTCATTATATCTGACCAACCGATTTACCATCCAAAAGTCCTTTGCCCGCAGGTCGTCTTAGCGATGACGCAAAAGGCAGCGGATTCTTATTATAAAGATCTTAGTGCCGAGGGCGTTTTGGTTCTTGATGATGATTTGGTTCCGGATGCGCCAGATTTTCCGAACATCATTCGCGTGCCGATTACGCGTTTAGCGGTAGAGAAAGTCGGTAAGGCTCTTTTTGCCAATATCGTGGCATTGGGGGCTTTGGTGAAGATAACGGGAGTTGTGCAGTTAGAGACGGTCCGAGCATCTGTAGCTAAGCGCGTTCCACCAGCGACTATCGAACTCAATATGCAGGCTTTGCAAGTCGGCTATGATGCCGTAAAATAAAAAGTGAGCCAGAAACGTGCAGAAAGCATTGTTTCTGGCTTATTTTTATCAGCGTAGGACCCTCTAGGAAATTAAGGCTGATATTGACAGCAGATTTTGCTATAATAGAGAGAAATCATCGATAACGGAGTGGACGGCAGTATGGAAATTTTTAAGAACGATTGGGCAGAGTATCTGGCAGCGGAGCTAAAAGAACCTTATTATATGAAGCTGCGTGAATTTTTGAAAACGGAGTATCAATCACGTCCAATTCATCCGAGCATGTATGATATTTTTAATGCGCTTCATTATACGAGCTATCATGAAGCAAAGGTCGTTATTTTGGGGCAGGATCCTTATCATGGTCCAAATCAGGCGCACGGTCTGAGCTTTTCGGTGAATCCCGGCGTAGAGGCTCCTCCGTCACTCGTGAATATTTTTAAAGAACTCGAAGATGACCTGGGGTGCCGGTTACCAGACAATGGCTGCCTGAAGCCTTGGGCTGAGCAGGGCGTACTTTTACTTAATACGGTTTTAACGGTCAGAGAGCATGCGGCGAATTCACATCGCGGCCTTGGTTGGGAAACGTTTACGGATAAGGTCATATCGCTGCTCAATGAAAGGGAAAAACCATTGGTCTTTATTCTTTGGGGCAGTCCGGCTAGGGCAAAAAAGGCGATGATTACGGGCAAACAGCATCTGATCATTGAATCACCGCATCCAAGTCCACTATCAGCTTATCGTGGCTTTTTTGGCAGCAAGCCGTTTTCAAGGACAAATGAATTCCTTTTGCGCACCGGGCAAGAGCCGATTGACTGGCAGTTGCCTGATCTTGGAGAAAAGTGAGGCGGCATATGCGTACATTCAATATTCATCCGATTAATTTGATTAAAGCGCTGTCTATGTCTTTGGAACTGGCTCTTTTGGGTGTAGAAAATCATCATTGGCGCGTTGGCGTAATTTGTGATAATTTTGCTGAGGCTCTTGGCATGAGCCCGGAAGAGCGGCAAAAATTGGTGTATGCAGCTTTGCTCCACGACATCGGCGCGGCGTCTAATACACAGGAGCGCCAACGTGTCCGCTTACTAGAAGATGCAGTTGGACCGGAACTTTATCATCATGCAGAAGCCGGCTATGAGCTTTTGAAGGATTCGCCGCAGCTGGGAAACTTAGCTCCCGCTATTCGCTATCATCATGATCGCTGGGAAGGCGGCAATCCGAGCGGCTTTGCCGGGGAGGCTATTCCGCTCAATTCACGGCTGCTGCATTTGGCGGATAAGATTGCGCTGCAGATACAGCCGGGAGAATTCATTTTTGCTCAAAATGAACGCATCGAAGCCTATGTTGAAAAACGAAGTGGCACGGAATTCGATCCGGCTTTGGTAGAGTTATTCAAATCTTGCGCATTGGCGGAAAGTTTCTGGCTTGATACGATGAACCAGAGTTATCAAGGGGCCTTGTTTCAAAAGCTCGATCTTTATGGTAAGCTGGCAATGTCTTTAGAAGATGCACTGGAAATATCTGAGATTTTTGCAACGATCATCGATAGCATGAGCCGTTTTACGGCAAGGCACTCACACTACGTTGCCAGAGTAGCTTCTTTTTTAGGAAAGCTCAAAGGATTCAGTGACAATGAGGTCAAGATGATGCAGATTGCCGGACTTTTGCATGATATCGGTAAATTGGCAATCCCAAATCATATTTTGGAAAAACCAGACCAATTGACGAAGAATGAAATCAAGATCGTACGGCAGCATACGTATTATACGTATCGAATCCTGGAACAGATCGATGGGTTTGAGCAGATTGCCGAATGGGCGGCATTTCATCACGAGTGTCTCGATGGAACGGGTTATCCGTTTCGCCTCGAGGCCCCAGATCTCTCACTGGGGTCACGAATCGTCGCTGTGGCGGATGTCTTTGCGGCTTTGACTGAAAAACGCCCGTATAGTGATTCGGTACCAAAGCTCCGCACACAAAATATCATGGGAAAAATGGTAGAAAACCATAAGCTTGATTCTAGCATAACAGAGCTAGTGCTGCTTCATTATGAAGAAGCGGTTGCACTGCTTACTAAATAAAATATGGATTTTATATAGAGAAAAGTATCCGCTGGAGCAATCCGGCGGATACTTTTTTTCAGGCTCTATAATAAATGTTGTGGTTTTGATGAAAATCAAAACTACAACATTTATTTTTTTTCATACAAAAAGACATGGCAAATTTCTGG
>RCMY010001752.1_pt1 | contig 20161 bp, 22 predicted proteins | sample 2041341 | NCBI WGS metagenome assembly RCMY01 (sample SAMN09708234, study PRJNA481090) | Marine sediment metagenome, whole genome shotgun sequencing project. | reverse complement strand
GGCCGCCAGATCGGTCAGCCTTTTCCGGTCCAGGCAGGCGGTCGGCCGTTCGGCGTCGCCGACGGGGCGACGTTGCGGGTGGTGACGCCGTTCGACGGCAACGCCTTGATCTGGAATCTTCAGATGGACGAGTGGGTCGATCTGGCGTGCGCGGCGGCGGGCCGCAACATGACCGAAGCGGAATGGGTCACGTTCGGGCCCCGGGACACCGAACCCCGACCGACCTGCCCGGAGCTGTGAGGAGAGCAGAAATGGATGCCAGACGACACCTGATCACCGGGCTGATGGTCGCGTTGTTTGCCGCGGCGTGCAGCAGTGGCGGTGACGCGTCGAGCACAGTCGATCCGACCACGGTTGCGAGTCGACCGGCGACGTCGACGCTGACCGTGCGCCCCGGCCGCGCCAATTGGTCGACGGGTTACTTCCAAGCTGCGATCTATTCGGCGCTCCTCGAAGAGCTCGGTTACGAGGTTGCCGACCCAGCCCTCCACGAGTACCCCCCGTCCGAGGCATACCTCGCGATGGCCGAAGGGAAGTTCGACTTCTGGCCCAACGGCTGGTTCTCGCAGCACTACACGTGGTTCGATCGGTCACTTGCCGACGGAAGTGTCGTCGGAGACCACGTCATCGTCCTGGGCAACGAGATCCAGGCCGGCGCGCTCGAGGGCCTCGTCATCACGAAGTCGGTCGCCGATGAGCACGGCATCGAGTCGCTCGACCAGATCAACGGCGACCCCCAGCTCGTCGCCCTGTTCGACGAGGATGGCGACGGTCGCGGCGAGATCTTCGGGTGTCCCGACGACTGGACCTGCGACGACGTCATCGCGGAGATGATCGAGTTCAACGAATGGTCGAACCTCGAACAGGTCGAGGCCGGGTACCCGGGCCTCGTCGCTGCCTCGATCGATCGTGTCGAGAGAGGTCTGCCCGCAATCCAGTACACGTGGAGTCCGTCGGGCTACCTGACCCAGCTCGATCCCGGCGAGACGGTGCTCTGGCTCAGTGTCGGGGGCAGCGACAACGTGCTCGACGGTTCCACTGCCGGTGGCTTCGATTTCGCCGGCGCCGACTCGGCAGAACTCGGCGATGCATGCAGCGCCGATCCATGCTGGATCGGTTGGGAGGTTGCGGACATCCGAGTCGCCGCCAACAAAGAATTCGCCGACGCCAACCCGATGGCCGTTGCGCTCTTCGAGGTCGTCGAACTGAACGTCGCCGACATCGCCACGCAGAACGTGCAGTACGACAACGGCGAGAACACCGACGCCGACGTCGAGCGCCATGCAATGGAATGGATCGACTCCAATCGATCGCTCGTCGACCAGTGGCTCGATTCGGCGAAAGCCGCAGATGGATGAGGAGACCCCGCGCCGACCCCGCGCAACGACCGCTGCGCGAAAGAGGATGCCAGGACCCGGCCCGCGAGATCGGCTGATCCACGAACGACCGTGGACGTCGTGGCGGAGGTGGACGGGACTCCACTTGGTTCTGCATCTTCCCTGGCAGACGGCTTGTAGAGCCAGGAATTCGTACGTTTGAGAGTAACCGTGAGACTAACCGCCGTCTGAAGGCTCCCGCTTCACACAACGGCGGTCGCCGACAACAGCGCTCCGCCGACCGCGAATATCGAGCACCCGATCACCCGCATAATGCCGGCTATGTGCGGCTGTTGTGTGCGAGTTGGACCGCGAATATCGAGTGGGTGGAGCGCCATCTGGCGGGGCCCGCGATGCAACGAATAGCCCTCCGTCACTGAGATTTTCTACCGAACGCAAGCGGGAGACCAGCAGTACCAATGCACTCGGCGCGTTCGGTGATGCTCTCCGGGGGTATGCAATCGATGATTCCGAAGTGATTTCGAAGTGATGCCGAGTGGGAGGCGATCGGTCGTCGATTGAGCGATCGACGATCAACGCCCTTCACGGTCGCTGCTGCGTCCCCAAGATGCCAGGTGTTACGGTCGATCCACACGTAGCTACGAGATTGCTCACGACACTGTGGAGGAATGCACAATGAGCACCTCGCTCTCGGATATGTCACCGTCCAAGGTCCGCACCTCTCTGGTCCGCAGGGCGGTCGGCCGGTTGAAGACTCGTTACGACGAGCTGGATGCGCAGCACAACGATCTTCCCAGCTTCGTGTTGACCCTCGAGGACGGCACGACGCATCGGTTCGGCAACGGCGTCGCGGTCTTCGAGATCCGTGTCCACAACGGGCGCGGGCTGGCGGCTCTCGCGATGCTCGACGAGACGCGCGTCGCCGAGGCCCTGATGGCGGGGTCGATCGACATCGAGGGTGAGATGCTGGAGGTGCTCCGCCTGCGGCCGCTGCTGGGCGATCGCCACCCGGTCCAGGCGTACTGGTTCAAGAAGTTGCGGCCGTTGATGTTCGGCCAGGCGCGAAGCGACGAGAAGTGGATCGCACAGCACTACGACGAGGATGCGGACTTCTACGAGCTCTTCCTCGACAGTCGCCGCTGCTACTCACAGGGCATCTTCGAGGCTGAGGACGAGTCGCTCGACGACGCGATCCTGCGCAAGCTCGACTTCGCCCTCGACGCTGTGCAGGTGCGCCCGGGTCAACGCCTTCTCGACATCGGTGCCGGCTGGGGCACCATGGTCGAGCACGCCGGCCGCCGGGGGATCGACGTCACCTCGCTGACCATCTCGGAGCCATCGGAGCGCTACGTCAACGATCTCATCGCCAAGGAACAGCTGCCCTGCCGCGTGGTGCGCCAACACTTCCACGAATACGAGAGCGAGCAGCGGTTCGACGCCATCGTCAATCTCGGCGTGACCGAACACCTGCCCGACTACGCCACGAGTCTTGCGCAGTACGGCCGCCTGCTGAAGCCGGGCGGTCGGGTCTACCTCGACGCCAGCGCGTCGCCGACCAAGTACCCGACCGGTTCGTTCACCTACCGCTACATCTTCCCCGGTAACGGCTCCCCACTGTGCTTGCACGACTATCTCGCGGCCGTGGCCGAGACGGACTTCGAGGTCCTCGCCGTCCACAACGATCGCCGCAACTACGAACTCACCTGCCGGCGCTGGGCCGAGAGCATCGAGTCGCACTGCGAGGAGATCGTGCAACGCTGGGGAAACGCCGTCTACCGGCGCTTTCAGCTCTTCTTGTGGGGCTGCGTCGACGTCTTCTCCCGCGGCGACTTCGGCGCCTACCGGGTCATCCTCGAACTGCCCGCGAGGACCGCCTGACAGCCCGTTTCCCGACTGGGAGGCGACCGACCGGTCCCCGCCCGGGGCCCCCGCGCCGATCGACGTCGTGTGCGACATCCGCCACGATCATGGTGCTCGACCGTCGGACCAGAACGGAGCGGTCGGCCGCCGACCCAGGTGCCGTTGGAGGGCACCCGATATCGGCTGTCGGGGCTCGGCCAAGCTTGACAACGCGAGTCGGCTCCACCGGATTGGTAAGCACTGTCGACGCCGATCGTCGTGCCGCTATGGGCTCGTCAGCTGGCGGAGTGAAGATTCTGATCGTGTTGACGGTGTTCGTAGCCCGCGTCGGTCACGGCTCCAGCAGTGAAGCGGGCGAGACAGACTGGGGTGGATTGTGACCGGCGAGATCGATGTATTCCGAAGACAACCCGGACTCGCTGAGAGTCCTTCGTGCGATTGTCGATGTCGTCGACGGATGCTGCAAGAGCGAGATGGCAGTGGGATCCCGGATCAGAGTTGCTTTCAAGCGCAAGTTCGCATGGTCGGCTGGACTGAAGGTGACGAAGAAGAACCCGGGTCCGGGTGCAACTCGATCTGGTTCTCGTCGGTGCGCTCGTGAACGTCGACGTGGCTCGAACGCTGGCTTCGGGTTGGGATTGTTTGCTATCGGTTGCTGTTGTCGCGATCGTCGTCGTCGGTGTAGGCGAGCGGGTGGTCGCCGCCGAGTTCGGCGAAGCGTTCGTTGAGGGCGGTCGCGACGAGGTCTCGATCGTGGTCGGTGGGAATGAGCGCGTCGTAGAGGTAGGCCTCGACTTCGAGCGCTGTGCTCATGCCGCCGAGCCCGAAGTATCGGAACCAGAGTTCGCTGTGGGACAGCCCGACTTCGATGCGTGCACCTTCGAGGGTGCTGTTTGGTTCGTTCACGTTCGGACCTGGCCGATCAGGTTGTCGCGTAACGCAGACGCGAGCACCGCTGCCGCGTATTCGCGGACGTCCACTCCGGTGCGTTTGGCGGATTGGCGAAGGGTGGCGTAGGCGGCGTTTGCCGAGATGCCTTGTCGACCCATGATGACGCCTTGAGCCTGGGCGATGACTTGTCGGGTGGTGAGGGCTTCGCGCAGCTGCCCGGCGACTTGCTCGGTGGTCATGTCGGTGCGTGCTTCGGCGAGGATGCTCGACGCTTGGCTGGCGAACAGTGCGGCGAGTTCTTGGTCGACCGGCCTGAAGGCGTGGTCGGTGTTGGAGTAGATGTTGAGCGATCCGAGGGATCGCCCGGAGACGATGAGCGGGGTCGCCAGGATGCTGGCGATCCCTCCTGTGATTGCTCGCGGCACGAACTGTGACCAGCGGGACTCTTCGACGAGAGATTCGGCGTGGAACCAGTGGCCCTCGGCTGCAGCGGACAGGCAGGGGCCTTCGCCGGTGGAGTACTGGTCGCGGTCCATCTGGGCGATGGTCTCGTCGCTGGCGGCCACGGTGGTGAGCTGGCCGTGACGGGTGAGCGACACGCTGACACCGTCGGCACCTCTGATGGTGGCTCGCGCGAGCGCCGTGACGAGGCGCAGCGCGGCGTCGATCACGTCGTTGCCGACCGGGAACACCGGTAGCTGCACGGCGGCTTGGTTGTCCGTTTCGGGGCTTGCGTTCGTGACGGGTCTGGAGGCGTCGCCGGTGTGCTGCTCGGGTCCGAGCGTCGCGGGCGTCGGGTCCGGTGAGCGATGTTCGATGAGATCACCCATCTCGGTGATGTCCAGGATCTGGCGCACGATCGGCGACGGGGAACGAATCGTGAGTACCCCGCCGGCGTCGTGGAGACGACACGACATCGGGCCGATCACACCCAGCCCCGAGGCGTCCATGAAGTCGAGTTCGGCCACGTCGACGGCGATGTCGCGCCGCCCGGCATCGATCAGCGCATCGAGCACGGATGCAAACGTGGGAGCGGTGAGCTGGTCGACCTCACCGCGCAGGGCCACGACGACCTGTCGTCCCGTGTACTGCGTCGTGATCCCGAACGCGTTGCCAGCATCGGGATTGATCCGCGATTTTTCGACAGCTGGATACTCGGCCACTGGTGGGTGGGCCCTTCGTTGGGATCGAACGTCTCGGCGTCCGCGGACCCTCGCTGTCGAAGGCACCTTGACCGTACCACCCTCACCAGCACATGGCGGCTTGCGCCCTACGATGCGTGGATGACGATGTTGCCGTCGGAAGAACTCGAACAGAACTTGGCCGAGGTCGCTCAGGCCCTGTTCGCGACAGGATCGGTGGAGCGTTCGTTGCAGCTGACCGTCGACTTGGCGGTCGATACCGTCGATGGGTGCGACGCGGCAGGGATCTTCGTTTCCCGAGATGATCGAGTCACCACGGTCGCGTTCACCGACGCGATCGTCGTGGAACTCGACGACCTGCAGATCGCGAGCGACGAGGGGCCTTGTATGGAGGCCCTCGCTGGCGGACGACACCCGTTCGCATCGGATCTCGCAGATGATCAGCGCTGGCCCACGTTCGGTCCCGCCGCCGCACGGGCCGGGATACGCAGCGCCCTTGCGTTCCGTCTCTCCGAGCAACCGGTCAGTGCCCTCAACCTGTACGCCCGGCTGCCAGCCGCGTTCGGAGCAACAGACCGCGCCAAAGGGCTCATCTTCGCGACCTTGGCAGGTCTCGCCCTCGACCTTGCCGGTGAGCGAGCCGATGATCTGTTGCGCGTGGCCAACCTTCACGACGCGCTCCGCACTCGCGAACTCATCGGCCAGGCACAGGGCATCCTCATCGAGCGCGAACGGATCACCGGCGACCAAGCATTCGACGTGCTACGCCGCGCATCCCAGCACCTCAACATCAAAGTCCGCGAGGTCGCCCGCACCCTCGTCGAAACCGGCGAAACACCAACCGTCGACACCCCACCGACATCCACCGAACACTGAGGTCGTCGACGCCCGAACGCCACGCGTCCGTCGATCCACCTTTGCGCGAGGCCAACGCGACAGAGGTTGGATCGCTCAACGATGTTTGAGGCAGGTCTCAGTCGGGAACACCTGTCATGTCGCCATCCGCCAGGCGACGAGAAGAGGGATGCCATGAACATTGCGAGCGACGCCGCACAGCAAGCTGAATCGGGCGCGTCCGATCTGCGCTCCAAGCTCGCACCGCTCGGATTGATCGGCAAGGGGCTGTTGTACGCGTCGCTCGGTTTCATCGCGATCAACGTCGCCCTCGGCGACAGCGATTCCGAGGGCACCTCCAAGTCCGGCGCGATCGAGCGGGTCGCCGAGGCGCCATTCGGGAAGTTCTTGATGATCGTGCTCGCCGTTGGACTCGTGGCGCTCGTGTTCTGGAAAGCGATGCAGGCGATCGCTGGTGACCCGGTCGACGGCAGTGAGGCGACCGATCGCGCAAAGTACGCCGTGATGGCGTTCGTCTACGCGGGCTCGGCAGTGACGGCGGTGACGATCCTGATCGCCAACTGGTCGAGCGGGTCGAGTGATTCGTCCAGTTCGGATGGAGGATCCGGAGGTGGCAAGCAGAAGGCGGCCGCGGTCTTGATGGACCTGCCGGCGGGACGCTGGCTCGTGATGATCGCCGGAATCGGGATCGTCGGCTTCGGTGGATACCAATTCTACAAGTACGTCGTGAACACCGAATTCATGGACAAGATCGAATCGGCTGACGAGAAGACGACGAACACGATCGAGACGATCGGGCGTATCGGGTACGGCGGTCGGTCGGCGCTCATGATCGGCATCGGGATCTTCTTCTTCGCGGCTGGGGTGCAGCACGACTCCGACGAGGTCAAGGGTCTCTCGGGTCTGCTCGGCGAGCTCGCAGGAAATCCGTGGGGACAGGTGGCCCTGTGGGTCATTGCCATCGGCACCTTTGCGTACGGCGTGTACACCCTCATCGAAGCAAAGTTCCGGCGCGCGTACTGACCTGCGCCAGGTCAAATGGGTCGAATGGAGTGTTCCAGCAGACCCTTGCGTTGGTGAGTGGGGCGAGGCACTCGCCTTGCACGACGGTTTGGGTTTCATTGCGGCCGGGTACTCGAACGGTAGAGAACATCGCAGCTCGTCGAGATTCGTCGGGCGGTTCGAGCGTCGCCCTTGACTCCGGCCTCGCTCCTCAGATCGGAGCACAGAACATGGCACCAGCAACGCACGTCTCGTCCCTCACAGCGACGCCACCGTCCAGGAACGAGGCCGACGACCAGACGGCTCGTGCCGCGCCTTGTACAGCGAACAGTCCCGACCCCTCATACTCGCTCGGGCAGACGAGCGGGCCCGACGAGGACGTAACGGTCGCCCTGGCGCGACTGATCCGCCCAACGAACGCCGAGGTCGTCCGGGCGCGGCGCACACTTCACCTCAAAGCGGCAACGATTGGTGTGGTTGCGGTGTCGAGCTACTCGATGTTGGTGTTCGCCTCGGTCGGTATGGCATTTCGGGTGCTCAGCGCTGTCGTGTTGGCGTTCGCCGTCGTCGCGATCGCGACCGGTGTCATGCACGACGCCAATCACGGCGCGTTCAGCCGATCCAAACGGGTCAACCGGATGGCGGGCTACACCTTGGATCTGCTCGGTGGAAGTTCGTGGCTGTGGCGCGTCAAGCACAACACGCTGCATCACGCCGGCACCAACGTCGTGGGTGTCGACACCGACATCGATCAAGCACCATTCGCTCGGATGGCGCCACAACAGCAATGGCGACGCTGGCATCGCTACCAACACATCTACATGTGGTTCCTCTACGGGAACATGACGCTGCGCTGGTTCCTCGTCGGCGATTTCGTTTCCGTCGCACGCAACCGGGTCGGCACCCAGACGCTGCCCACCCGCAACCGGCACCGTCAGGTGGTCGGTCTGTTCGCCGGCAAAGCCGTACATCTCGGACTGGCGATCATCGTCCCGCTGACGCTGCACCCGTGGTGGGCGGTACTCGCGTTCTACCTCGCCGTGTCGTGGAGTGTCGGAGTGCTGCTCGCCGTCGTGTTCCAACTCGCCCACTGCGTCGAAGACGCCGAGTTCGTCACATCGACCGACCACGTTCGTGGCCGACATTTCGCCGACCACCAGCTTCGAACCACCCTCGACGTGCACTGCCGCATCCCGGGAGTGCGCCGAGTGGTGCGGTTCATGATGGGCGGCCTGGACTACCAGATCGAACACCACCTCGCTCCAGCACTGCCCCACACCATCTACCCGCTCCTGGCCCGACGCGTCCGCGCCGAGTGCGACGCCCTCGGGCTCCCCTACCAGTGCCACAACAGCGTCACCGCTGCGGTGCAGTCCCACGCCAGATGGCTCAAACACCTGGGCACCCCACCCTCACCGGTGGCAGTGGCGCCGTAGCGCGTAGCGCGACTCGACCCGTCGATCGACGTGAACCCGAAGCGGATCTCCATGAGCAGATGACCGCCAGACAGGGGATTCGCCTCGAACTCACTTCGAGGGCTCCGACGACACCGCTGCCCCTGTGGCCGAAGCGGGTCCGAAGCGCCGGTCGAACGCGCGACGGACGTCGGCGAGGTCGGCCGGCAACACGTTGGTTTCCTCGCACCCGGCGACCACGAGTCGCGCCTGTTCGACGAGGACCGCCGTGCGAGACGAGAATCCCGCCGCGTCGAGCCCTTCCCGGAGAAGATGTAGTGCCTCCAGGAGGTAGATGCACACGGTCGGCTGCGTAGCCGCGGCGCGCCGAAGCTCACCGAACGCGACCCGAACCAGATCGTCACCGTTGGGTTGCTCGACAAGCACCACACGGCGACCCCGGTCGTCTGTCAGCTCGGGCGGCGGATCGCGTCGGAGCAATTCGGCGAGTACCGCCGCGCTGTGGAAGATCGCGTCCTGGGCCGTGGTCGGATCGTTGATCCCCGTTGACAGCGCCTTGAGACCGACATCGGCCATCTGGCGGAGACCGAACGAAATGTCTTGCTGCATCGTGCGGGTGTTACCTATCGAGATCGTGTCGAGAATGGCTTGTTCTATCGCCTCGATGTCCTCGGGTTCCGCCGACAACGCGCACAGCGGTATTCCTGGGATCGAGTAACGGCCCGGGTAGGCATATACCCACGCGGTGGTCCCGTCAGGCAGACAGGCGAGCAGCGCCCCGGTATCGATCTGCTGGACCCATCCAGCGCTGTCGAACAGGACGATGTGCGCCGGATCGTCCGGTACGGCGACCGGTTCTGGGGGCGGCTGGTCGGCCTCGGCGACGTTCCACTCGCGACGGGCATGGCCGGTTGCTTCGATCTCGACCCGGTCGAGGATCTGACTGACGTCCATGGAGTGGGCACTGTGGTTCAAGAAGGCGGCGATGGAGATGATCGTGGCGACGCCGAACACCACCGCGACGGCGACCGAGACGTTCGGGATGACGGCATCTCCGCCGGGCTCGAACGGCGACCGCACGGATCGGAGCACGACCAGGCAGTACGTGAAGGTCCCCATGACCAGGCCCATGACTCGCTTGTTGAACGGGTCTCGGATCAAGGTGTGCACGACTCGGGGCGAGAACTGACTCGACGCCTGCTGGATGATGAGTAGAGAGATCGAGAACGCGATGGCAGCGAACGTCATCGTTGCCCCAGCGATGGTGCTCAGCACCGCGCGTGCGCTGGCCACCGTCGAGGTGGCTCCGAGCGGCAGGTCTGCGCCTTGCAAGTCGAGTCGGCTGTCGATCCAGATCGTGAGGTACGCGCCGACAATGCTGATGAGCACCCCCACCGTCGGGACGAAGAACAGACTCACCCGAGCCCGTTCTCTCAGTGAGTTCAGACGGAGGCGCATCCGCCCAGTCTGACCCGTCCGACACTCCGGTGCAGGAAACTTCCTGCGCCCAAGAGCAGCGACAACAGCGTCGGCTGTCCCGCCCGGCATGCCGACACTGAAGGCGGGGCGCGGTTGCTACGGCGAGGGTCGAGGACCTTTGACTCTGGCCGGAGCGTCGTGGCTGGTGTTCGGTGAAGTCATGGCGATACGTAGACGATTGGTAGGTGAACGATGTCCGGACCCTTGCAGGTGATTGCGGCGAGTTTCGAGCTCGGTACCGACTTCGAGCGTCGGGCTGTGGCTGAAGTTGACCGGCTTCAGGGTCGTGGCGTGCTACGGCTGCTCGACGTGTTGGTGGTCGCGAAAGACGACGACGGGACGCTTGAGCGGATGGCCGTGGAGGATTTCGGTTCGCTTCTGGGCGGGCTGCTCCCGGCCGACGCGGACGGGCGGCAAGGAGCTGTTGATATCGGGTCGCCCGGCTTTCAACTGTCAGATGTTTGGGCCTTGGCCGAGCCGCTGCGGCCTGGCGCTGGGATCGCGTTCTTGCTCGTCGAACATGCGTGGGCGCGGCCGCTGTTGGACGCCTTCGCCGAGACCGGCGGGGCTCTTCTCGGCGAAGGATTCCTGACGTCCGAGGCTGGGCTCCTCGTCGAGGCCGAACTCGCGGCGATCGACGAAGCGGCCGAAGTGATCGCCGCCGCCCAGGAGGATGAAGCCCGGGCGATACTGGCAGCCATCGCGGCCGAAGGTAGAGCAGCAAAGGCCGTCGAAACAGCGACGGTGATCAGTGCCGCCGCCGTCGCAGAAGCCGTGAGCGCGCTCATTACCGCAGGCCTGATCAAAGAGTCGGCCGCGCATGAGGCGATCGATGCCATGCAGGTCGCCGGGCTGCTCGTCGCCGCAGTCGACAAGATTGGAGCAGAGGCCGTGGCGGAAGGCGCGGCGGTCGTCAGAGCAGCGTCGATCACTCTCGCGCAGGCGAATGTGCTCCGCTATCTGCCCACAACGCTGAGTTTCGCTGATATCGCCCACAAGCTGTCTATCTCTCGCGGTGCGGCGAAGCAACGAGCTGAGCGCGCCTACAAGAAGCTCGGCGTGCACAGTCGAGCCGAGGCCGTCACCCGGGCCCGCGACCTCCACCTCATCGCCTACGGTATTGACAAGCCGTCGGCTTTGAAACATCGACGGTGTGCCTCGGTTGCGTCGCAGCCGACGCCTTCGATGAAGCCGGACTTGCGTCGGCGGAGGAACGGCAAGCCGAGTGCGAACAGGCCCGGGTCCGCCATGGCGCCACCCTCGTGGATGATTGCCCCGCGACGATCGAGCAGGTGCGGCGACAGCCAGGGGTAGTGGGGGCGAAATCCCGTTGCCCAGATGATGGTGGCGAACGAAGCGAGACCGACGCCGAGGCATGGTTCGGGCAGCAGAGTCGATCGCGGTCGATCTTCGGCAGGGTCGACGCCGAGCTGGTCCGCCGTTCGGTCGATACGAGTGAGGAGGCGGTGCATCTTCTGATCGGCCGACGCGATCGTGTTCGCTAGCGAGCCGGAGAACTGCAGCTGAGTGCCCGACAGGCCGACGAGACGAACCCCGACGAGACGAACCCCGACCGACGCCAATGCGTTCAGGTCGAGGTCTCGACCCTCGTCGGTGCCGACGAGTTGCAGCGACGGCACACGTCGCGACTTTGCGATGTCGGGCTCATCGACCCAACGGTCGTCGAGGATGCCGCTGCTTTCGAGCCAGGTGAAGGTGTCTTGGCCCCGGTAGCGGCGCGGGATTCGCGTGTGGCTTCCCACTGCCATCGTCACGTCACGCCCGGCGCGGGCGAGTTCATCGGCGATCTGTGCACCGGAGGCCGACGCACCGACGACCAGAACACCCCCGTGCTCGATCTGGTCGACGTTGCGATAGTGCATCGAAGGGAGCTGCCGGATGGACGTCGGCAGCTCACGAGCGATCGCCGGTGTTCGGGGCTGGCCGTTCGCGCCGCTGGCGATCACGACGGCGCGTGCATCGATCTCACCTTGGCTGGTCCGGACTCGATACCGGCCCGAGTGGTTCCGAACGGACTCGACGTCGGTCTCGCTGCGCACGGGAGCGTTGAACGATTGTCGGTAGCGGTCGAGGTGCTCGATGAATTGGTTCTTCGACATGAATCCGTCGGGATCAGTTCCTTTGTAGCTCCATCTCGGGAGGCGGCTCAGCCAGTTGGGCGTGAGCAGACGGAGGGAGTCCCAGCGCTCGCTGCGCCATGAGTTGGCGACCTTGCCGCGTTCGAGCACGACGTGAGCGATCGAACGATCGACCAGGCAGCGGCTCGCGGCCAGACCGGCCTGGCCTGCCCCGATCACGACGACATCAGTGCGCATGAGACCCGATCCTCCTGCTCGTTCTCAACTGCTCAGGCGACCTCGACCACGATGGTGGTCGGGTTCGCAATGACGTCGTAGACAGCCGAACGCTTCTGGGATTGGGCGACGACGGCCTCGATGTCGGCGCGGTCGGCATCGGCCTCGATCGTGTAACGAACCCGGATTGCGGAGAAGCCGTTGCGGACGTCGGGATCGGCACCGAGGATGCCGCTCAGGTCCATGTCGCCCTCGACGGCTGCTTTCACTGAGGTGAGGGCGATGCCCCAGTTCTGGGCGACCGCTGCGATGCCTGCGGTGAGGCACCCGGCGAGTCCCATGAGCATCAGCTCGGGGGCCGATGGTCCTTCGTCGGTTGCGCCGAACACGGTTGGATGGTCGGTGGTGACCGAGTGCGTTGTCGGATGTTGTTGTTCGGCGCCGAGTCCGAAGTAGTCCGACACCGTCATGGTGGCCTTGGAGCCGGTGATCCAATCACTTGCAGCTCTCCAGGTGAAGTGTCCGGCTTCGGGAGTTTGGATGAATGCGTCGCGAGCTCCGAGGAGGTGCTCGACGGCAACGCCATTGTCAACGGGTGTGTTCTGGGTGATGGTGGTCATCTGTTTGCTTCCTTGTTGTTGTGGGTTGTTGTGGTCGGTGGGCGTGGATCGCCGGTCACGGCTTCGCGCCGATGACATGGGTCAGCTGATTGGTGACTCGATAGGAGCCGTCGTCGGAGCGACATCGGTCGAGGGTCGGCATCAGCAGACCTCGCAGCTGCGCTTCGCCGAGTGCGTCGAGCGCTGGAACCATCAGCCCGGGCGACCGGAGACATCGCCACATGGCGTCGGAGTCGGCGCATTCATGGATCGCATCGGTCTCACCTCGATCGACCAGATCGAACCCTGCTGTGCTCAACATCGACTCGGCGATCCCGGGCGACCCGATGGATGCCAGCGAGATCATCTCCTCCTTGGCGTCCGAGGTGACGCCTCCGAGAGCGATGAACATCTCGCGATAGTCGAGGCTGTGGCCTGGGCCCCAGAAGGTGAACGCGACGTGGCCCCTGGCCGAAGTACTCGAAATGCCTCGTGGAGCGCGCCGTCGCATCCGCCCCAGAGACCGTTGAACGACGTGACGACGTCGAAGCTTGCGTCGGCGTGGGGGAGATCGAACATCGTCCCCGTGGTGAAGTCGCCGCTCGGTGTCCGCCGGCGAGCGATGTCGATCAGGTCGCCGGAGGCATCGAGGCCGCTGACCGTGGCGCCGCGACGAGCTGCCCGCGCCGTGGCGTATCCGCCTCCACAGGCCATGTCGAAGGGCGTCGTTCGGGTCCCGACGTCGAGAACATCGAAGATGTGATCGGCCGCATCTCGGGAGTAGGGCTCGAAGAGGTAGGCCCAGTCGAGTGCAGCATGTCCCCATGCAGCACCGGCCTCACACCAGGTGTCGTCGTGTGTCGTCGTCGTCATGGCACCACTCTGAGCGACTCGAGCCGCAATTGCTTGGAGACCGTGTGAGGAAACTCTGATGATCCGCTGCGCGGTACTGTTCGGCACAGATGATGTATCGGTGGGCTGTCTTCGACATGGACGTCGCAGCCCGGCGACTACTCCCCGTCGACTGTCGACGGTGCGGGGACCGAATAGGGCCTCACGTCGGCCCGCCGTCCTGACGTACGCTCTGACCGAGTCCGCCCGATCCGGGCGCTGCAATGTTCCCAGTCGTGAACGCAAGAGGAATCAAATGACCGAGCCAGACACCATCAACGTCGAAGACCACCTCCATTTCGAAACCGGCATCACCGCCGAAGAACGCACGATCGTCGTTGCGGCGCTCGAGCCGATCAGCGACCACTTGAAGTCGCTCGATCGCGGATCTTTGAAGATCGAGGCGTGGATCAAGAACCGTGATGAACGTGGCCAGATCGCGTACGCGTCGATCAACGCCAAGGACACCGACGTCGTCGCCCACGACAAATCCGCCGACATCAATGATGCATTCGTTCAGATTCGCCACGACCTGCAACGCCAGCTCACCGACCTTCACGACCGCCGCACGAACCGCCGGCACTGAACGGACCCGACCACGGGATCGCCGTTCGGGCCAAGGCCCGTCATTGGTTCGTTGCCCGACTGTGACTCGGTTGACCGCTCCTACGATCGTGGCGTGCCACCAGCGAGGGATTGCGCCAGCGACTACTTGAATCTCGCGCTCTATACGTTCGCGATCTTTGCGTGGGAGTTGTTCGTGCTGATCACCTTCGACGTCGGCTCGGCGGCCGCCGGACTCGGTGACGGTTCAGTGTCGGTGTTTCATTGGCTGATCACTTCGGCCGGGTGGTGCGGGGGCGCGTGGTACTTGCTCCACCACCGCCCGCAGCAAGATGGACTGTTTGCCGATCCCCTCGTTGGCTCAGTCGTGCAGCGCGCCCTGTCCGTGGCGGTAGCCATCGCCGTCTGCAGCGGTGTGCGCATTGCCGCACTGGGCGAGTGGAAGCCATGGGCCGAGATCCGGGATCTGCGCGTCGATCTCGGCTCGGCGGCGTGGCTCGGTGTCATTTCTTTGTTCGTCTGCTACGTCGCCGAGGCGTTGGTGATCGTCGTCTTGGTCGCCTTCGCGCAACGGGCCGGTGAGCTCAGGTTCGGGAGACGTGGGGTTCCGTGGGGAGGGTTGCTGTTCGTGCACGTGGGGGGTCATGCACATCTTCTTGCAGGGACCGAGCGCGGGCTTCTACGCCATCTTCGCCTCCGTTCTCTGCGGAGTCGTCTACGTAGTGGGACGCCGTCGGCTCGCACCCACGATCGCCCTCATTGGAATTGCGTTCATCGCCTGACTTTGCCCCACCCGAGGGCCAAAGCCGACTGCGATACTCTTCGCGACATGTTCCACAACTGCGTGTCGCTCACCCGTGCCGAGTGGGCAACGTGAACGACGACCTGCGCCGCTCGGGAACCACTTCGCCATCGCGCACTTCTCGACTCTCGTCGCCGTCGGACCACTCGTCATGATCACCGAACGCTCGCCGGCCGGCGTCTGACCGTCGCCGTTCCACCGTGCGAGTCCTCAACATCGTCTCTTCCCCTCGGAGTTCGAAGTCTGCGTCCATCACGATTGCAGACGCTTTTCTCGACGCCTACTGCCGTGAACACCCGCACGCCGAGGTCGACACCCTCAACGTGTGGACAGAAGATCTTCCCGACTTCGACAGTGAAGCAATCGGGGCCAAGTACAAGGGTGTGTCCGGTGCGCCGATGAACGAGGCTGAAGCTGAGATCTGGTCGAAGATCGAGGCACTCGTCCGACGGTTCCAGGCGGCCGACCGGGTTGTTGTCGGCGTTCCCATGTGGAACTTCTCCTACCCGTACAAGCTCAAGCAGCTCATCGACCTCGTCAGCCAGCGCAACATGTTGTTCACCTTCGACGGCCGGTCATTCGGCCCGATGCTCGACGTCACCCGGGCACTGGTGATCTTCACACGCGGCCAGGGTTACGACGACGACGGTCCGACCCCCGCGTCCTTTTTCGACCATCAGTCCAAGTACCTGACCTTCTGGCTGCATTTCATCGGCGTCGCCGACGTTCAAACGATGGCCGTCGAACACACCTGGGACGACAGTGGACCCGAACGCCTCGCGTCCGGGCAGGCCCAAGCGGCGGCCCTCGCGCTCACGTTCTGACCGGCGCATAACAACAACCCTCGCGGCCGGCGATGACCGCTCCTGATCGTGGTGCACTGGTGCTCGACAGTGCGGCAGAACGTGCCGAGGCCGTTCTCGCTGGAAGCAGCCGAGCAGGGTGCGTCATCGAGCGGCGTCGATCACGACCGCGTACGTGCCGAGCGAGCGCACTCGTTCGACGTCGATCGGTGCCTCGCCGTGAACCCGAACGATCGAGCCGTCTGAGGGATCGAACTCGACTTCGGTGACTGTGCCGTGCTCGAAGCCGTTCGTGTCAAGCACGCGGGCGCCGAAGTAGTCGATGTTGCCCTTGACCGAGTCGAGATCGCGATCCTGTTGGACCTCGACCACATCGGAACCTGATGTCGCCATCACGACATCGGGGCCGAACTGGAGCGACGACCATTCGAGTAACTCGGCGTTCTTCTTGCGGCCGACCACGTGGACCTTGGTGATGTTGCGACCAGCGCGGTCGATGATGAAGTTCTTGATCTCGCCGATGTCTTCGGCGCTATCGGTGGCGACGACTCGCCGGCCGAGCGCCTCGCTCATGTTGAGAGTGGCCATGTCATGCCCCTTCGGTATCGCTCGAGAGATAGGTGCGGAACGACTCGACCGCGGCACCGAAACCAGCGAGGTCGTTGCGCACGAACTCCGTCGCGTTCGCCGGCACGATGAGGTTGTCGTCCGAGATTGCCATTTGAGCTGAGATTGGAACGAAGACCGTTGCGTCGCCGCCGCGAACTTCGTAGCCGACCGCGGCCGGCTCGTCACTCGTTTCGATGATCACGCCCACGATCTCACCGAGCTCGTTGCCGTCGGCACTCAACACGGAGCTGCCAAGCATCGGGTGCGCCGGTGACGTGTCGGCCAGGTCGCTCGGGGCCTGGTTCGCGTCGACGAGATCCGCTGCCGTGTCGACCATCACCGCATCACCCCCAATCGCTGCGATGTTGTCAGCAGCGAGCATCGCTTTGAAGTTCCCGGCGAGCCAACCGCGCTTGTTCAACGTGAACCCGACCAGCACATGGCGAGAACCGTCGTAGACGACATCTTTGATCTCAGCGATGTCGTCACCACCATCGATCGTCACGACCGGCAACCCAATCACATCCGCGGCCCGAACGAGCCGCCCCACCGTCATGACGCACCCTTCCCAGATTCCGGTGTGGCAAGCACCGAGCCCGACCTCGTCCGCCTGCGCTTCACGACGAACAGCGCCGCAACGATCACCACCACCACCACGATGATCAGGATCAGCCACACCAACCAGCTCATCGACCCGACCAATCAACTCGACACATTGTCAACATCGTTTGTTCCTCTGCTCACAGGTGACTCCTGTCACCCGTCACAACCTACACCCGGTTGAGCGACACCGATACACGGACCGCTGCCAGCGGTCCGGCCTCGAGCAGGAACCCGCAAGGCACGAACCCACAGGCCACACAACCACGGCAGCCGACTCACGATCACGCCGAAGCTCTCGACCGGACGGACGTGCTCGAAGTGCCAGCGCTCCGCTGCTGGCGGACGGATGAAAGCTCTGATGGGAGGCCCCACGTCATCACATCGCCCCAGCTCACTCGCCGTGTTGGACGGGGGAATGATCCCTCCGTCCAATCGGTACGAAACTCCTGGTAGGTAGCATTTTCGTGGAGCTGGGGGAATCGAACCCTCCCGCGCCAATGTTCCCCCAACCTGGTCGTCACAGCGTTGCACCCCTGGTCATGGGCGGTTTTCGAGTGACCGTTGCTGACCGGGAGTGACCGCAAGTAACCGGTGTTCCCCGTCCTTTTCCCGTCCCGTCCGTCCGATTTCCGTCCGCGAGTGTTGGGCTTCAGGCGACGTCGAGGAAGCGGCGAAGTGCTTCGCGGATGATGTCGCTGGTGGTGGTGTGGTCGGCGTCGGCGCGTGCTTCGACGTCGGCGCGCAGTTCGGGATCGAGACGGACCGGCACGACATCGGCGGGTGCCGAGCCCATGCGGCGTCGGTGATCGGCTTGCCTCGGGACGTCCCGAGCACGGTCTGTTCGTTCGTTCTTGTCGGTCATGTTGGAGGCTCCCGTGGGTGGGGGAACATGTGCTGGTAGCGGCGCCGCATCGACATGGCGTGGATCACCAGGTCGCGCCCGTCGTCAAAGTGCAGCGCGATGAGTTCGAGCATGTTGCCGGCGGTGTCAGCTCCGAGCACGAGGGTTCGGCGTGGGCTGTCATCGTCCTCGAGGTCTGCGACGACGACCGGATGGTCGAGGGCGTTGAGGATGTCGTCGACGTCGATCCCGCGCTTGCGGGCGGCGCGGTGGATCTCCACACGTCGTAATCGTAATACGAAACCTGTCGGCCCGCCATGGAGAAATGACATCGCAGCGCCGCTACCTGAATTGCCCGCGATGTGCGTGCGTAGGTCGACGCTCGAGCGGCTGCGCCCCGGCTTCGGAACGAATCGGAACACCGTTGGCGGGCATCGACAATGGCGCACCACTGACCCGGCATCGATAGTGGCCATGTTGTCTCGCAGCGCGACTACTTCGGGGCGCACACCTACGAGCTCATCGACCGGACCCGCGGCGACCACTTCCACACCGACTGGCCCGGCGACGCCGACGAAGCGCCCGCCGACGATTGATCGACGATTTGCCGCCGGCCCCGAATGGTAGTCTCGAACACGTACCCGACCATCCGAAAGGACCCCGACATGGCTCTCGCCGACATCCTCGCCGACCACCCGGACAAGGAGACATTCGACCTCGCCGAACTCAATCGCGCCGCTCAGGCGGCGATGGCGTGCGCACTCGCCTGCTCGGCATGCGCCGACTCCGACCTCGGTCGCGACGCGAGCGCGATGGCCACCTGCATCCGGCAGTGCACCGACTGCGCCGACATCTGCACTATCACAGCGAAGATGCTCGCCCGCCCCGCCCCGCGGGGCGATGCGTGGCAGAAGCTCGTTGTCGCATGCGCTGCGATGTGCGCGCAGTGTGCCGACGAGTGCGGCCGGCACGACGACCTCTGCTGCCGGGAGTGCGCGACTGCGTGTCGTGAGTGCGAGCAGGCCTGCCAGCAACTGATCGCCGTCGCTCAGCGCTGACGCAGCCGATCTGATGGAAGCGGTCGCGTCGCCATCACCCACATGAACGCGAAACATGTCCGGGTACGCGTCTCCGTGGCCGACCGCTCACCGGGGCCGCGCCGTCGATCGGCCCACTCGCACCACTGTTATGGTGACACCATCACGACGGACCCGAAGGGAGTGTCGTGCACGAGGCGCTGATCGTCAACCCGTTCCCGACGACCGTCGGTCGACGCGCCGGTGGGTCTCGGTCGGCGCGCCGTCGGAGGGCCCTACTGCGCTTCGACACCCGACTGGTGCGAGCGATCTGATGGGCCGATTGCACCCGCACGGCGACGGGCATCACGGTCACGATCATCGTGACGTGGGTGACCATTGTGGCTACGAGACCGGTCGTGAGCGCGTCACGATCCTCGAGAACATCCTCGGCGAGAACGACCGCATCGCCGAGGCCCAGCGGTGCACGTCGCTCGATGTGTGATGACGACCTCGCCGGTTCCATGAGATCTTGGGAGCTGATGGTGAGCGATGAGTGACGAGCAACGGTCTCGTCGGGACTCCGCGCAGCCGGAGCGACCGGATCGGGAGATCGATCGTGACCCGTCGATCGAGAACGTGCCGGCTGCGTTCGAGCGGGCGATCGACGAGGGTTCGGAGCGATGCTCACGTTCCTGGCTCGCGCTCATCGCAACGGGTGCCATCGGCGGCTTCGATGTCGGCGTGGGGGTACTCGTGCTCTTGGTCGTCCGAGAGGAGACCGGCAGCGTGCTGCTCGGCGCGTTGGCGTTCCCGATCGGATTCATCGCGCTCACGCTCGGCAACAGCGAGTTGTTCACGGAAAACTTCTTTGTTCCCGTCGCCGCCGTTATCGCCCGGCGGGTCCGGATCCGCCAGCTGGTCCGCTTGTGGGTCGTCACGCTCGTGGCAAACCTCGTTGCGGGATGGATCGTGGCGTACTTGATCGTGACAGCACTCCCGGATCTGGCGATTGTTGCATCGGAGGCCTCCCATGACTACCTCGACGCGGGGATCGGGACGCAGTCAGCAGCGAGCGCGTTGCTCGGCGGCATGGTCATCACACTCATGACCTGGTTGCTCCACAGCACGCAGTCG
>RCMY010001999.1_pt1 | contig 20162 bp, 16 predicted proteins | sample 2041341 | NCBI WGS metagenome assembly RCMY01 (sample SAMN09708234, study PRJNA481090) | Marine sediment metagenome, whole genome shotgun sequencing project. | reverse complement strand
CCTCAGTAGATACTGAAGTCTTTCATCGGCTAACTTTTTCAGTCTTAACGACTTACTGTTAACAACACAACTATTTTTATTTAAAAAAATTGCGGTCTGGACGGGACTCGAACCCGCTGCATAAATTGCTGTATTTCAGAACAATATATAAAATTAGGAAATACTCGACCAGTATAATTGTAGTTTTTCTGAATGTTTTTGAATTTATTTTTTCAAATTCATGTTAACTTTTTAATTTGAATGGTACTAATAATAAACATAGTCCCTCACAAATCTAAATTGCTAAGAATTGAGCCACCCGTAAAAGGTGGTTTTTTTTTATGTTAACCTTTACTTTCCAATCAATTCAAAATCAATTGCACCTATATCTCTATAGAAACTGATTTAATCTTAGAAGAGTCCTGAAGGGTTTTTAATGTTTGGATTTCATTTGTAAAAACAAAACTTCAAAATTCAAGCCATTTACATTTTCTAAATAAGCATAATTAATTAAATTGCACAATTAGATTATTCAATCACGTAGTTAAATAAACATAAAGTTAGATAAATGAAATATTGAATAATTCAAACCAGTAAATTAATAAATAAAAAGATTATTAATAATTATAAAACAAAATCAAATGAAAAAAATCACAATCATACTGGCATTGCTTATTAGTTTTTCAGCTTTTTCACAATCAAGGGAGCAAATACTGAATGCACTGAGTGAGTTACTGAAATCACAAGGTAACTCATCCGAACTATTCTATATTGAATCAGAAGGGTTTTTAGACATTCATGATCATCAAGTAAATTTGTCCTTGGCTAAATTGCGTTATGAAGAATCAAATGGACCAATGTTGGGTTTTTATTGTGGTTATTATAATTGTATTTATAATCCTAAGACAAAGCAAGAAATGAGCAATTTTGCATTTAGAATGAAGGATAAAGAAGGGGTATACCAAGCAATTGATTTAATAAATAAAATTCAAAGAGCAGGAGATAAAGGTAAAGTTACCGGAGACCCAAATGCGAGCGGTTATTATGGTAACGGTGGCGGAGGTGGCGGTGGGACTACCAATTAGGAAATCGAAAAGTTTTAACTAAACCAAAACCGACCTATGATTGTAATGAAGAAGGTCGTGTTTTTGTAAGTATTTCGGTAGATACTTCTGGTAAAGTTATTTCTGCACAAGCTGGAGTTAATGGAACTACAAATTCAGCACCTTGTCTGCTAACAAGTGCTAAAGAAGCGGCTTTAAAAACAAAATTCATTTCTGATGGGAATGCGCCTGCAAATCAAATTGGAACTATCATTTATAATTTTTCTTTATCTGAATAATGAATTAAAATTATATTATAAATTCAACCCGAGTGAATCATCATTCGGTTTTTTTACGGTCTGATCTAGACCACAACAAAAAGAGGTAAGCAAAACGGATTTAATTTGGAATAATTTCTGAAAGAAAATTTGGGAAACTATCTAAAACAAAAAAACCTCAGTAGAATCGGCTAACTTTTTCAGTCTTAACGACTTACTGTTAACAACACAACTATTTTTATTTAAAAAAAATTGCGGTCTGGACGGGACTCGAACCCGCGACCCCCTGCGTGACAGGCAGGTATTCTAACCAGCTGAACTACCAAACCGTTGCTCTAAGCGGATGCAAATATAAGTGTGTTTTTTATATATGCAAAAAGTTTTTTCTATTTTTTTACAAAAAATTATTTCTACTTATTAAATACGTTAATAATACCTGTTCATAGCCTTTATGAATATCTACCGGAACATAATCAATTTTATATTGCATACATTTTAGTTTCAAGGCATTAAAGTATTTTTTCATTGCCAATTGGTAATTTTCTTGCATATTTTCGGCAAATAAATTAATCGTTTCGCCAGTTTCTACATCTACAAATTTTTTCGGCGTAGATTCAAAATCGAAGTCCAATTCATGCTTTCCGTCAAAAACATGAAATAAAACTACTTCATGCTTGTTATATTTTAAGTGTCTAAGCGCCGCAAATAACTCTTCTTCTTGCTTATCCGCCTGCAACATATCCGTAAATAGAAAAATAAGAGATCTTCGATGAATCTTTTCTGCTATTTCATGCAACACCTTATAAGTATCCGTAGTTTTTGTTGATTTATTCTCCAACAAATTTTCCAATTGCTGTAAGAGCATTCTTCGGTGTTTTTCGTTTCCTTTTGCCGGCGCGTAATACTCGTTGGTATCAGAATAAATACTCAAGCCGCAAGCATCACGTTGCCGCTTTAAAATCTCTAATAAAGAGGCGCAAGCTATTGCCGAAAAATCAATCTTATTGATATGGTTTAATGAATTTTTCTTTACATCTGGGTAATGCATCGAAGCCGAATTATCTACAATCAAATGACATCGTAAGTTGGTTTCTTCTTCATACCTTTTTACAAACAACTTTTCCGTTTTAGCGAACATTTTCCAGTCAATGTGTCGCGTACTCTCACCTTTATTGTATAATCGATGCTCAGCAAATTCGACCGAAAAACCATGAAACGGACTCTTATGCATTCCAGTAATAAAACCTTCTACTACTTGTTTTGCAAGAAGTTCTAGGTTTTGTAACCCTTTAAAAGTTTGAATCTCGTTTAAAGCCATATTTCAAAAATAAACAATTTATTCTGTTTGAAGTTTATCACAATACAATTGAAACTCCGTGAAAACAAAAAAAGGTTTGATTCCGAATAGAACCAAACCTTTTTTTATAAAATGAAATTACGACTTATAAAAGCGCATTCAATTTTTCAGTATATACATTTTTCGGTGCTACACCAACTTGTTTATCGGCAACTTCGCCTCCACTAAACATTAAAACTGTAGGAATATTTCGTACTCCATATTTTGCAGCAAATTCTTGATGTGCATCCACATCTACTTTTGCGATAACAACTTTATCACCAAAATCGTTTTGTAATTCATCAACAATTGGAGCTAACATTCTACAAGGTCCACACCACGCGGCCCAAAAGTCAACTAAAACTGGTTTATCTGATTTTAATACTAATTCTTCAAAATTAGCATCGGAAACTTCTATTGCCATAGTATCTTATTTTTTAGGTATTTAATTCAATTATCAAAATACAAAAGTAAAAAATTATTTTGCTAAAAATCGCTTTCTAAATTTGTTTTTCTTATAGTAGTATTTAAAACATCAATTACCTTACAAAATAGTCTAAAAAACTTTCGTGGCAATGGCATGAATATTATCCGATTTACCCATGGAATAATAATGCACCACCGGCACCCCAGCTGCTTTTAATTCTTTCGACTGTGCAATTGCCCATTCGATTCCCACTTGACGAACCGCCACATTATCGCTACACTTTTCTATTGCTGCAACCAAATCATCCGGTAAATTTAAACGAAATACTTGCGGCAAAACAGTCAAATGCCGATGTACAGCGATAGGTTTGATTCCGGGAATAATAGGAACCGTAATTCCGATTTCTCTAGCTGCCTCAACAAATTCAAAATATTTTTTATTGTCGAAAAACATTTGTGTTACAACATAATCAGCACCTGCATCTACTTTTTCTTTCAAACGTCTTAAATCCGCTTTCATACTTGGCGATTCTAAATGCTTTTCCGGGTAACCGGCAACTCCAATACAAAAATTAGAATTGTACGCCGAATCGATAACATCGTGCAAATATTTGCCTTTATTTAAATCTTTTATCTGCTGTACCAAATCGCTGGCATAATTATTTCCTTCATTTTGAGGGGTAAAATAAGCTTCGTGTTTCATCGCATCACCGCGCAACGCCATGACATTATCCAAACCTAAATAATGACAATCTACCAAAACATATTCGGTTTCTTCTTTCGTAAAACCTCCACATAAAATATGTGGTACGGTATCGACATTGTATTTGTGTTTGATGGAAGCGCAAATTCCCACAGTTCCCGGGCGCATTCTCGTCAATTTTCGCTCTAACAAACCATCAGATTTATTGATGTACACAAATTCTTCTCTAGATGTTGTAACATCGATAAAAGGCGGATTGAATTCCATCAAAGGATCGATATTATCGTATAATTTTTGAATGCTTTGTCCTTTTTGAGGAGGCACAATTTCAAAAGAAAATAAGGTTTTTCCTTTGGCTTTTTCTATGTGTTCTGTTACTTTCATCTGCTTTCCCACTCCTTAAAATAAAGGCCTTACGGGATATTTTAATAAAATTATTTATTCTTCGGGCGTTACCCCCGATATCTCGTGGGTCGCGCTTTACGCTATATCTTTTTTTCGTTTCTCTTCAAAAAAGGATGCCACTGCAATCGCTAACGCATTCTTTTTCCTAAGATAATTATTCAGCAAAAATAACTATTCTGCCAAATTAGGATACAACCATTTTTCTGCCTTTTCTAAAGAGATTCCCTTTCGATTTGCATAATCTTTTAGTTGATCTTCTTTTATTTTTCCCAATCCGAAATATTTGGCGTTTTCATTGGCAAAATAATATCCTGAGACTGCCGATGCCGGCCACATTGCCATGCTTTCGGTAAGTTGAACGCCGATAAGTTTTTCTACCTGCAATAAATCCCAAATAGTTTCTTTTTCTAGATGATCCGGACAAGCGGGATAACCAGGTGCCGGACGAATACCTTTATAGCTTTCTTTGATCAACTCTTCATTGCTCAACAATTCATTACTGGCATAGCCCCAATGTTTCGTTCTCACTTGCTTGTGCAAATATTCCGCTAATGCCTCTGCAAAACGATCTGCAATCGATTGTACCAAAATCGCATTGTAATCATCATGGGTATCGCGATAGCTTTTTGCCAATTCATCGGCACCAAAAATTGCGACGCAAAAAGCACCCATATAGTCGGTTAAACCGGTTTCTTTCGGAGCAATAAAATCGGCTAAAGCAATATTTGCGGTTTTACTTTTTTTCAATTGCTGACGTAAGGTTCTAAAAATTGCAATTTCCTTTCCTTTTTTCTGTATCGAAATATCTTCATTGTCAATCGCGTTTGCTTCAAAAAGCCCGAAAACTGCTTTCGCTTTTAAGAGTTGTTTGGCAATGATCAATTCCATCATTTTTTGGGCATCTTCAAATAAATGAGAAGCTTGTTCCCCAACTGTTTTATCGGTTAAAATATCGGGAAACTTACCGTGTAAATCCCACGAAATAAAAAACGGACGCCAATCTATAAAAGGTATCAGTTCTTTTAAACTCAGTTGTTTTAAGACTTGGACTCCCATTTCTTTAGGAGGAACAATTGGAGTAGTTTTCCAATCAATTTTTACCTTATTTTCTCTTGCCTGCTCTAAAGTGATAAAAGCTTTTGTCTTGCTTCGCTTTAAAAATTTTTCTCGAAACTCCGCATAATCTATTTTGATATTGGCAATATATTCTTCTTTTGTTTTTTTGTGCAACAAATCACCGACTACAGTAACAGCACGAGAGGCATCGTTCACATGAACCACCGCATTTTTATACTCCGGATTAATTTTCACCGCTGTATGAGCTTTCGAAGTTGTCGCACCACCTATTAATAAAGGAACAGTGAAATTCTGGCGTTCCATTTCTTTTGCCAAATAGACCATTTCATCTAAAGAAGGCGTAATCAAACCAGATAATCCAATAATATCAACCTTTTCTTTTTTCGCTGTTTCAATAATTTTTTCCGGTGGCACCATAACACCTAAATCAATAATTTCATAGCTATTGCATGCCAAAACAACACTAACAATATTTTTACCGATATCGTGAACATCTCCTTTTACGGTCGCCATTAAAATTTTACCAGCCGGCTCCATAGCTTCTAAAGATGATTCTTCAATAAAAGGTTGTAGGTAAGAAACTGCTTTTTTCATTACTCTCGCAGATTTCACTACTTGAGGTAAAAACATTTTTCCGCTTCCAAAAAGGTCACCAACGACATTCATTCCGGTCATTAAATTAACTTCAATTACGCTTAACGGACTTCCGGATACCACTCGCGCTTCATCAACATCTTCAATAATATATTTATCGATTCCTTTTACCAAGGCATGGGTAATACGTTCTTGCACCGTATTTTCTCGCCAAGATTCATCCAAAGCTTTTTCTACTTTTGAACCTTTAACGGTTTCGGCAAAATCTAGTAATCTTTCGGTGGCATCATCTCTTCTATTCAAGATAACATCCTCAACACGCTCTAACAAATCTTTCGGAATATCATCGTACACTTCTAATAAAGAAGGATTTACAATTCCCATATTCATTCCCGCTTGAATAGCATGGTATAAAAAAACGGAATGCATGGCTTCGCGAACTCCGTCATTTCCGCGAAAAGAAAACGACACGTTACTAACACCACCACTTACACTTACTCCGGGTAAATTTTTGCGAACCCAACGCGTTGCTTCAATAAAATCTAAGGCATTTAATTTATGCTCTTCCATTCCGGTTGCAACCGGAAAAATATTCAAGTCGAAAATGATATCTTCAGCCGGAAAACCCACTTTATCAACTAAAATCGCATACGATCGTTTTGCTATTTCTATTCTTCTCTCATAATTATCTGCCTGACCAGCCTCGTCGAATGCCATGATAATAACAGCCGCACCGTATCTTTTAACCTGTTTTGCTTGCCAAATAAAATTTTCTTCGCCTTCTTTTAAAGAAATAGAGTTTACCACACTTTTTCCTTGAACTACTTGCAATCCGGCTTCAATAATTTCCCATTTAGAACTATCGATCATAATTGGAACTCGGGAAATGTCAGGCTCTGCAGCGATCAAATTCAAAAATCGAACCATGGCTACTTTACCATCGATCAATCCGTCATCCATATTTATATCGATGATTTGTGCGCCACCATCTACTTGATGCCGAGCAATATCTAAAGCTTCATCAAATTTTTCATCTTTTATCAGACGTAAAAATTTACGCGATCCTGCTACATTAGTCCGCTCACCAACATTGATAAAGTTGCTCTCTTTGGTTATTATTAAAGGTTCTAATCCTGATAAACGCATATTTTTTTGGTTATTTGTTTTATACCTAATTTAACTTTATTTGTTCTAAATCATCATCAATTAGCAAGTATCAATTCCGCGAAAGCGAAAAAAAACCAGCAACCAAAAACAATCAACCAGCAACCAACAACTTTCTCGGTGGATACTTCTTTGCTAATTCGGCAATTTGCTTAATATGTTCGGGGGTAGTACCGCAACAACCACCAATAATATTTATTAAATTCTTTTTGAGATATTCTTCAATTTGTGCTGCCATTTGCTCTGGTGTTTCATCGTACTCTCCAAAGGCATTTGGCAGTCCGGCATTTGGATGTGCCGAGATGGCAAAATCTGTTCTAGGAGCTATAGTTTCTAAATGCGGCTGTAATAAATTAGCGCCCAAAGCACAATTAAAACCTACCGATAACAATGGGATATGCGAAACAGAAATTAAAAAAGCTTCAGCTGTTTGACCTGACAAAGTTCTTCCGCTAGCATCCGTAATCGTTCCACTGAGCATTACCGGAATATCTACATTTCGTTCTTCTTTTACTTGTTCAATAGCAAATAAAGCGGCTTTTGCATTTAGCGTGTCAAAAACGGTTTCTACCATTAATAAATCGACACCACCATCGATTAAGGCTTCTACTTGCTCCTTGTAAGCGATTCGTAAATCTTCAAAGGTAACAGCCCTAAATCCAGGATCATTTACATCGGGAGACATACTTGCAGTTCGGTTTGTTGGCCCCATTGAACCTACAACAAATCTTGGTTTTGAAGGGTCTTTGGCTGTGAATTCGTTAGTAACTTCTTTAGCGATTTTTGCCGATTGATAATTCAACTCATACACTAAATCTTCCATTTTATAATCTGCCATGGCAATGGTAGTGCCAGAAAAAGTGTTTGTTTCAATAATATCAGCTCCGGCCTCTAAGTATTTTCGATGCACTTCTTTTATTGCTTCCGGTTGTGTTAACGAAAGTAAATCGTTATTTCCTTTAAGAGAAATAGCATAGTTTTTAAATCGCTCACCTCTAAAATCTTCTTCGGTAAAATTATAGCGCTGCAACATGGTTCCCATGGCGCCATCTAAAACCAATATCCTTTTATCTAATTCTTCTTTTATATTTCCCATTGTAAGCACTTTAACTATTAATTCTTCTCTTTTTTTATAGGTGAATTTTTTCCGGTTTAACCGATATGCCTATATAAAAAAATAAGCATTTTTCCTTTTTATGGAAACATGCTTATCAAGGAACTACTGCAAATTAACGCAATTATTTTTCTTTTACCCAATTCTATAGGGATTTCTAACCGTATTCAGAAACCCTTACTCAGGTACTAATTCAATTTTTAATCCGTCTAGTTCTTGTGACAAACGCAACTGACAACTTAGACGGCTATTTTGCTCCACGAAAAAAGCTTGATCCAGCATTTCTTCTTCAGCATCACCAACTTTAAGGTATGCCGGAATATCATAAATAGGTTTTTTGAGATATATTTCAGAACATTAACCACTGGGTTATGGCAATGCATCGATGAAATGAAGCGCATTTACGGAGCCGAGACCGGTTTTTTTGGTTTACTGAGGTTCCGTTTTTGATGATGGCAACCAGAGTTTCTCCTTTATTTTCATTTTTTTATTGAAAATGAATGCCACACTCTCTATTATTCAATGCTTTTGTCGGGTCGAAATACGAATTATTTTTAGGTAAACCTTGCTCTTTTAAAAATGCATCCAATTCAAAATCATTCCAATAATAGTAAGGACTCACTTTTAAGATTCCGTCTTTGCTATAACTTAAAATGTCTTTGGAATTTCTATATTCCGTCTGACGAACTCTGATATTTGTAAACCAAACTTCTGGCTGATGTTCTTGAATAGCTCTTCGAAAAGGCTCTAATTTTACAATTTCAGTAAATTCAGCATGCTTCGGATCATCAACAGAGGGAATACCTAAAACAACATCGGTAAAAGCAGAACTTTGTTTTGGCACATATTGATGCACATTTAAATTTAAATTGTCAATCAAACTTATCGCATGCCTATATGTATTGGGTGTATTATAACCTGTATCACACCAAATTACTTTGATATCTTTATCCAATCGATGAAAAGTACTCAACAAAACCGCTGAATAAACGCCAAAACTGGTCGTTACAACTCGATTATTGCTTAAGGTTAATGCCCATTTAATGATTTCTTCAGGTGATTTCTCCTTTAGTTTAACATTAATTTCTTGAAGTTTACTTTCATTAAATTTAATACTCATTTTTATCCCATTTTATGAAATTCCATGCTCTCTCATGTAGAAAGTATAAAAACATTTTTGTTATTAATTCTATTGAACCTATTGAAATTGCCAATGATAAAGTTCCTGTTACTAACCATGAAATTAATATAGTATCCAAGGTTCCAATGATTCGCCAACTTATTGTTTTTACAATACTTCTTGCGGCAATTTCGTTTGACTTTGATTTCTTTACTTGTTCTTCAGTTTTTAAAACCTGATTAGATATGGCTATTTCTCTCATTATTATTCAATATCTATTACCCTATCAAATTAGTAGACTATAATGCAAATGTATATGTAATAATTTAGTATCCCAAAGTATTTTTGTGAAAATTAAAATAATATGATGGGAGTTTACTCGCAAGGTTTAGTAATTTAGTTAGGTAAGATCGGCTAGTGTATTATTTTTTAAAACCTCAAGTGTGCTATCTCTCACCTGAATCATCAATTTATGCACGCTGCACTTATTTTCGTCAGGACAATCGTCACATTTTTCATAGTAATTCAAGCTCACGCATGGAACCATGGCAATAGGACCTTCTAAAACCCTTATTACATCTGTCATTGAAATATCAGCAGGGTCTTTCAAAAGGTAATAGCCACCTCCTTTGCCTTTCTTCGAACCTAAAAAACCAGATTTTCGAAGTATTAACAGGATGCTTTCTAAAAATTTGTGAGAAATATTTTCGCTTTTTGCTATCGTTGCGATTTGCACCATTTTATCCTCTTTTTGGCGCGCAATATAAGCTAAGGCCTTTAGGCCATATTTTGTTTTCTTGGAAAGCATCGGCGAATATAATCCTTTTTTTTAGGTCTAAAAATGACAAAACTCATGTTATCTAAGTGCGAAAATCAACTAATTCTTTTTTAAAATCTTTGGAAACTATGGGGACTTTTGCATTCGGGCTAGATTTTAACAAAAAAATCAATTTTTATTATCCAATATATTCACCAACAACAATCAAATTGCGAGTTCGGATACTTTTAAATTATTGGATAAAATTCGTTCTTTTCCGCAGTTTTACCATTAATTTCAAAGAATTCATGTACTCTCAGGCTCTTTTTCAGTTGAAATTGTAATTCCCGTGAAAACGTCAATCTATTTACAGAATTTTTTTAAGGATTTCTTTTACCCCAGGAAATGAGGTTCCAAATACGTTCATGAAAAAAATACAAAATCATTTTCGTAAAGACCTCTAAACCTCCAATGGAAAGGGCAGTTTTAATTTGACCAGTTAAAAAATACGAAATGGTAATTGTATCAATCGTACCTAAAATACGCCAAGAAATTGCTTTTACTACACTTCTTCTCTTGGTTTCTCCATTTTTATAAGGCGCACTACTTTTTTTATTAAATAAAAACATTGTTAAGAATTAAGAGCTATGTTTAAATCGGCAATGATGTCATCAATATGTTCCAAACCAACAGAAATCCGCACTAAACCATCTGTAATATTGACTTCCAATCGATCTTCTTCACTCAACTTGCCATGTGTTGTCGAAGCTGGATGTGTAACTATAGTTCGACTATCTCCCAAATTGGCAGAAAGCGAACACATTTTTATATGATTTAAAAATTTTCTTCCTTTTTCGATTCCTCCCTTTATTTCGAAAGCGACAATATTACCACCCAGTTTCATTTGCTTTTTTGCCACCTCATATTGGGGATGTGATTTTAAAAACGGATATCGAACCCAATTCACATTTTGGTGATTTTCTAAAAATTCAGCAACTTTCATGGCGTTTTCACAGTGCCTGTCAACGCGAACCGCTAAAGTTTCTAAACTTTTAGATAAGATCCATGCATTGAAAGGAGATAATGCCGGTCCGGTATTTCTAGAAAATAAATATATCTCGCGGATAATATCTTTTTTCCCAACAGCAACACCGCCTAAAACTCTACCTTGACCATCGATTAATTTGGTTGCGGAATGGATAACGATATCTGCTCCGAAATCAATTGGTTTTTGAAGGTAAGGTGTTGCAAAACAATTGTCAACAACAAACAAAATATTGTGCTTTTTCGCAATTTTGCCCAATAATTCTAAATCTAAAACATCTATTGCTGGGTTTGTAGGAGTTTCTACATACAATATTTTCGTGTTTGGCTGAATCAAACTCTCTAAAGTATCTATTGCATCTGCCTTGAAATAAGAAGTTTCTATTTGCCATTTCGGTAAATACTTGGTAAACAAGGTATGTGTAGACCCGAAAACTGATCGGCAAGAAACGATATGGTCTCCACTACTTAACAAAGCCCCAAAAGTTGAAAAAATTGCCGCCATACCTGTCGCGAAAGCATAACCGCTTTCCGCACCTTCCATTTGGGTGATTTTATCGATAAATTCGGTTGTATTCGGGTTACTAAAACGGCTGTATAAATTTTTCTCTTTTTCTTCTGCGAAGGATGCGCGCATGTCTTCAGCATCGTCAAACACGAAACTAGAAGTTAAATATAATGGCGTTGAATGCTCATTAAATTGTGATCGTTCGGTTTGATTGCGAATTGCTTCTGTTTCAAAATGTTTTTTTTGCATGGTCTTAAATTGCCTTTTCTGTTAAACGTAAAATATCGCCAAAAACTCCTCTTGCCGTAACACTTGCTCCTGCTCCCGCGCCTTGAATTACCAAAGGTTGCTCGCCATAAGATTCGGTATAAATTTCAAAAATTGAATCCGAACCTTGAACTTGTCCTAAAGAACTTGTGTTTGGCACGGATACCAGCTTTACCTCTAAAACACCTTTGTTTTGGGTTAAATCTCCTGATAATTCTCCGATATATCGCAAAACGTGATTTTCTTTTTGAGTAGATTTAATTTGCTCATAGGTTGGATTTAATTTATCCAATTGCCTCAAAAATTCTTCCGCTGAAACTTCTCTTAAATTTTCAGGAATTAAATTATAAATCGCAACATCTTCATGTTCATTTTCCAAATCTAGTTCGCGTGCTAAAATCAGTAATTTTCTAGCGACATCATTACCACATAAATCTTCTCTCGGATCTGGTTCGGTAAAACCTTTATCAATTGCCTGTTGCAAAATTTCATCAAAGGCTTGCTCTTTCACAGAATAATTATTGAATAAAAAGCTCAAAGAACCAGAAAAAACACCTTTAATTTTTGTGATATTTTCTCCAGAATGATGTAGTAACTTAATCGTGTCTAACAAAGGCAAACCTGCACCAACATTAGTTTCATACAAATAATTCTTTTCGTTTTCTTTTAATTTTTGACGTAAAGATTTGTAAAATGAAAAATCAACCGTATTTGCAATTTTATTCGAAGAAACCAAATCAAAACCATTTTCAACCAACGGAATATAATTTTGGATAAACATATTGCTAGCTGTATTATCAACAGCGATCAAGTTTTCTAAATGATTATCTTTTGCAAATCCGATAACATCGTTAATAGTAAAACCTGCTTTTTCTACTTTATCCAAATCTTCTTTCCAAGATTCAGAAATTCCATTCGTGTTTAACAACACTTTTTTCGAATTACTTACTGCAAAAATATTGAGGTTTATATTTTTTCTTTTCAAGATGTTTTCTTTACTTTTTAAAATCTGTTCAATAAGCGTTCCGCCCACCAAACCGACACCGAAAATTGCAATGTTAATATTCGTAGAAACACCAAAAATTTGCCCATGAATTACGTTTACCGCTTTGTTTAAATCTTGATTTTCCAATACCAAACAAATATTGTCTCCAGTAATCGTATTATTGATTAAGATAGGTCTAATTCTGTTTTTTGTTAATGCATTGAATGATTTGTGAAAGTTTCCTAAATTTTGGCCAATGATAGAAACTACAGCTAATTTATCTTTTACATAAATACGATTGACATCTTTTGTTTTGATATCGGTATCAAATTCATGCTCTAAAACTTCTTTCGCTTTTAAGGCGTCGGATGAGTTTACTACAAAACCAATTCCTCTTTCAGAAGAACCTTGAGAAATAATACTTACATTGATATTTTCTTTTCCCAATGCATTGAAAATTCTGGCATCGACACCAACTCTTCCCAATAAACCGCGACCTTCGAGATTGATCAACGATACATTGTTTTGCACTGTGACTGACCGAATTCCTTTGCTTGTTGCGTGCGATTTAATTAAAGTTCCGTTGTTGTTGGCATCAAAAGTATTTAATAAACGCAGTGGAATATTTTTTTCTACTAATGGAATAATGGTTTTTGCATGCAAAATAGTTGCTCCGAAATTGGCTAACTCATTAGCCTCTTGAAAAGAAAGCTCTTCAATTTTTTGCGCGTTTGACACCAAATCAGGATTGGCAGTGTAAATTCCGTTTACATGAGTATAATTTTGCAACTCACTGGCATCTAAATAATTAGCAATTAAAGATGCTGAATAGTTACTTCCATTTCTACCTAGTGTAGTTGTTTCTCCGTAAATATTCGATGCGATGAATCCGGTAACCACTTGTAACTCTTCCTTGTTTTTTGCAAAATGTTTTTTTACATTTTCTTTGGATAAATCTTGTAACGGAATGGCCTCGCCAAAACTATTATCAGTTTTTAGCAATTTTCTTGAATCGACGAAATTAGATTTTATTCCTTTTTTATTAAGCAAACTTACTATCAGTTTAGCCGATAAGATTTCTCCTTGTGCCAATACTTGATCTTTTATTTTCTCGCTGTAATCTCCTAACAAACTAACACCCTCGAAAATTTTCTTTAAAAACGTATACTCTTCCGAGAAATTGAGTTCTTTATTTGGAACAGTTTGATAAGCTTTAAAAGTTTCAAATGTTTCTTGAGAAAACTCGTCATTCTTTGCATCTTCCAACATCTGCTCTAATAAATCGGTTGAATTTCCTCTTGCCGAAACCACCAAAGCAATTTTTTCATTGGCCTTTATCTTATTCGAAATAATTTCTAAAAACTTGGTAAGACCTTCACCATTTGCTAACGATTTACCTCCAAATTTTACAACTTTGATTTTACTATTTTTTAATTTTGAAGTTTTTGTTTGTTTAAAAACAGGCTGTAGAATTGCGCTAAGCTGCTCATATTCAATTAAAAAAGCATCATGCCCATGAATAGATTTTATTTCTTTATAGGTATTTTGAACTCCTGCTTCATCTAATAATTTTTGAGTTTCTTTATTTTCTTTCGGAACAAAAAAGAAATCGGAATCAACACCTACTTGAAAAATTTTGGCTTTTATTTGATTGGCAACATCGTTAAAACTTCCACGATTTCTAGTGATATCAATGGAGCTCAACAAATGATTCATCATTTTATAGGTTTGCAAGGTAAATCGATTTTCCAATTTTTCGCCGTGGTATAATAACCAACTTTCAGTATTGAAAGTACCGTGCTCTTTGTTTTTGGTTCGGTTGAATTTTTGCTTGAACGATTCTGCCGTGCGATAAAATAACATCGCCATCATACGTGCATCATGAACTGGTTTACTCGAATTCGACAGAATTTGTAACTGGGTTTTGTTATGCGCTAATATCCAGTCAGAAGCTTTCCAATCGGATGCTACCGGAATCAAGTTTTCAATCAAATTAGGATATAAAACGGCCATTTCCCAAGCAATTCCGCCACCAAGAGAACCACCAATAGCCGCAAACAATTTTTCTATATGTAGAAACTCCAATCCTAAACCAAATAATCTACCGATATCTCTCGCCGTAAAATCTTCGTAATTCTCAATAAAATTTGTTGATTTTTCGTCGAAACCGTTTCCGGGAATATTAAATGCAATAACAGTATACTTTGCTGTATCGATTAATTTTCCTAAACCGATCAAGGCATTCCACCAACCATTATCTCCGGCTACGTTTGAATTTCCCGTTAAGGCATGGTTTACCAAAACCACTGGTGCCGTGTGCAATTCTTGTCCGAATATTTGGTATGACAACTCAAATTCCGGATAAAAATAGCCCGATTCGGTAGTGAAATTTTGCAGGCTTATATATTTTAAATTCTTTTTCAATTTCTTAAAATCAAAAGGTTAAACAATAAATAGTATGTTTAAAAACAGTTTTATCCTATTTTTTATACGTATAAAATGAAAGAAATTGTTATTAATAATGGCCTAATTACATCGTGAATTAGTTTTAGGTTATCTTCCCAATGAGGTAGAATTTAGCACCTTCTTTATAAGTAAAGGGTTGCTAAGGCTTCAGCGGGTCTAATCCCTCTGCCTTTCTTGATAACAATATTCTATGAATGAACTTGGGTGCAAAGAAACGTATTAATTTTAACTTTCAAAAGGTAATTTCTTTAAAAGACTATCTCCTACCTAGTAAAAAATAGCCTTTATTGTTTCACTTATAATTGTTTAAATGCGTTCTCCAAATCTGCTTTCAAATCTTCAATAGCCTCTAATCCAACAGATAAACGTATCAAATCTTTTGTCACTCCCGCTCCGACTTGTTGTTCATCATTAAGTTGTTGATGGGTTGTACTTGCGGGATGAATAATCAAAGATTTGGTATCGCCAATATTTGCTAAAAGCGAAAATATTTCAGTAGCATCAGTAACTTTTTTAGCGGATTCAAATCCCCCTTTTACACCAAAAGTTACGATTCCACTTTGACCGTTAGGTAGATATGTTTTCGCTAATTCATAATATTTGCTGCTTTTTAATCCAGGATAATTTACCCAAGCTACCTCATCACGACCTTCTAACCATTGCGCTAATTCTAAGGCGTTCTTGCTATGTTGCTTAATTCTTACCGATAAAGTTTCTAAACCTTGAATGATTTGAAAAGCATTAAATGGGCTCAAAGCACCACCGAAATCGCGTAGTCCTTCAAGAATTAATTTGAATGTAAAAGCTGCTGCTCCTAATGCTTCATGGTACACTAATCCGTGATAGCCGGCAGAAGGCTCGGTAAACTCAGGAAATTTTCCGTTTGACCAATCAAATTTACCGGCATCAATTATCACTCCTCCTAAAGAAGTTCCTTGTCCGCCAATATATTTCGTCAGCGAATGAATTACTAGGTCGGCCCCATGCTCTATCGGGTTTAAAAGTGCCGGAGATGCAACTGTATTATCTACAATAAATGGAACTTTTGCTGCTTTGGCTTCCGTCGAAATGGCTTTTAAATCTAAAACATCTAATTTCGGATTACCCAAAGACTCTACAAAAAAGGCTCTTGTATTATCTTGTACCGCTTTCTTAAAATTTTCAGGATTAGAGGCATCCACAAAAGTAGTTGTGATTCCTAATCTTGGCAATGTGACATTTAGTAAATTAAACGTTCCGCCATACAAACTGCTTGAAGCAACAATATGATCACCTGCTTTTAAGAGAGTTAACAATCCTGTTGAAATAGCGGCAGATCCTGACGCAAAAACTACTGCTCCAATTCCGCCTTCTATGGCAGCCAATCTTTTTTGTAAAATATCATTGGTAGGATTGTTCAAACGGGTATAAATAAAACCTAATTCTGCTAAAGAAAAGAGATTTGCTGCATGATCTGTATTATCAAAAACATATGATGAAGTTTGATAAATAGGTACAGCTCTTGTTCCTGAAGTTTGTTTTGTATCGTGACCAGCGTGTAATGCTTGTGTTGCTTTTTTTAATGTGCTCATTATTTACTTTTTATATTTTATTAATTTATATTTAAAAAAAAGTCCCTTTTTATACGGTATTACCAAAGGGACGTAAAAATAAGTTATTTTTATTTAACGATTCAGGCAATACCTTGTCATTGTTTTAAAGCACATTCGATACATATTTAATTCTTTTAATTTTAATTTTTCGCATAAAAAAAGCCTCTGTAAAATACAGAGGCTTTTAAAATATTGTTGTTTTAACATTATACAATACAAATCCTCTGCGTCATTTTGCGCATCATCATTGTATTCATCTTGTTAAAAATTGTGTTCATTTTTTGTTTATGTATGCGACAAATATAATTTCTTTTTTTTAACAAAAAAATAATTTTGATTTTATTTTAATTCAGCTGAACCAAAACTAACAGAAAAATCAACACACCAAATATCGACAATTTTGTATTTTACTAAATCGGTATTTGACGGCATTGTATATTCAAAATCCCCTGAAATACCCTTTAAATCGCCTAAATTCACAAAATCAGAAGAACCCACTTCTGTGGTAAGGTAGACCAATAATTTCGGACCATTGTCTGTTTTAAAATTTTTAAAATTTAGTATTGTTTTTTCTTCATTGATAATAGCAGTTCCTGAAGTTGGGTGTGCACCATTCATAAAGTTACCTTGTAAATTTTTTTTGTCAGTCATTACCGTTGACATAGTATCTTCAACTGCATTCATACTATCAGAACTGCAACTTGAGAAAATGGTTAGGATGAAAAGTAAGGTAACTAATTTTTTCATAACATAATTATTTTATAAGGTAGACGTATAATGAAAAATTTCTTACAAAGTTTATTTTTCGTTAAAATTTAATTTAGTGCCATTATTTTTTTATAGATTTGCCGCATAAAATCTTTGAGGAAGGATTTGAACTGATTGCAACCTCGTAAAAAAATGCTAAAGCGGTAATTTCCACTTCTTTGGCTACTTAATACCATCAGTTTTTATCTGACTCTTTTTAAAATAAAAAATAGTTATGTCGTATTTATTTACATCAGAATCGGTTTCTGAAGGTCATCCTGATAAAGTTGCCGATCAAATTTCAGATAGTTTATTGGATGCTTTTTTAGCATTCGATCCGAATTCAAAAGTTGCCTGTGAAACTTTAGTAACTACCGGTCAGGTGGTTTTGGCAGGTGAGGTAAAAACTGAAACATATATTGACGCTGCGAAAATAGCTCGAGAAACCATTAATAAAATTGGGTACACCAAAGGCGCTTATAAATTTGAAGGCGATAGTTGTGGTGTGATATCGTTAATTCACGGTCAATCGCCAGATATAAATCAAGGTGTCGATAGAGCTATTGCCGAAGATCAAGGCGCTGGAGATCAGGGTATGATGTTTGGTTACGCAACCAGTGAAACCGAAAACTTTATGCCTTTGGCTTTAGATTTAAGCCATCGATTATTGTATGAATTGGCAGCTTTGCGTAGAGAAAATAAAGAAATTACCTATTTACGTCCAGATGCAAAAAGTCAGGTAACCATTGAGTATTCGGATGACAATGTGCCACAACGAATAGATACAATCGTTCTTTCTACCCAACATGACGAGTTTGACAATGATGAAAAAATGTTGGCCAAAATTGAAAAAGATATCATCGAAATACTCGTTCCTAGGGTAATTGCACAATTACCACAAAATATTCAAGCTCTTTTCAATGATCAAATCAAATATTATATTAATCCTACCGGCAAGTTTGTTATCGGTGGACCTCATGGTGATGCCGGTTTAACCGGAAGAAAAATTATTGTTGACACTTATGGTGGAAAAGGTGCTCATGGAGGTGGTGCTTTTAGCGGAAAAGATCCTAGTAAAGTAGATCGTTCTGCAGCTTATGCAGCTCGGCATATTGCCAAAAACATTGTTGCAGCAGGAGTTTGTGATGAAATTTTAGTACAAGTTTCTTATGCTATTGGTGTTGCAAAACCTACATCAATTAATGTTGAAACTTATGGTACTGCCAAAATCGATGTCTCGGATAGTAAAATTGCAGAAGTCATAGAAAAAATGTTTGACATGCGTCCAGCTGCTATTGAAAAAAGGTTAAAGTTGCGCAATCCTATTTACAGTGAAACCGCTGCTTATGGACATATGGGAAGGACTCCGAAAACGGTTACTAAAACTTTTGAATCCGATTATTTTGAATCAGTTACTTTAGAAGTCGAATTGTTTACTTGGGAAAAATTAGACCATGTTGATCAAATCAAACAAGTATTTGGTTTGTAAACTTATTACCTTTTAACAAAAACCAAAAGGATTTGAATTAATTTCAAGTCCTTTTTCTTTTTCAAAATATTAAATTACTATTTTTGAAACTGATGAAAACAAAAATATTTTTACTTCTTCTTTTAATTGCCCAAATATCTTTTGCACAAGAGATTAATGCTAAATTTATTGAAAAAAAAACATTAAAAACCGATCAATTTATTGGCATAGATGATTTAGCAAATCTTTATTATATAAAAAATAACACCTTATTTAAAAAAACGAAAAACGAAACTTTATCTTATGCTAATATCGCCTTAGGTAAAATAGAATCAGTAGATATTCATAATTCGTTTAAGATAATCGTTTTTTATAAAGAATTTAACTCGGTTGTTTTTTTAGACAATAAGTTGAATGAACTTTCTACAAGGGTCGATTTTACCAATGAAACTTTATTTCATAACGTATTATTTGTAAGCCATTCTTCAGAAAATAATATTTGGCTTTTTGCTGATGATAATAAACTACACTTATACGATTTTCAAAACAGATTTGAAAAATTGCAAACGCAGCCTATAACCTTTTACGAACCCAATTTCGTTTGTTCGCAATTAATTAGTAGTTATAAAGAGGTCTATGTTGCTGGGAATTCAGGCATCCTTCAATTTAATCAGTATGGAAATTTTATCTATTTGTTTAATTCAAAAAATGTACGTTCCTTAAATATTTATAAGGAAGGCTTTATATATGTTAAAGAGAATAAAATTTTCTATCAAAACAAAGAAAAAACCATCCCTGTTGTATTAAACTTTGATGGTAACATTAAAGATTTTAAATTAAATAATGGCTTTATTACAATTAATGATGGATTAGCCGTTTATATTTATCAACTATTATAACTTAAACCAATCGAAAACATAGATATAAGGCATATTTTTTATAAATTCGCTTTCGATGATAGTTAAACAAAATTTACTATTCATATTACTAAACAAAATACTATGCATGTAGCAATTGCAGGCAATATAGGTGCCGGAAAAACCACATTAACTAATTTATTGGCAAAACATTACAAATGGGAGCCTCATT
>RCMY010002796.1_pt1 | contig 20178 bp, 22 predicted proteins | sample 2041341 | NCBI WGS metagenome assembly RCMY01 (sample SAMN09708234, study PRJNA481090) | Marine sediment metagenome, whole genome shotgun sequencing project. | reverse complement strand
TTTTTGTCTAATTGGTAAAATGCCGTATACATGCAAACCTTTCAAAAGAGGACAGTGAATAGCCATTGCTGTTTCCGTATCTCAAGGGCCGAATCTGCAAATTGTCTTTTTCTAACTCCAACATACCAGCATTACAGCTATTGTGCTCAATCATTATGTTCCAAACAGCCATTGCGGCGATGCTCTCTGTTCCGACGCGGTCCACTCTGCTCATTAGCAGACTGTCGAAATCGACTTTGTCGTATGGTAGATCAGCATCCGGCAGCCGATCTCCGCCAGCCACTTGTGCTGCAGGCAGATGCAGGAAATCAGACTGAATTGCCTTGAGTTTGCGGAGAATGTCTGTTAACGATGCGGAGTTATCATTGAAGCAACCGCTCCCTTTTCTACCAGGGATCTGGCACCTTTTCTCAGCATGATCCCAAAGGCAGACAAAACCAATTAATGAGAGATGAACTGACCATCATAGTCCCGGTATTTAATGAGGAAGAAAGTCTTCCTGCATTCTTTGTCGAGATGGACGGCTTTATCAGGATTTGTCCGGTGCCGTGCAGAGCACTCTTCATCAACGACGGGTCAACCGACAACAGCCTGAATATACTCAGTGAAAAATGTTCGCAGACCCCCCCTTATACCGTCTTATCGCTGGACAAGAACTATGGTCTGAGTGTGGCCATCAAGGCCGGGTTTGACCACTGCGAGACCAATCTGGTCGGCTACATTGACGCAGACTTACAGACACATCCTGCCGATTTCATAGCATATTTCAGCTATTTTCCGGAGTATGACATGGTCAACGGTATCAGAGCGAATAGAAAAGACAGCCTCATCAAAAGATTGTCCTCAAAAATTGCCAACAGCTACCGGCGCCTGATGATAAACGATGGCATACAAGACACCTGTTGTCCCTTGAAAATAATCAAGACATCCTATGCCCGACAAATATCGTTCTTCATCGGCATGCATCGATTTTTGCCGGCTCTTGTTCAGTTGCAGGGTGGAAAAGTGAAACAGCTCCCCATCTCGCACTCTCCCCGTTATGCAGGAACCAGCAAATATCATCTCTTCAACCGCTTGATCGGACCTTTTTTCGATACTCTGGCATTTCGCTGGATACGCAGTCGATACATCCGCTACTACTTAGCGGATTAAAGACATGAACCAATACCTTGTTTTTTCGATAGGTTTTCTTGCCCAAATTATTTTCTCGGCACGGCAGCTGACTCAGTGGATAGCCTCGGAAAAAGCTGGGCGAGTTCTCTCACCGCTACTTTTCTGGCAGCTGAGCCTTTTCGCCTCTTTTCTGCTGATGGTGTACGGCATCCTGCGCAACGATCTTGTCATTATCCTTGGCCAGATTATCACCTATGGGGTGTACATCCGCAATCTCCACTATCACGGATTCTGGGCAAAAATCCCTGCCCCGGTGCGCATTCTGGCATTTTTTTTCCCAGGACTCGCCATATGCTGGCTCCTCAGTGGAGAGACCTATAACATCCACACTCTTATTACCAACGAAACCATTTCCTCTTCTCTTATGGCCTGGGGTTTAATTGGCCAGACTATTTTTACCTTTCGTTTCGTCTACCAGTGGCTCTACAGTGAAAAACGGCAACAATCATTGCTGCCGCTCGGTTTTTGGCTCATCAGCATCACCGGTTCGATAATGGTGCTCAGTTATGCAATATTCAGAAAAGATCCAGTCCTCTTCATTGGTCAGCTCTTCGGCGTGGTCGTCTACAGCCGTAATATTCTTCTCGGCCTGCGACAGAGACGATTTCAGTAAAGATATTCCGATCATGCCCGCAATTGTTTGACAAAATACTAATTTTATCCTAGAAAATAGAACACAATTTTTTTCTCAATTATGGGGGGCATATGGAAAATCATCTTGTCAAAGATCTCATGGTGCCGATTTCCGAATATGCAACAGTCGTTGTCGGGACATCACTTATCGACGCAATAAAGACCCTGGAGAAGGCCCAGGAAACCTATACCATGCGAAAATACCTGCACCGTGCGGTGCTGGTTCTTGATGAGAGTGGCCAGGTTATCGGCAAGATCAGTCAACTGCGGGCATTAAAAGCTATTGAACCCGATTACAAAGCCGACGCGAATATTGAACGACTTCGATCGTTCAACTTCAGTGATACTTACATTGCTCAGCTCCGCGATCTGTATCGATCCCATGGTAAGATTATGAGCAAACATTCCCTACGCGAAGCAGCCACAAAAAAAGTGGAAGAATTCATGCAAACGCCATCACCCGGGGAAATTGTATCGGAAAACAGCAGCCTTGACACGGCCATACATCGACTGGTCGCTGGAACACATCTGTCTTTACTCGTCACCCGTGACGATAAAATAGTCGGCATCCTGAGAATTTCGGATGTCTTTGCCGCTGTTTTTCATAAAATGTCGACTCTCGAAAGCTGATCCCGATCACCAATCTATTTTAGTACTCCCTGAGGAAATCTCATGAAAGAATTGCAAAAACTTTTTAATAGAATTGTCCAGAGAGTCAATATCAATCTCAGAGAGTTGAAATTTGATGTCAGTCCCTTCGCCGATTCCTTGATTCCGCCGGATCAGATGAATAAATTTTATGCCTTTTACGGCATAACACCCGATCATCCGCTTGATCTACACTTTGAGCATTCCGCCCTGGCCGGCAGCTACTTTCTGGGAAAATGCCGGGTCAGAAACTCACTGTTATATAAGAGTGATATCCGCGGCGATGAACTGAAACGAAAAAATGATGTACGTAAATTCAATAGCTTCACCCTCACCCTGACCAAAGATGAAATTATCGATATCGAGGACAGCGCCCTGGTTAAAACCCTGGTGCACAATTACTCGCACGACCCGGAAACGCCTGAGAAATTCTTTATAAAAGATACCCTGGCCATGGACTACGCCAACATCCATGGTGCGCCTTCTGACGGCTGTTTTCTCGGCCCCTTCGCCACCGTTGATCTCACCACCATGCGCGACTGCGTGATCGGTGCATATTCGTATATTCAAGCCGGCGAAATCAATCACCTCAAGGTGGATCCCGGCACAATCTGGGTAAACAGCCCCGGCAATTTTAACTTTTTCTACCAGTACCCGCAGGAGGCATTGGCGCACTACGTCTCTCTTTCTCCGGACAATGTTCCCTGGGGCATTCTGATTGATTTTATTGATGAAAGGAAGGATCAATTCCAGCGTGTATTCGACTTTGTCAATCTCGATGAAATAGAGTCCATTCCGGAAACCGCTTCGCTCGATCGATTTGCCGTGGTCCTGCCCAATATTAAAATTGCCGACAATGTACTGGTCGCCCAAAGGGCCTACATCGAAAATTCAAGCCTTGGCAAGGGCGCCAACGCCCAGGAAAACTGTTTTATCATCAATTCATGCCTGGAAGGATATAATGTCACCGCCCATGGGGCCAAAATAATTGAGGCTCGACTGGGATCGAATGTTTTTGTGGGATTTAACAGCTTTCTCTACGGCAAAAAAGAGAGCAGACTCAATATTGGCAGGGGATGCGTGATTATGCCCCATACCATCATTGATGTCGAACAGCCATTGGAGATCCCCGAGGAACATATCGTCTGGGGGTTGATAAGAAACGTTGAAGAACTGCGCACAAATTCCATGTCGCTGGCGGAACTGGCCAGTGTCGAATCGTCGTTTACCAAAGGGCGCATGCATTTTGAGGGAAAAGGGGCTTTGCTGGTCAATGCCTTCAAGGAGCGTATTCAGCATATCCTCGAGGCCAACGGCGCTTTTTATGATGATGGTGCAAATGCCGGCCATGCCCAGCGTAACCAGAAGCTTTCGCTGAACACCATCCAGCCGTTCCAGTTTGGGGACATGATTGGGATGTACCCGAGTATCAGGATTTTGCCTTAAACCATGGCAAGCTGTAAGTTGCTTACCCCACCCAAATGCTTTGCGGTGCTCTTTTCAGTACTCGCTTGACGGGTGTAAGTTCCTTCACGAAATAATTTTCTTGTAAAAAGCACAAGAAAATTATTTCTAAGTTACTAAAAAATAATGCCAGAATTCCCCCTGAAGAAAAACCCACGCAACTTGCTTATGCGAATACGCCCAGTGTTAAGATGGGTTATTAAGCTGCGCAGCTCACCGCGCAGCATCGCCGGCGGCTTAGCACTAGGTACTTTTATTGCTTTCACACCAACGGTCGGCGTGCAGCTCATCCTGGCCTTTGTGGCTGCCACAGTTTTTAATATGAACCGACCGGCAGCAATGATCCCCGTCTGGATCACCAATCCGATAACTGTCGCGCCGATTTACACCTTTTGTTACTGGCTGGGAGCTACGGTTTGGGGTGGCCCTCCCCTGTCCGAAGTCTCAGGTCTGTTTATTAATATTGGTCGGACCCTGACTCATCTTGATTTTTGGGATATCAAAGAGCAGTTATTTGCCGTTTTGCAGATGGGTAAAGAAATTCTCATTCCCTTACTCTTGGGCAGCGTGGCAATTGCGGTTGTCTCGTATATGTTTTTTCCCTCAAACTTTTGTCCATATTCTTTACCAGAAGGTCACGAAAGCACTTATTGAATGATCGGAAAAATCGGTGATCTCCCCTGCGTCGTTTGCAGTTAAACCCTTACCTTTTTCGCGTGGATTTTCTGAGTTTGCAAGCTCATCTTCCAAAAAAATTCTTATCTTGCGCTGTATTTGACAATCTAACTCTTTGATGCTCTTGGTCGCAGTTGCTGTGTATTTAATCGTCCAGGTCATTCCAGACGTCCCCTGAGCTCAAAATTTCCTCTTTACCTGCTCTTACACGTTCCAGGATTTCGAAACCCAGATAAGTGTCTTCGAGGTCTTCGAGGTGTTTTTCTATTGCTTCTCGAGCGTAAAAGGTTTTTGTTCGACCTGTTTTTTTTGCCAGAGCTGTCAGCCTATTTTCAATATCTTCTGGAAGTCGTATCGCAAGCACCGTATTTCTCCTTCATCTCTGTTGATATATACATGTACATCAACAGATGTAAGGTTTTCTATTTCCAATAGCAATACTTTTCCCTTAATGCCCTCTTATCTATCTAGAAACCTCAAAAAGCTTGCCTACAGGTTTTTAAGTGAGTACATTATTCACCTTTATTTTAAACTAATTGCAAAAACAATGGCATCGTCCATTTTCTCCAATATTTTCATCAGGTAGAGTGTCAATGACAGTCCTAGTAACCGGCGGTGCCGGCTTTATCGGCAGCAATTTTGTTCTTGATTGGCTTGCACAGCATGATGAACCGATCGTTAATCTCGATAACCTCACCTATGCCGGCAATCTGCAAAATCTGGCAAGTATCTCAACTGATGCAAGGCACACCTTTGTTAAGGGTGATATTGCTGATTATGACCTCGTATCGACTCTTTTGACCAAGCACCAGGTCCGGGCTGTCGTCAATTTTGCAGCCGAGAGCCATGTCGACCGGTCAATTCATGGCCCGGACGATTTTATTCAGACAAATATTGTCGGTACCTTTCGCCTGCTCGAAGCTGTACGTCACTACTGGGATGGATTGACCGGGAAGGCAAAAGAAGACTTCCGTTTCCTGCATGTTTCTACCGATGAAGTCTATGGTTCACTCGACCCGGCGAGCCCACCATTTACCGAAACCAATCGTTACGAACCGAACAGTCCCTATTCGGCCAGCAAAGCTGCATCGGATCATCTGGTCCGTGCCTACCATCACACCTACGGCTTGCCGGTACTAACGACCAACTGCTCCAACAACTACGGACCGTATCAGTTCCCCGAAAAGTTGATCCCTCTCTGTATCCACAATGCCCTCACCGGAAAACCATTACCAATTTATGGCGATGGGCAACAGGTTCGCGACTGGCTGTATGTCGCCGACCACTGCAGCTCAATCCGTTCTGTACTTGATGGCGGACAGGTTGGAGAAGTCTACAATGTGGGCGGCTGGAACGAGATGACAAATCTGGAGGTGGTGCATACCATTTGCGATATCCTTGATGAACTGGTTCCACCGAATTCCAAATTTGCGTTTTCGACCTACCGGTCGTTGATTACCTACGTGACAGACCGCCCCGGACACGACCGGCGCTATGCTATCGATGCGGCTAAAATCGAACGCGAACTCGCTTGGCAGCCTGCTGAAAATTTTGCCTCGGGTATTCGGAAAACAGTAACATGGTATCTTGATCACCAGGATTGGGTGGCAAATATCACCAGCGGGATGTATCGCGAGTGGGTGGAGAAGCAATACAAAGCATGAAGATTTTACTGTTAGGAAAAAATGGCCAGCTCGGCTGGGAACTGCAGCGATCACTTGCTCCATTGGGTGAGGTAATCGCGTGTGGACGCAATGAGGCCGATCTGGCGAAGCTGACTGAATTGCGGGCCCTGGTTCGTGATATCTCGCCACAGATTATCGTCAACGCAGCCGCTTATACCGCTGTGGACAAAGCTGAAGCTGAGCCTGCACAGGCTTTTCTCATTAACAGTGACGCTGTCGATGTACTGGCACAAGAGGCCAGTCTCCTAAAGAGCTGGTTGATCCATTACTCCACCGATTATGTTTTTGATGGCACCCAAAAAGGTGCGTATGTGGAAACCGATACTCCCGCTCCTCTTGGCGTCTATGGGCAAAGCAAATTTGCGGGTGAAGAGGCCGTCCGTGCCTCCGGTTGTCGGCATCTGATCCTTCGAACGAGCTGGGTGTATGCTGCCAGAGGCAATAATTTCATTAAAACGATGCTTCGACTGGCCCGAGAGCGCGATGAGCTAAAAGTTGTCAGTGATCAGCTTGGAGCTCCCACAAGTGCCGAGCTTCTTGCCGATGTCACCGCCTGTTGCCTGTATCGCCTGCAGTATGATGCATCTTTTTCCAGAGAACAGAGTGGCACATATCATCTTGCTGCCAGTGGAACGACCAGTTGGCATGGCTTTGCCCAGATGATTCTGGATGAAGCTGGTCGGCATGGTGTTGAGCTTCGTGCAACTGCTAAAAATGTGCTGGCTATCCCCACTTCGGAGTATCCGCTCCCAGCAAAACGTCCACTGAATTCACAACTTACCACCGATAAAATACGCAATACTTTTAACCTGGCATTACCGTCCTGGCAATTTCACGCAAAGCGTGCTTTGGAAGAAATTGTCAGCAGCAACGGCTAACCGAAAAGAAATATCCATGATAGATCCATATACTCCCAACATCGTTGCCAAACCACTGGTCACTCAACGCCGCAAGGGTATTATTCTTGCCGGCGGAGCCGGAACACGTCTACACCCCGCTACCCTTGCTGTTTCGAAGCAACTGCTGCCGGTGTACGATAAACCCATGATCTATTACCCGCTTAGTACCCTTATGCTGGCCGGTATTCGAGACATTCTGGTTATTTCCACACCACAGGATACGCCACGTTTCGAACAGCTCCTCGGCACAGGTGAACAATGGGGGCTGAATGTGCAATACGCCATACAGCCATCCCCGCAAGGCCTGGCCCAAGCCTTTATTATCGGTGAATCCTTTATTGGTGATGACCTGTCTGTTCTGGTACTGGGCGATAATATTTTTTATGGCCACGATATCCATCAACTACTTAGCAGCGCCATGACCCGTACCCAAGGGGCAAGCGTGTTTGCCTATCGTGTGCAGGATCCGGAGCGTTACGGGGTGGTCGATTTTGATGCTGCCGGCAAGGTTTTGTCGCTGGAAGAAAAGCCCAAACAGCCGAAGTCCAATTATGTGGTCACCGGTTTATACTTCTATGACCAGCAGGTTGTCGATCTGGCCAAAAAGTTAAAACCGTCGGCTCGTGGGGAGCTGGAAATAACCGATCTCAACCGCTTGTATCTGGAAAAAGGTCAACTCAATGTCGAAATCATGGGCAGAGGCTACGCCTGGCTCGATACCGGCACCCATGATTCCTTACTTGATGCCAGCAGGTTCATTGCAATTCTTGAAAAAAGGCAGGGCTTTAAGGTCGCCTGCCCTGAGGAGATAGCCTTTCGCCAGAAATGGATCGATGCGGCTCAGGTTGAGCGTCTCGCCCAGCCTATGATTAAAAATGGTTACGGTCAATACTTGTTACAGCTGCTGAAAGAGAGGATAGTTTTATGAAAGTTACTCGCCTTGAAATCCCTGAGGTATGTCTGATTGAACCAAAGGTATTTGGTGACGATCGGGGCTTTTTCTTTGAAAGCTTCAATCAACGCCAATTCAATGAAGCTCTTGGCAGAGAGGTTATTTTTGTTCAGGACAATCACTCTCGATCTGCCAAAAATGTGTTGCGCGGCCTACATTATCAAATTGTGCAACCACAGGGCAAATTGGTGCGGGTGGTGCAGGGCGAGGTTTTTGACGTGGCTGTGGATATTCGCAAAAGCTCGCCAACCTTTGGACAATGGGTAGGCGAAATACTCTCAGAAGAAAACAAGAAACAATTATGGCTGCCGGAGGGGTTTGCCCATGGTTTTGTTACCCTTTCCGACCATGCCGAGTTCCTCTACAAAACGACAGACTATTATGCGCCCGAGTATGAGCGTTGCATTCATTGGGATGATCCGAAACTAGGCATAATATGGCCATTGGTTGGAGAACCTCAAGTGTCGGAAAAGGACAATACCGCTCCTTCTTTTACCAAGGCGAAGTTCTTTTCCTGATGCAACATTTTAGTTCATCACCACGTGAAATGATTGCCGGTTTCTGGCGCAATCGTAGTTTGATTAAAGCTATGGTTGTGCGCGAAGTGACAGGTCGTTATCGGGGCTCAGTCTTGGGTATTTTTTGGTCGTTTTTCAACCCTGTTTTCATGTTGCTCGTGTACACCTTTGTTTTTAGTGTTGTATTAAAAGCACGCTGGAGTGTAGACAGCGAGTCCAAAACCGAATTTGCCTTGATACTTTTCGCCGGGCTGATCGTCTTCAACCTCTTCGCCGAATGTTTTAATCGGGCTCCAAGCCTTATCCTTACAAATGTCAGCTATGTAAAAAAGGTGGTATTCCCTTTGGAAATTCTGTCCTGGGTTACCCTGGGTTCAGCCCTATTCCATGCCCTGGTCAGTCTTGTCGTCTGGCTCATTGCGTATCTCATTCTGTTCGGTGTACCTCATCTCACTGTATTTCTTTTACCCCTGGTTCTCCTGCCAGTGCTGTTTTTAATTCTGGGGCTCACCTGGGGATTATCTTCGTTGGGTGTCTATTTGCGTGACGTTTCCCAATTTATTGGGATTCTTACAACCGTGCTGATGTTTCTTTCACCAATTTTTTATCCAGCCAGCGCACTTCCGGAAAAATACCGCCACCTGCTGCTCTTAAACCCTTTATCCATCCCAATTGGAGCGGTGAGAGACGTGTTGTTCTGGGGGAAAGTGCCTGATATGACCATCCTCTCATGCTATCTATTAGTCGTCATGTTGGTCGCTTGGATAGGTTTTGCCTGGTTTCAAAAAACACGCAAAGGGTTTGCCGATGTCCTCTGAAGTCGCCATCAAAGTTGACAGCCTGAGCAAATGCTATCAGATCTACAATCAACCAAACGATCGGTTAAAACAATTCATCGTCCCAAGACTATGCCGGGCAATACCCGTGTTGAAGCGTTTTCTCCACATTCCGGATGCACAACTCCCAACGTATTACAGAGAATTCTGGGCGTTAAAAGATGTTTCGTTCGAAATTATAAAAGGTGAAACAATCGGTATCATAGGCAGGAACGGCAGTGGCAAGTCTACCCTCCTGCAAATGATTTGCAACACGCTCAATCCTACTGGTGGCGCCATTCAAACCACCGGCCGCGTCGCCGCCCTGCTCGAACTCGGCTCTGGTTTCAACCCAGAATTCACCGGGCGTGAAAATGTTTATATGAACGCTGCTGTCATTGGCTTGAGTAAAGAAGAAACCGAGGCGCGCTTTGATGATATAGTTGCCTTTGCCGATATTGGTGACTTCATCGACCAATCGGTCAAAACGTATTCCAGCGGCATGATGGTAAGACTGGCATTTGCTGTTATCGCTCATGTGGACGCGGATATTTTGGTGATAGATGAAGCGTTAGCAGTAGGAGACGCATTTTTTACTCAAAAATGCATGCGTTTTCTGCGCACTTTCATGAAAACCGGAACAGTCTTGTTTGTCAGCCATGACACAGGTTCCGTCATCAGCTTATGTACCAGAGCAATCTGGCTTGAGAAGGGCAAGGTACTTCAACAGGGCACCCCAAAAGATGTATGCGCAAGCTACCTGGAAGCATTCTACGAAGCCCAACAGGGCAAAGGCACGACGACTCGCATCAAGCGAGAGCCTGCCGGCCATTCAAGCACGAATGTAAAAGATCAGCGTCGGGAGTTTATCAATGCCAGCAATCTCCGTAACGACATAAAATTATTCGACTTCACTCCTGACGCCGCTTCCTTCGGTAAAGGACAGGCGCACATTACCTCGGTGCGGTTTCTTGATGAGCATGGCAATCCTCTCGCATGGATTGTCGGGGGAGAAGAAGTCGTCTTGCGAGTGGAAGTTGATGCCCAATCAGCTCTTGACTCTCCGATCATCGGCTTCTATATAAAAGACAGATTGGGACAGTGTTTATTTGGCGACAATACCTGGCTCAGTTATATGGATACTCCGGTCTCCTGTAATGAAGGTCAGCACCTGGTGGCTGACTTTGCGTTTCAGATGCCACGGCTCTCCGCAGGAGATTACTCAATTACCGTGGCTATAGCCGATGGCACTCAGCACGAGCATATACAACATCATTGGGTGCACGATGCCATAAGTTTCAAATCGGAATCTACAAGTGTAGCAGGTGGACTGATCGGCATTCCCATGGAAAATATCAAGTTAGCAATCGGAGAAAAATGTGTCTAATTTCAAAGACAGCCTGCTGGAAGCGGCAAGGTTTTCCCCAGCTTCACTCCAATCCCCGCCAGGATGGTGTGGCCACCTGCCTTTTGCAGCTTGGCTCGTTCGCACCCTTGAGCCAAAGATATTTATCGAACTGGGGACCCATACGGGCAATTCTTATTTTTCATTCTGTCAATCAGTCAAAGAAAACCATCTTGCAACGAAGTGCTACGCCGTCGACACATGGCAGGGTGACGAGCATGCCGGCACCTATGGCGACGATGTTTTTCAACAGGTTACTTCCCATAACCATACGCACTACGAGAATTTTTCCCATTTGTTGCGAATGACTTTCAATGAGGCGGTAGCATACTCTTCTGATGGTTCGATTGAGTTATTGCACATTGATGGATTGCATACCTACGAAGCAGTAAAACATGATTTTGCAACATGGCTACCAAAACTTGCACCTGGCGCAGTTGTTCTTTTTCATGATACAAACGTGCGTGAAAGTAACTTTGGCGTTTGGCAACTCTGGGAGGAGTTACAAGGAAAATATCCTGAAAATTTAGAGTTTGTTCACTCTAACGGACTTGGGGTTTTACAGCTTAATGGCGCAACGGATGCCAAAAAACTTCCATGGCTTGATTCCACTTGTTCCGAGCAGCAACAGCTCAAAAATTATTTTTCTGCTCTAGGCACGAGACAGATGGAACGGTTCGAGCTTGATCAAATGAAACTACATGTCACCAACCTCAATCGTGCAATAGCCGAACGTGACAAGCAGATCGACATATTCAATCAAGCAGTGGTCGAACGTGACCGACAGATCGATATCTTTAACCAGGCGGTGGCCGAACGCGACGTACAGATCGACATGTTTAACCAAGCAGTGTCCGAACGTGACGGGCGTATCGCCGACCTCAACCAAACGATCGCCGATTTTCTCAATAGCAAAAGTTGGCGATTCACCGCCCTACTTCGATCAATATGTCGAGTATTTCAGTAATGTAAGAATACAGACCTGTACATTTTGTGAAAACATTGGAGTAGTGGATTATCTTATTATCATCTGCTTACTCATAAATAGAGGTATATTAGAGTATACATGGATGAAGGCGTAAGTATAATAATCCTCACCTACAATGGAGCCGAAACTTTCAGTAGGTGTCTTAATGGTATAAAAAGTCAGGAGTTTTCCGGCAGTATTGACCTTATCGTTGTCGATTCAGGATCAACTGACGGCAGTGTTGAGGTCGCCAAGTCCGCTGGTGCAAATGTTACATGCATTGAAAATAAAGATTTCCATCATAGCAGGACGAGAAATAGTGCCCTCCATTTAGCTCAGTTCGAGAAAATTGTCTATTTAGTTCAAGACGCAGTTCCTGTTTCAACGAAATGGCTTTCCCAATTATGTTCAGCTCTTGATGAGGACAATGTCGTTTCCGCCTCAGGCCGTCAAATCCCCCATGACGATGCTGATACTACCGCGCGGTTTGAGGTTGAGTTTCATGGAGAGTATCTGGGTGATAAACCATATCTGAAGTATGTCGAATCGCTGGACAAATTTGCCGATCTTTCTTACGACGATGCCTTACATACAATTCGTCACGACAATGTTTGTTCCATATATCGTCGTAACCTTCTTAAACGGTATCCTTTTCCGGATGTCGATTTTGCTGAAGACATGGCATGGGCCCATGCAATGCTCTTGCGGGGTTATAAGATTCTCTATGATCCAAGGATAATTGTCAGACATTCTCATAATCGTCCTCCCGAATATCGATTTAACCGAGCAATCGCCAATTCGATCGCCTGTGCTAAAATTTTAGGGCGGATTAAAGAAGATATTAGCTACCTGAGTGTTGCAGATGTAGTCCGTCTTCATGACAATCTCAACAATTATGCAAAGGACCTTAAGAAGCAATGGGCCGGGAAACCAGCTGTCTCCAGCCATAAAATAGACATTGCCCACTATTATTTGTTAGCGCGCAAATATGTTCCCTTCCTCAAAAAAGTGCTCCAATTCCTGCAAAAAAGCAGATCTCGATCAGAAAAAAACTCTCACTTGCTTCATCTCCAACAAGCCTCCAGCAATCATATAAGTTTTGTTATGTCTATGATTACTGGGCGTTATACGGTGTCCTCTATTGAAGACTATGCTTACTGTGTCGACCAGGTCACTGCGACCACTGTTGGCACACTCTATGGCGAATTATATGGGGGAAACACACTGAAAGGGACCCTGTCTCGTGATGTCGAGGAGCTGATTCTCCCTTATCTACAAGGAGTTTAAGGTGGCAAAGATACTTTTTGCATTGCACCAGTTTTTTCCACGGTTTTATACCGGTACCGAGACGCTGGCCTTGGAAGTTGCCAAGGAATTACAAACGCAGGGACACGATGTGGCTATTTTATGTGTGGAACCCTGTACCCCTGATATTTCCTATCCGGAAAAACCTGAGCTCCGTCATGACAGCTTTGACGGTGTCCCGGTTGCGCGACTTTTTACAGGTTTGGAACCAAATTTGCTGGAAAGGTTGGAATGGGAGTCGTATGATGACAGGATCATGCCTTTAATCGACGATTTCCTCCAGAAGGAAAAACCGGATATCGTCCATGCCTTTCATCTCATGCGTTTAACGCTTTCTTTTGCCGAGGTAGTGAAAAAAAACGGCATCCCTTTATATTTTACAACGACAGACTTTTGGCTTCTTTGCCCAACCTACCAACTTCTAAAACACAATGGAAACTTGTGTACCAGGCCTGATCGCTATTCTTGTTTTCAATGCTTATTGGCCCTGTATATGCGTGGATTAAAAGACAAACCTTTCCACCTGCGGTTGGGACTTGCCTTCCCGCGGATTGCCGGATTTTTAAGTCCAACGGCAAAGTCCTGTCAACGTATTCTCGAATCACGGATAGAAAGAAATCACCGTTTAATGGATCTCATTGATGGGGTGTTTTGGTCGAACGAATTTCTGCAAAATTTATTTACCGAAAATCACTTTACACCTAAGAACCATAAAATCATTACATTCCCCGTCCCACAAAAAGCAAGCAGCCTTTTTAAGCTACCACCTGCTAAAGAATCATCCGTACTCAGGGTTGCCTTCATTGGCACACTCAATCCATCAAAAGGCCCCCAGGTTGCAATCAAGGCAGTGCTGGAGTTAACGCCGCAGGTTCCGGTTGAACTTTCAATTTGGGGTGCGGCACAAAGGGTCGAATTTGAGCAAGAGCTGAAAGATCTTGCGCAAGATGACCGCCGAATCAAGTTTCGAGGAACTTTTCCACAAGATAAGTTTTCTGAAGTTCTGCAGGAAATTGATGTACTGGTGATCCCTTCATTATGGTATGAAAATACGCCATTAACCGCACTCTCTGCGCTAGCCGCGCGACGGGCAATTATTGTGTCTGATCTGGGCGGGCTGAGTTCTCTGGTGCAAAATAATCGCAACGGTTATGTTTTCCCTCCTGGCGATACTTCTGCATTGTCGCGCATCTTCCTTCGATTGGCCCAAAACAAAAATGAGTTGCGCGAGATCGTAAAAAATATCGATCCCCCCCGCAGGGTAGCTGATTACGTAAAAGACCTTATTCAATGTTATGGGGACGTAATTCAGCACTTTGAGCAAAGACACTCTCAGTAACCGGATTAGTGAGCTGTGGCGATCCCGTCCTCAGGTAAAAATCCTCTCGCGTCGGCAATTAACAAAGACAAACTCTCTATGACTCATCGATTTTTTTATGCCGATTTTATAAGAGCATTCTCCATTTGCCTGATAATGGTTTACCACTTTGACCTAAGTGCTATGCAGACCCACATAGCCAAAAACTTTTTATTTGCTACAATATCCAATTCTTTCGGGCATCTCGGTGTTTCACTCTTCATTATTTTATCCGGGGCAACCCTGTTGCTCACCTATGAACGCAACTTTAATATGTTTACTTATTTTAAGAAGCGGTTTCTTGCTCTCTATCCTCTTTTTTGGATAACATACCTCTTCTTTTTTGCCATAAAGTTTACAGTTGGGAGTACCCCGAACGCACAGCCCTGGACATTCTTATTGACGATTGGGGCTGTAGACGGTTTTACGCTTTATAAGATACCCAACTTCTATATATTGGGAGAATGGTTTTTGGGATTGATTATCTGTTTATACTTGATTTTTCCATTTCTGCGGATTGCTTTCCTGAAATACCGATATTTTACCTTTCTTGCATGCACTTGTGTCGTCCTGCTGCTACAAAAGTTTTATCAGTTCGATATGGATATATCGCGTTTTCCCCTTTCCCGGCTCCTCGAATTCATTCTGGGCATGAGTTTTATCCACCTTTTTGACGATTCGGGAAACAAGAAATTAAACTTCCTACTGATAGGGATAGCCGCCATTCTCTTTTATTTGATAAGTGGTTTGAATGTACCTTATCTTCTCAAAATGCCTGCGGTTGGCATTATCACCTTCACCTGGCTGGCGTGTGTCTCGCAATTATTCACCTCCCCATTCTGCCACACCATTGTCGGATTTTTAAGTACCTATTCTTATGGTGCTTTTTTATCGCACCATGTTATTATTGGATGGGTGACCGGCTTCTTGCACAACACCCCCCTGGCTTTTTTCCCGGAGTTTCTTCTCCTGTGTCTCTGTTTAGTGCTTGCGTACAGTGTATCTTTCATTTTGACTCATTTTACTAAGATTATTACATTGAGAGCTTTGCGCCTTCAGCATGTTTTTTGTTGTCTTGCGCACAGGTAATGACTGGTTGTGCAAACCAGATCTCATCAATCCAATGGTACGCAGATTGCGTGGCATGAAAATTCAACTTAGGAGAATTGTGTGCGAATAACGATCTGCGGCGGTGGCGGTTTTATTGGTTCGAGTATCGCTGAACGACTTTTGCTTGATGGTCATACGCTGCGCATTTTTGAACGTCCACGCGTAGAACCATATCGCAAATTTGCATCGCACGAATTAGTAGAATGGATGACTGGCGACCTGCTCAGTATGAGCGATATGGCTGCAGCTATTCATGGCTCTGATGTGATTATTCACTTAGTATCCACCACGCTGCCGAAAAGTTCCAATGATGATCCGATCTATGATGTGCAGAGTAACCTTGTGGCTACTCTGCAGATGCTCAATGCCATGGTGGCGCAGAAAGTACCCAGAATTATTTTTATCTCCTCAGGTGGCACGGTATATGGCACACCAATGTACTTGCCGATAGATGAAAGTCATCCAACGGAACCACAGGTGTCTTACGGCATCGTCAAACTCGCTATTGAGAAATACCTGTTGCTGTATGAACGGTTACACGGTATCAAGGCGATAATCCTGCGCGTCGCCAATCCTTATGGAGAGCGACAGCGTATCGAGACGGCGCAGGGAGCTGTTGGAATCTTTATGCATCATGCCCTCACTGGCCAACCGATAGAAATTTGGGGTGACGGGAGTGTAACCCGGGATTACCTGTATATAAATGATGTGGCAGAGGCATTTAGCAAAGCTGCGAGTTATGCCGGTGAAAAGAGTGTTTTTAATGTGGGTGCCGGCCATGGTACCAGTTTGAATGAGCTGGTTGATTTGCTGGAAGAGGTGCTCGGTACGAGGATCGTCCGCCGTTATCTTCCCGGACGCCCTTTTGATGTGCCTGCAAGTGTGCTCAGTAATACCCTGGCGGCTGAGGAGATGGGATGGAAACCGCAGGTTTTGCTTAAAGATGGACTCACTCGAACTGCCGCATGGATGAAAAAATCGCTAGGCAAATGAACAATACCACGCTTTACGGCAACACGGGTTCAAGGCCCCGGGCAACCGAAAATCATATCCAGTGCACGGTCATCATTGTCAACTGGAACGGCGAAAAAGTCCTTGAACGATGCCTGGTTGCGTTGATGGCGCAGACGATCAAACCACACGAAATTATTCTGGTGGACAATGCAAGTTCGGATAGCTCTATCGCGATTGCGCAGCGGTTCCCATCAGTGCGACTGCTCTCGCTCAACCGGAACACCGGTTTTGCGGAGGGCAACAATCTCGCAATAAAAGCGGCAGCAGACGAATCAGATTGGGTTGCGCTCATCAACCCCGATGCCTTTCCCGAACCACGCTGGCTTGAAGCATTGCTCCAGGCAGTGGAATCGCATCCGGAATTCGATGTATTCGGCAGCACCTTGATCAAAGAAGACAATCCGAAGGTATTGGATGGTGCCGGCGATGCATACCACGTGAGCGGCCGGGTTTGGCGGATAGGTGATGGCGCGCTTGTGTCGACTTTTGCGGAGAGAGAGCGAGAGATTTTCTCGCCTTGTGCCGCGGCGGCACTTTATCGACGCAGTGCCTTGCACAAAATAGGTGGGTTCGACGAGGACTATTTTTGTTATGTGGAAGATGTGGACCTTGGTTTCCGTCTACGACTGGCAGGACATCGTTGTCTCTATGTGCCGCAGTCCATTGCCTATCATGTCGGTTCGGCCACAACGGGTGGTCAGCATAGCGATTTTTCGCTGTATCATGGCCATCGCAACCTGGTATGGACCTTCGTCAAGGATATGCCCGGGATCTTGTTTTGGTTGTTGTTACCGTTACACCTGGCTCTGAATATTTCAAGCATTATCTGGTTTACGTTGCACGGCCGGGGGGCAGTGATTTTTCGGGCCAAACGTGATGCCTCGTTGGGCTTGCCGAAAGTATGGCGTAAGCGGCAACAGATTCAAAAGAATCGAGTTGCCCCTGTTGCTGAGATTTTGCGGCAGCTGGATAAGCGAATAATTATTACAAAACGTGGTAGAAATAAAATATGAATGCTGCCATCACCACAATTATCGTCAATTACAATGCCGGTGCGGCATTGAGTGATTGTGTCGCGTCGTTGCTAGAGTGTCCACAGCAAATCAAAATTATTGTGGTTGACAATGCATCGGCGGATGGAAGTCTGGAGGCCATACAGAGATTACCAGGCCTACAGATCATCAAAAATTCCGCCAACCTTGGCTTTGCTGCGGCCTGTAATATTGGGTTGCGTGCTGCTACCGGGCCATTTTTCCTATTCCTTAATCCGGACTGTATTGTCGAACCAGATACCTTGACCGAATTGTTGGCCGTCATGAACAGCAGCAAAGACATTGGTTTGGCGACGGGGCTTATAACCAATGTTGACGGGACTGAACAGGCCGGTGGCCGGCGGGCTGTCCCAACCCCCTGGCGATCTTTTGTCCGTGCGTTTGGGCTCGTTCGCTTTTCTGCTCGCTGGCCGCGTTTGTTTTTTGATTTTCATCTGCACAAGCAGCCTCTGCCGGATCAGCCTATCGAGGTGGAAGCGACTTCAGGTGCCTGCATGTTGATTAGACGTGAGGCAATGCAGGATGTCGGAGATTGGGACGAGGGGTATTTTTTACATTGTGAAGACCTCGACTTATGTATGCGCTTCCGCCAAAAGGATTGGAAAATTCTTTTCGTACCGAATGTTAGAATTTTTCATGATCAAGGGGCCTGCAGTCGAACACGCCCAATTTTTGTCGAATACCATAAGCATAAGGGTATGATAAGATTTTATCGGAAATTTTTCCGACATCAATATCCAGGAGTTTTGTGGCCACTTGTTGTGTTTGGGGTGTGGTTGCGTTTTGTTCTTGTTGCTGGGTATTATGGTATGCGCCGGGTGACTGAAGCTTTCGGAGTGAAGGGTGGTTGATAGCAAGGTTGGTGTACTTGGAGCAACCAGTCTGGTGGGTGAAAGATTGATTTCACTCATGCAAGAGGGTGCTGTGCAGGTTCACGCCTTTTCGCGAAAACCACAGGTATCAGGGAGTGATGGGCTGGCTTGGCATCAGTTTTCAGTTATTGATTACAGTAATAATTATCTCATAGAAGATTGGCTGTGTGCAGCACCCCTCTGGGTTTTACAAGACCATTTCATACTACTTGAATCATATGGGGTGCGTCGTATTGTAGTTCTCTCTTCCACTAGTCGCTTCACGAAAACAGAATCCCCAAATGAAGCCGAAAAGGCAACTGCTGTTCGTTTGGCAGAGGGTGAACAAAGACTAATATCCTGGGCAAAAAGTAAGGGGGTTGAGTGGGTGATTCTTCGACCTACCTTAATATATGGCCACGGTCGAGATAAAAATGTCACTGAGATAGCTCGCTTTATTCGTCGGTTTAGATTTTTTCCCTTGCTGGGCAAGGCGAAAGGCTTACGACAGCCAATTCATGTCGATGACGTTGGAGAGGCGTGTATTGCAGCGTTAAAATCTCCTACAGCGGTAGATCGTGCGTATAATATTTCAGGTGAAGAAACCCTGCCCTATCGTGAAATGTTGAGTCGGATTTTTGCAGCTCTAAATCTTCAACCACGGTTGTTAACAATACCACTGTCAGTGTTTGCTCTCGCGGTGGCGTGTATGCGCTTGCTGCCAAGATACAAGCACTGGTCTGTGGCAATGGCAGAGCGGATGAACAGCGATTTGGTATTTGATCATTCGGATGCACAACGGGATTTTGGTTTTGCTCCTCGTCCTTTTCGACTCTCATTGGAGGATTTGCCGCGATGAGTTGGTATAGCTGCGTCAGCGTCCTGGCTGACCTGTTAACCGTATTCCGCTTGGGTTGAATTACCGTTGCCGTTTACTTTCAAAAAAGTAATTTTGTTGTCATATGAGTCAATCCCCTGAATAAATTCACGCAAGTCAATTTCATCGTCTTTGAATTGCTACCGTGCCCCTCAATGCGACACCCCATCCCTCGCCAGTATCTTAGAAAAAGTACGCCACAAAATTAGCATATCAAATTTCATCGAGCACCGCTGCAAGTACTCCACATCCAATATAACCTTCTCGGGAATCGGCAGGTCATCCCGCCCGTTGATCTGCGCCCAGCCAGTCAATCCCGGCAGCAGTTCATGCACCCCATACCGGGTGCGCAAGGAAATCAAATCATCCTGATTGAAAAGCGCTGGACGAGGTCCAACAAAGCTCATATCACCCTTGAGGATGCTCCACAGCTGGGGCAATTCGTCCAAGCTGGACCTACGAAGAAAGGAGCCAATCGGAGTGAGGTGCGCAGCCGGATCAGCAAGCAGATGCGTCGCCACCGCTGGCGTGCCCTCACGCATACTCCGGAACTTGGGCATCCGGAAAATTCGATTATTGCACCCCACCCGATCGGACCAATACAAAACTTGTCCTTCAGAGGTCAGCTTGACCAGCAAAGCCACCAGCACAAGCGGCAGCCCTAGAATAAGTGCAGCCAAGGCGGCCATAATCAGATCAAAGAGTCGTTTCATGCAAAAAACCTTGCGCTGTCCGCCGCAGCCCCTCATCCACACTGATGGGCGGATTCCATCCTAAC
>RCMY010001751.1_pt1 | contig 20180 bp, 22 predicted proteins | sample 2041341 | NCBI WGS metagenome assembly RCMY01 (sample SAMN09708234, study PRJNA481090) | Marine sediment metagenome, whole genome shotgun sequencing project. | reverse complement strand
GCCGATCGGTCATTGCGAGCCAGCATAGCCTCTCTCGCTGCTAAGTTGGCTTTTGGCCGACCCCATTGCCGATTTTTTCCAAGAGTTTTGTGTGGGTCAACCTTTTTAACCGTCTCTGCCAAAATCGGAGTTTTTCAACACAATCAGCCCAAACCTACAACAGATTGCCCCAGCTTTTAAGTTCGTGATAATCTACTAAAATGGGACACGAAACAATTGAAGCCTACAACGCGGCACAGTTCAACGACGATCGGGAAATCTGTGAGTCGTTGATGAAAATAATCGACCATGGCCTTGAAGATTCGGACCGACGAGTTTGGCATGCCCACCCAGTGTGGTTTTTGAACGGAAACCCAATCGTTGGATATGGCAAGCTAAAGGGCTGTATCCGTTTGATGTTTTGGAGCGGCCAATCGTTTGCGGCTAAGGGTCTCACCAAAACCGGAACCTTCAAGGCCGCTGAAATTCGGTTCACCTCGACTGATGACATCGACCAAGAGACGCTTCTGATCTTGTTAGAAGAATCCAAAGAGGTTCAATGGGACTACAAGAATATCCAGAGGCGGAAAGGCCAATTAGAGCGTCTCGTTTGATCCACATGGCATTGTGACGTCGATTGCCGCTTTGTTCGCACAGAAATCCTATGCGCTATGCGCCGCAAAGGTCAGCTTCCCGCTACCGGCTCAACTCATCAACGCAACGCGCTGCGCAAACTATGGCGCGGCGTTAAAAACGAACAAAGCCTCGCCATTTATCTTGTAGTCGTTGATCAGTTGCTTTGCGCGAGGCGACGTCAACCAGGCTTCTAACGTGACTGCTGCTTGTGCTTTGACATGGCCGTGACGCGCCGGATTAACTGGTAAATAAGAGTACTGATTGAATAATTGTGGGTCGCCAGAAAAGAGCAATCCAAGACCGCCCTTGTTGTCGAAGTTCAGCCAGCTTGCACGGTCTGCCATGATGTATGCGTCAAGGCCGGATGCGGTGTTCAGGCTCGCCCCCATGCCGGCCCCAACAGCCTTGTACCAAGGCCCGAATGCGGCGGGGTCAAGGGCTGCTGCGGACCACAATGACAGCTCTTTCTTGTGTGTGCCGCTTTCGTCTCCACGGCTGACAAAAGGAACCTGATTCTCAGCGATACGCTGTAACGCGATTGCCGAAGTTTTCGCATCACTTATCTGCGCAGGATCAGAGTTTGGACCGATAAAGACGAAGTCATTATACATGATTTCGCGCCGATAAGTGCCATAGCCAGCCGCGACAAACGCCTCTTCGGCTTTCTTTGAATGCACCAAAATGGCATCCACATCACCAGCTTCACCCAAGCGGATCGCTTGCCCGGTACCAACGATCAAAAGCTGTACATCAAGCCCGGTGTCCGCCCTGATCGCCGGTAGCAAAATATCGGAGAGCCCTGAATTGTGGAAACTGGTTGTGACGGCCAATTTCATGGTTTCCGCATGAAGCGGTGTGCCAATACACGCCAAAAGTGCAATTAGAACGCGGATCATTCGACGATGTCTCCTTCTAAGAATGACTTTGCTTCTGGCGTTCGCGGCTCCGCGAAAAACTCGGATGCAGAACTCTGTTCGTGCACGGCCCCATTTAGCAGAAACAGAACATCGCCCGCAAGCCGTCGGGCCTGACCTAGGTCATGGGTGGTCATAATAATGCGGGTTCCTGCCTTTGTTGCGGCAAGAAGAAGCGCCTCAATTTCACGCGTGGAGCGGCCATCGAGGTTGGCGCAGGGCTCATCGAGGAAAAGGACCTTCGGCGAGCGGATCAGGGCGCGCCCTAGGGCCAGTTTTTGACGCTCGCCTCCTGACAGGCGCGGAGCCGGAGAATCGAGCGCGTCTTGCAGACCAATGCTGCGCGCCCACTTGTCCACTTGCTGGGCAATATCAGCCTTGTTCTGCCCCAAAAGCTCTAACGGATAGGCCAAGTTTTTCCGCACGGATCGGCGCAGCATAATCGGGCTTTGAAAGACGTATGCCTGCGCCTGACGCGCTTGGTTATCTGGCACGGACCATTGCACAGTCCCGGCAGAAATCCGTTCGACCCCGTGCAGGACTTTCAACAAGGTCGTTTTACCCGCCCCGTTCGGCCCAAGCACAATGGTAAACCCCGCCGCACCAAGCTCTAGGTTGATCGGACCAAAGACCACCTTGTTGCGTCGCTTAACCACCACTTCTTTCAGGCTGACAGACATCCGCTGGCTCACCACGTACCCTCCCGTTCTGTCCGCGAGAGGGCGTGGATCGCAAGGTTCACCACCACGGCCAGCGCAATCAGCACAAAGCCCAACCCCAAGGCCAGGGCAAAATCCCCTTTGCCGGTTTCCAGCGCAATTGCTGTCGTCAGCACTCGCGTCACGTGGTCAATATTGCCGCCAACGATCATGATGGCACCGACCTCACCAATCGCGCGTCCAAAGCCAGCCAAAGCGGCCGTGATCAATGCACGCCGCCCGTCCCAAATCAGGATAGCGATACGTTGGCGCTTGGTCGTGTTGAGAGAAATCAGGAGGTCATGATACTCCGCCCATAGTTCCCGCATGGCTTGGTGGGTGATAGATGCGATCAGCGGCGTGATAATGATCACCTGCGCAATGATCATGGCAGTGGGGGTGAACAATAATCCCAAAACCCCAAACGGGCCGGACCGCGACAAAAGCAGATACACGATCAAGCCCACCACCACAGGCGGCAGGCCCATCAGCGCATTGAGCGTGGCGATGGTCGCGCGGCGATACCGAAACCTGCGAATGGCAAGCCATGTGCCGAGCGGCAATGCAATTACAGATGCAACAACCAGAGCGGACAGGCTGACCTGAAGGGACCGCAACGTAATCTCGAAGAGGTCCGCATCCAACGCAATGATCAGCCGGAACGCCGACTGTATGCCGGCCCAGATCTCGTTCATTGCAAAGCGGTCCTAATCAGATGCGTTCGGGTTAGTTGTCGAGGCGCACAGCCGTGCCGGCGGTGCGATCTTGGCTCGAGAACCCGGCCTGCATCAAAATAAGGTTCGATCCGACCGCGATGACGGCAATGGCCAAAAAGGCTAAGAGCATATTCTTCATGTTAGCTGTCCCTTTGCACCGTCCTAATGCATGGATAATCGTTCAATTCATCCCTATTCGCCTTTTTGGGCGATCTGTGGTTCTTTATTCGGCGGGGGTCGCACTTTTCGGATCCGCTTGCTTCTCAGCCATCACTTCGTCAACCCAGATTGAATGATGTTCGCGTGCCCATTGTTCTTCGACATCGCCAGACCCCATTGCGTCATACGCCCCCTCCATGCCGACCGTCCCGATATAGATATGCGCAAAGATGATCGCCAACAGCACCAAACTGACAATGGCGTGCCACAGTTGCGCGTATTGCATCTCTTCATGGGGCGCGAGTACCTCGCGCAATTCTCCAAGACCAAGTGCCCCGGAAATGCCCAGCGCGTTCAGCTTGGCGAATGTGGCCGCGAATATGTTGATCTCAAACGGGAAAAGTAAGGACAGGCCAGAAATGGAAATTGACGTGCCAAGCACGATCACCGACCAGAAGATCAGCTTTTGGCCCGCATTGAATTTCTTGGCCGGTGGGTGTCCTTTGCCGAAGATACCGCCACCTTTGATCAGCCAATTGATGTCGCTCCGGTGCGGCAGGTTGTGAATGACCCACATCACAAAGATCATCACCAAGGCCAACATGAACGCCCACGACACATTGTTGTGGACCCATTTGGAACCAACGGCGAGAAAAGAAAACGCGTCGCGGCCGAAGGCGGGGATCAGAACTTTGCGCCCGAAAAGCGAAATAAGCCCGGTAATCCCCAGCAATAGGAAAGAGCCCGCCAGCAGCCAATGGCCAAACCGCTCAACGGCTTTGAACCTCGTAATCTTGCGTCCGGTTTTTTCGCCATCAATCTTGATGCGTCCCCGGATCAAGAAGAAGATGGCCAGCAGAGCAAGCGTGCCGATCAAAAGATATGCACCATATTTGACAAGCGGGCCTTCCCGAAATTTCAGCCAGGGCATGCCGCCATCCTGAATGAGAACCGTCGCAGCCGGACCATTGTTAGACGCCGTTATGTCGGCGGAACCAAAGCGAAATGCACGCCAAAGCTCGGGGTCAGATGTCCCGCCCAAAGTGCCAAGCTGGTTGGTCATAGCCGCGGCACTATCGGGATTACCTGTTTCTTGGCTGCGGAAGCCGTTGTCGACTTCTTCGCCGCGTTGTCTTGCCAGAATGTCCTCAAGGGTCTGCGCACCACCGGTGGCGCCGCGATCTTGGGCAGCGGCGTCTTGCGCGTTTGCAGTCGATATGAATGACAGGGTCAACATCAAAGCAATCAGGGCACGCAGCATGTCGGCTCCTTAATGGGTGTTAGGCAGAAAAGGGCGACCCGATAGGATCGCCCTTTCTGTTCACATGTTCAGACGGTGCATATCAACCGCCTTTTTGGTCGTAGGCTGTACCCCAGCCCCAAGCGCCGGAGCCAAAACCACGCGCGACGACGCGCTCGCGGTAGATGCCGGAGACGATGTCGCCGTCCCCTGCCAGAAGCGCCTTAGTCGCACACATTTCTGCACAGATCGGCAGCTTGCCTTCTGCAATCCGGTTGCGGCCGTATTTCTGGAATTCGGCTGCGGAGTGGTTTTCCTCAGGTCCACCAGCACAGAAGGTACATTTGTCCATCTTGCCGCGTGATCCAAAGTTGCCAGCTTGCGGGAATTGCGGCGCGCCAAAGGGACACGCGTAAAAGCAATAACCACAACCGATACAGAGGTCTTTGGAGTGCAGAACCACCCCTTCCTCGTTCTGGTAAAAGCAGTCTACAGGGCAGACAGCCATACAAGGTGCATCGGAACAATGCATACAGGCCACGGAAATCGACCGTTCGCCCGGCGAGCCGTCATTTATGGTGACGACTTTCCGGCGGTTGATGCCCCATGGGACCTCATGCTCGTTTTTACAGGCGGTGACACAGGCGTTGCACTCAATGCAGCGTTCGGCGTCGACGAGAAACTTTGCTCTTGCCATTTCTCAGGTCTCCTTATGCTGTCCAGATTTTGCAGAGAGTGGCTTTAGTCTCCTGCATCTGGGTCACTGAATCATAGCCATAGGTCTGCGCGGTGTTTGAGCTTTCGCCCAACACGTAAGGGTCTGCACCGTCAGGGTATTTGTCCCTCAGATCCGCCCCCTCGAAATGGCCGCCAAAGTGGAACGGCATGAAGGCGACGCCCTCGCCGACCCGCTCGGTCACCATGGCCATCACTTTGACCTTGGCACCTTCTGGGCCTTCGACCCAGACCTGCGTGCCGTCTCGAACGCCCAAGTTGTTGGCATCACGGGTGTTAATCTCGACAAACATGTCTTGCTGCAACTCAGCGAGCCATGGGTTAGACCGAGACTCATCACCACCACCCTCGTATTCGACCAGACGACCAGACGTCAGGATCAATGGATAATCCTTTGAGAAGTCATTTTTCTGGATCGAGGCATACATGGTCGGAAGGCGGTAGAACTTCCGATCCTCATATGTTGGGTAGTCTACGACCAAGTCGCGACGGTTGGTGTAAAGCGGCTCGCGGTGGACCGGCACCGGATCAGGGAAGGTCCAAACGACCGCGCGGGCCTTAGCATTGCCGAAGGGCGCACATTCATGCGCAATCGCGACCCGCTGGATACCACCCGAGAGGTCGGTTTTCCAGTTGATGCCACCGATCTTCTCGCCAGACGTTGACCAAATCGCTTGGATCGCATCCGGCGTTTCGCCATCCTCATAATTGGCATCGGACAGGTTCAGGCTTTCAACATCTGTGTATTCGCCTTCAGCGATTGCCCGAATGATGGCCCACTCTGCTTGGGTCAGATCCTGATCCCACCCAAGATCATGCAGCATCGCCATGGTGAACTCGGGGTATCCGTCTTGGATTTCCGAATCCTTGCTATAGACACCTTCGGCCAACAAGTTGTCGCCGTCCCGTTCCACACCAAAACGGGCGCGGAAAGTCAGGCCACCCTCAGAGACACGTTTGGACATATCATAGAGGTTTGGCGTGCCAGGGTGGTTCATCTCGGGAGTGCCCCAGGAAGGCCATGGCAGACCGTAGTAATCGCCGTCTGCGGGACCACCAATGGCCTGCAGCGTGGTGCGGTCAAACGTGTGCTGGTTGGCCATGTGCATCTTGATGCGCTCAGGGCTTTGACCCGTATAACCGATGGTCCACATGCCGCGGTTGAACTCCCGCGTGATGCTTTCGACATTGGGTGTTTCCGCGTCTTCCATCTCGATATTGCGGAACAAGCGATCTGCCCAGCCAAACTTATTGGCGAACTTGGCCATGATGACCTCGTCCGGAAGGCTCTCGAACAGAGGATCTACAACCTTGTCGCGCCACTGGAACGAGCGGTTCGAAGCGGTAACAGAGCCACGGGTTTCGAACTGCGTACAGGCCGGCAGCAGATAAACGCCGTCGGTCCGGTCATGCAGCACGGCCGAAACTGTGGGATAAGGGTCCACGACGACCAGCATATCCAGCTGCTCCATCGCGGTCTTCATCTCTTTGCCGCGGGTTTGCGAGTTGGGCGCGTGCCCCCAAAGCACCATGGCACGCACCTTGTCGGGATTGTCCATGTTGTCTGGGTCTTCAAGCACACCATCAATCCAACGCGACACCGGAATACCGGTGAGGTTTTGAAGCGACTTGTCCTTGCCGTCTGCGTCTTTGACCATCGCAAACTGACCCTTCAGCCAATCTGCATCTTCTTCCCAAACGCGACCCCAATGGGCCCAAGCGCCTGCTGAAAGGCCGTAGTAGCCCGGAAGGGTGTGGCTCAGAACGCCAAGATCGGTTGCACCTTGAACGTTGTCGTGGCCACGAAAGATGTTCGTACCACCACCGGATGTGCCCATGTTGCCAAGCGCCAGCTGCAAGATGCAATAGGCGCGCGTGTTGTTGTTGCCAGTGGTGTGCTGCGTGCCACCCATGCACCAGATGACGGTGCCGGGACGGTTGTTGGCCATGGTACGCGCTACGCGGCGCAACTGCTCACCCGGAGCACCCGTGACACGTTCAACCTCTTCAGGGGTCCACTTGCGCACTTCGTCTTCGATCTGGTCCATACCCCAAACACGGGTGCGGATGAACTCTTTGTCCTCCCAACCGTTTTCAAAGATATGCCAAAGGATACCCCAAACCAGCGCCACGTCAGAACCGGGACGGAAACGGACATACTCATCAGCATGGGCCGCCGTGCGGGTAAAGCGTGGATCACATACGATCACCGGCGCATTGTTTTGCTCTTTGGCTTTCAACAGATGAAGCAAAGATACAGGGTGCGCCTCAGCGGGGTTGCCGCCGATGATAAAGATCGCTTTGGAGTTGTGGATGTCATTGTAACTGTTGGTCATGGCGCCGTAGCCCCATGTGTTGGCGACACCAGCAACAGTCGTAGAGTGACAAATCCGCGCCTGGTGGTCGACGTTGTTCGTCCCCCAATATGCCGCGAATTTGCGGAACAGGTAAGCCTGTTCGTTGTTATACTTTGCGGAACCCAGCCAGTAGACGCTATCAGGTCCGCTTTCTTCGCGGATCTTCATCATGCCGTCGCCGATCTCGTCGATCGCCTGCTCCCAGCTGATGCGCTTCCACTCTCCACCCTCTTTCTTCATCGGGTACTTCAGGCGGCGTTCGCCGTGGGCGTGCTCACGAACCGAGGCACCTTTCGCGCAATGCGCGCCAAGGTTAAACGGGCTGTCCCATCCGGGTTCTTGCCCCGTCCAAACGCCGTTGCTTACTTCTGCAATAACAGAACAGCCTACCGAACAGTGCGTGCAGACCGATTTGATGGTCTCAACCGCGTTATTGGCAGCAGTTTGGGCTGTGGCTTGGGTGACCGAACCTCCCGTGGCCGAAATTGCGGCAAGGCCACCAATGGCCAGACCACTTCCGCGCAGAAAAGCGCGTCGATCAACAGATTTCTCTGCGATGTCAGACAGGATACCGGTCCGCTGGGGGCGTCGCGCAACCCCGTTGGTCTTTTTCCTAAGCATTTTAGTTCCTCCCTTGCTAGCGTTGGCACTGCCGTTGCTTGCTTGGTTAATTATTAGTCCTCAGACAGTCGGGCGTCACGCAACCAGTCGTCTGTGGGTAGAGGTCGTCGTAACGGCGTCCTAGAAGCGGGCGCTGTCGAGATAGGCGCGCGTGTGCGCTGTGTCCTGCATTTTGCCGGATGAAAGATCTGCCGGGCTTGCTTCTGCGGTGGTGGTGCCGGTGGCAAGCGCTACACCAACAGCCGGTGCAACCGTGCCAGCAATCTTTAGAAAATCGCGGCGACTTGTGCCGTCTTCGGTCTTTTTGGTCATGGGGATGTCTCCCTCCTTGTTGTCGACGAGCATCCCCGCCGGTTTTGTGCGACGATCTAGGCCGCCATCATTCTGAACGCTTCGCGCTCAATCTCAATAAAGGACCGGCCCACGCTGCCAATCGAGGCGTAGAGGACCGAGTTTTTGGCAGCCTCTAGGTCGGAAAAGAAATGTCCGGCCCAGGGCGCTATGTGTTTGTTGAAAAACGTTTTTTGGTCGCTCAGGGGCGCAGGTGTGTTGAAACGACCGACAATCATGCCGCCCATCATTTCCATCAACGACGCTATATTGTCTTCGGGTTCATACACGTTCGGCGCACGGGTAATACCACGTGCGGCCATATCGCCGCGCAGCGTGGCAAGCGGTTTTTCGTTCAAAAACCCCGTCAGGTAGTAGCTGGCGTAAGGCAATAACTCGCCCCGACCAAGCCCGATAAACAGGGCGTTAAACTCGCTTTCTACGTTTTTGGGTCTTGTGACTTTTGCGACTCGTGACAGGTTAGCTATTGCTTTACCAAGTTCGCTATCATCGCCTGAAAGGCCAACACATTGATCCAGCAATAGCTGATCCGGTGGCCCGGAAAGCATCAGCCCAAGGAAGTTGTAGAGGTCGGCGCGTAAGCGGTCCTCTGAAACAACTTTGATATCTTCGGCAGCATTCACGCGGCGTTCTCCTCAATTCTGAATTTCATCCGACGCGGTGCGGGGATTGCATAGGCCTCACCCTCAGCCTCAGCCTCAACTTCAAGCCTTGGTTCAGGGACATCGGCATGGTCGCGGTCGTCCTCGACCACTGACAGAAGGACGTCCTCCTCCTCTAGCTCTAGCTCCTCTTCAACGACGTCATCCAGTTCAGGAGGGTTCTCACGCTCCTCTTCCTGACGGGCCATTTCCTGGACGTGTTTCAACATCCCCTTGCCGACTTGATAGGCAGTCTGCATGTTCTCCACGACCATCGCGCTGTCAGTGAAATCTTCACCGTAATCCACCAACATGTCGACATTCGCCAATACTGGGTTAGAGCGCCACAACGTCCGTAGCGCGCGCCGGCGGATGCGATCGGGAACAGCCTTTTCCATAAAGACGGAAAAATCACTCCCCATTTCAAGGGTGTCCGGGTCAGGCAAATCCAACTCCGCCAAGACCTCAGCATCGGTCTTGTCGTCCAATTCAGCGTGCTGTTCGTCTAAAGCCTGCTGTTCCTTCGCGGCAACGGCGGCCTGCTCCTCGGCTTGCACCCCAGCCTTTCGGCGGGTCCAGAAATTCTGTTCGCGGCTCAATGGATTGTCTCCTTGGCCGAAGGTGCGCGGTAGACGTCAGCGGTTTGACGGATACGTGCATCGCCAATCCCGTCTTCTTTAGTATCCACACGCGATTTATTGCGTCGCCGCTTGATAAAGACTTCATCCTCGTGGTGCAGGTTCACATAGTCGCGTATCCACGCAACAAGCCCTTCCGGCATCGGAACCTTTTCCACAAGCTCTTCGCCGGTGTCCGCATAATCTTGCGCCTCATAAGGCGAAGCAGTGGCCAACACGAAATCAAGCGGGTCTTTACCTTCACCTTCGCGCATCACCACATAAATTGATGGCACTTTGGTGGACAGGCCGTGCAGGTAGGCCTCGGTGTCGGTCCGAAACAGCTCCAAAGGCAAGGTCGCGGCATGGTATTCGACAGTCTCACCGTCGCGGCGAAGCTCTTTCCATTTCACGTCACCGGCACCGGGCAAAACCGCGACTGCTTTCCACACGTGCTTGGCCCAGCGTGTCACGCCAGGCACCCTGCGGATCACAATCCCCAGAGGCATCGAAATGGATTTTTGGCTGCGAGTGGTCAATCTATCCCCGACGGTATCTTTTGGTATACCGGAATACTGAATGAACCTTGAGAAATAGCAAAGTTATTTTTTCTTTAAATGCGCGGCAAAGCCTCCCGCTGCTGCGTTGCGGCATTGGGAATTCGGCGTTATTTGACCGTTCTGACATCAGATCGGACGCCAGATCATCACTTTCCCTGATTTGCGCCTTTAAGAAAAAAAACCGTTCGCAGACGCAGCATTTGCCGATGATCTTTCAAACCTCAAGAAAGACGGTTTACGTCCGAGGCAAATCACGGCTAGCCTGCTAAGCGCGTTGCTGTTTTGGGCCGCGTCCGGAGGAACCTTCAATGGCGAAAAAAATCATTCTATGCGATTGCCTCGGCAGCCAAGCCGTCGATGCAGATGCGATTTCTGAAGGGGCCGGGCTGGCGTGCTCAAAGCTGTACACCAGCCTTTGCGATGACCAAATTGACCTCGCCGCCAAAGAAATCGCGCAAGGCGATGTTATCATCGCCTGCCAGCAGGAACGCCAAAGATTTGAAGAGATCGCCGAGGAATTGAACGCCGACATGCCCGGCTTCGTAGACCTTCGTGATCGCGCAGGTTGGGGTGAAGGGGACGTTACGGCAAAGATGACCGCATTGGCGGCCGAAGCGGCGCTGACGGTGCAAAAGGGCAAGTCAGTCGACGTGATTTCCGAAGGGACATGCCTGATTATCGGAGGTGCTGCGGCCATCACGGCAGCGGCTGATTTATGCGAGATATTGGCCGTGACCGTGCTGGTGCCGGACGCCGATCACCTGCCGACAGACCGTCGATTTGATTGTGTGGTCGGCTCTGTCCGAAATGCGTCGGGGTCGCTGGGTAATTTTTCCGTAAAAATTGATAAATTTCAGCAGGTTATTAATGGCGGGCGCGGTGCATTTCAACTGAACGCCCCCCGAGACGGAGCAGTCTCGGAATGTGATATAATTTTGGACCTCAGCGGCAGTACCGCGATGTTTCCAGCACCAGAAAAGCGCGATGGATATTTGCGGGCAGACCCGTCGCACCCGGCCTCAGTCGCCACGGCAGTGTTCGGGGCCTCACAAATGGTCGGCACATTCGAAAAGCCGCTTTATGTGCGGCTTGAGACCAGCATATGCGCACACAGCCGCGCCGAGCAGCCAGCCTGTTCGAATTGCCTGAATGTGTGCCCCACCGGGGCAATCACCTCAGCCGGTGAACATGTCGCAATTGATCCGATGATTTGCGCAGGCTGCGGGTCGTGCTCCGCTGTTTGTCCAACGGGCGCAATTACTTACGATGCGCCGCCAGTGGATACCTTGTTTCGCAGGCTGTCGACGCTCGCCTCGACATACCGGAAGGCTGGCGGGGGCACCCCGCGGCTGTTGGTGCATGACGGGACTTATGGGGCGGAAATGATTTCGCTCGCCGCGCGTTTCGGGCGGGGGCTGCCGTCTGATGTGATCCCTTTGGAGGTCGACGCCTTGTCTGGCTTCGGGCATGCCGAAATGATGGCCGCGCTGGCCGGCGGTTTTGGGCAACTGGATATCCTTGTCTCTCCCAAAGCCGAAATGGACGTGATCGAGGCCCAAACCACGCTGGCCAAAGCCTTGGCGGGCACTGAAAACATTCATCTACTGCAACCGGCCGACCCTGACGCCCTGTGTGATATTCTGTACGATAAGGTCGACGCACCGGTCGTTTGCGACCCGGTTTTGCCAATGGGAACACGGCGGCAGGTAACACGGCTTGCGGCAAAGGCCTTGCAACCTGAAGCGACTATCTTGGACCTGCCGGAAAATGCACCATACGGCGCCGTTTTGGTGGATACACAAGCCTGTAGCTTGTGCCTTTCGTGCGTGTCGCTCTGCCCTACCGGTGCCTTGGGCGACAACCCGGACTTACCCCAGCTTAGGTTCCAAGAAGACGCATGCGTGCAATGCGGATTATGCAGTAATATCTGCCCCGAGAACGCAATTACCCTGAAGCCGCAGATGGACCTGACGGATGCCGCCTTCACACAGCGCGTCATGCACGAAGAAGAGCCCTTCGCTTGCATCGAATGCGGATCACTATTCGGCGTCAAATCAACCGTTGAAAAGATCACCGAGAAGCTGGCCGGCAACCACGCGATGTTTGCCACATCAGAGGCTGCGAAAATGATCCAGATGTGCGACAATTGCCGCATTCAGGCGACGTACCACTCAACAAATAACCCGTTTCAAGGCGGCGAACGCCCGCGCGTACGCACCACCGATGACTACCTGTCAAAGCGTAAGGATCACTGAGATTGCATCGGCGCGCCCAGATCGGCTGGAGCAACAGTCGCAACATAGGCTGTGATCGCCTCGATCTGCTCCAACGTCACCTCAATCGGGAAAATGGGCGACGGCTGATTTTGCGCAAATGGCTTGGTAACTCCAGCAACCTGAGTAAAGGCAGGATGGGGTTTAAGCACAAAGAACGTCTCGAACCGCTCTCGCCAATCGGGGAACGTGCGCATCAGCCTGAAGGACGGCGTGGAACCAATTGCTTTCATTCGGTTACTCTCGTTGACCACATGGCACCGTCCACACTTCTTGAGACTTACTTTCTCCCCGAGAACGGCATCGCCGGTCAAAATCGCGGGCGGAACCTCGGCCTTCGCGCTGACAACAGCGCTGAACATCATATCGCCATTTGGCGCAAAGGCTTCGATGGTGCGCTTGCCGATGTCAGACAGCAGCCATTTCTCAAAGGCATCCGTATAGGGACCGTCGGTCTTTGCCAGACGCCAGATCCTTTCGCCCTGCCGAAACACAGGTGTCCCCGTGTCCCCCAGCGCCGCATTGCCCGTCCCGACTGTGCTCGTGATGCGGATGCCGGTTTTCAACGAAAACCGCGGCAGCAGGTGCTTGATGAACCCGGTCTCGGTCAAGACATCAGGCGTCTGCAATGTGAAGGCCTTGTCCTGCGCCAACGCGGGGGTCGCGATCATGGTCACAAGAAGGGCCAATTTTTTCAACATTCCGGCCGCTCCAGTCTTGTGCATCAGGTTGCATATCAGCGTAGGGGCGTTAGGGTCGCAACGTCAATATTTTCGGCAATCCAGGGGGCTAAACCATGAGCGAAGATTTCAACATGTCGATGCGTAAATTTCTCAAGCAGGTCGGCGTTACGTCCCAGCAGGCGATTGAAGAGGCGATGCGAAAAGCGGGCGACACATCGGGCAAAACCTTCGAAGCAAAGATGGTTTTGACCGTCGATGGCGTTGACCTCGAACATGTCGTCATCGGCAAGATCGAAGGCGTATAAATGTCGCTGTCTCGCGAAGAGGTTCTTGCTTGCCTGAAAACGATCAAGGCGCCGTCCGGCGTTGATATCGTCGAGGCCGGGTTGGTTCGGGCACTGACGGTCGACGAAGACGCCGTACGCTTCGTGATGGAGGTCGACAGGCCTGAACCGTTCATGCCCGCGAAAGCAGAAGCCGAGGAAAAATTATCTGCTTTGGGGTGTTCAACCGTCTCGATCGTGATGACAGCACATAGTAAACCGACGCCACCGCCTGATCTCAAACCCAACAGACAGGCAGAACCGGCAGGCCCGGAAAAAGTACCCGGTGTTGATCGCATCATCGCAATCGCTTCGGGCAAAGGCGGCGTCGGCAAGTCGACCGTCGCTGCAAATCTGGCCTGCGCACTTGCTGCCGAAGGCCGCCGCGTCGGGATGTTGGATGCAGACGTCTACGGACCGTCGCAACCGCGCATGCTGGGCGTGTCGGGTCGACCACAAAGCCCCGATGGCAAACTCATTTTGCCGCTGCGCAACTATGGGGTGACGATGATGTCCATTGGTTTGATGACCAATGAGGATCAAGCCGTTGTCTGGCGTGGCCCGATGCTAATGGGCGCGTTGCAGCAAATGCTGTCGCAAGTGCAATGGGGCGCGTTGGATGTGTTGATCGTTGATCTGCCACCCGGCACTGGCGACGTGCAGATGACGCTGGCACAAAAGGCGCATTTGGACGGTGCCATCATCGTTTCTACCCCGCAGGACGTGGCGCTTATGGACGCGCGCAAAGGGATCGACATGTTTAACCAGTTGGGCACCCCCATCATTGGCATGATCGAAAACATGAGCACGCATATCTGCTCTCAGTGCGGCCACGAGGAACACACCTTCGGGCATGGCGGTGTCAAGGCCGAAGCCGAAAAGCTGGGCATTCCACTGCTTGCGGAAATCCCGCTGCATCTGGACATTCGAATGGCCGCCGACGGCGGGGCGCCGATTGTCGTCTCAAAGCCGGAGTCAGCACAGGCTCAAGCGTTCCGCACAGTGGCCAAAACACTGATTGAAATGGGCAAAGCATGAGAACGCCCAGCTTCCCTCCGCTCTTTAGCGGGCTGGCCGTCGAGGGTCAGATTGATCCTTTTGACAAGGCCTGTGTGGAGGCTTCGCGCGGATGCGACGCAGGGCTAGTTGTCTATAATCTAGGCGCAAACACACTGCGGGCGGCGCTGGTTTTTGCCCCCGATGTGGTGCTGGCCGATGCGATGGCGATGATGCCGCTATGTGGCGTCGGGTTTCAAAACGCGCTTGGTGCGTTGGCTCCGCCAGAAGTGGCCGTGCATCTGGACTGGGCCGGCGGTCTTCGGATCAACGGAGCCTCCTGCGGGACATTGCGTGTGGCGGCATCCAGCACCGATCCAACCTCCGAGCCAGACTGGCTGGTCGTTGGACTAGAGCTTCCTCTTTGGCCGGAAAGCGATGACCCCGGAGACACCCCCGACCAGACCTCGCTCTATGCCGAAGGCTGCGCCGATGTGAATGCGGTGGACCTGTTGGAATCTTGGGTAAAGCACACTTTGGTGGGCATCAACACATGGCAAGAAGACGGCGTCCCGTCGCTTCATAAAGATTGGCGCGGACTTGCACATGGCATCGGAGAGGACGTTGAAATGAATGCCATTTCAGGTACGTTTCTAGGTGTGGACGAACAGTTCGGAATGTTGGTGCGGGCGAAAGAAACAAGCCACCTCATCCCGCTGACCCATCTACTGGAGGGCAATTGAAATGATGCTAGCACGCGCGATCCATTTTGACGAAAGCGACATGAATGTCTTCCATTCGCCTGCCCGAACAGGGGAATGGTGCATCGCGGGTGGTTTCGAGTTTTCCAATTGGTCTCAGGCCGACCTGACAGGCAAAGCACGGCAAGCCTTCGCAAATGGTTGGCTTGGCGTCGAAACCTTTGGTCGTGTGACCTTTGTAGCAGTGACCCAAGTGCAGCCATCGGAATTTGAGGCCCTCAAGGTCGCTCTGGCACAGCATTTTGTTCAAATGTACGGCGCACCCTCGGTTGAAGCGGCGGCTCAGGTGGCCGAAGACGAGCTGAGACAAATGGCCGAACTCTGTGATGATCAAGACGCCAATACATTGCTGACCGTTGCACGCGAGCTGACCGACGCGGGCGTAAAAGAGAGCTTCCGCATGCTAGAACCGCGCGACGCAGGGTTGGACCAGTTTGCAATCCACGGATCGTTGGACGACGAGCCCCACATTCACTAGTGCGCCTCGCTGAAACGATTTGCGGTCTGTACAGGACTGCGCTGGTGCATCGCCAAGACCCCTGGCGCAACATGCAAGATCTGACAATGTCGGGACGGGTCAACCGGCTTACCTACCCGCCTTACGCCTTCCCAAAGCGGATAGCCAATTTCGCTGCGTGCCGAAGTCGAAACGATGCTGGCTTGCGCGCTGGTCGAATTTTAACCAGTTTGAGACAGATAAGGACAAACTATGAAAATCGCCTATACAACAGCGCCCGGCCACGGTGACACCGATCAGTTGCTGTTCGCTTTGGCGCAGGACTTGGCGACGCTCGGATACCGGACTTGCGGCACGGTCCAGATCAACACTGACTGTGGCGTCCATCGTTGCGATATGGATGTCCAGGTTCTCCCGGATGGACCTGTCCTACGGATCTCGCAAAGTCTCGGAGCTAAAGCAAAAGGGTGCAGGCTTGATCCTTCAGCGCTTGAAACGGCCGTGGGGCTGGTCGCGGCGCGCCTTGATCTTGGCGCGGATGTCCTGATCATCAACAAGTTCGGCAAACACGAAGCGGACGGCCGGGGCTTTCGCACTGTTATCGCCGCAGCCTTATCCGCGGACGTGCCGGTGATAGTCGGGCTAAACGAACTCTACGCGGAGCCATTCCATGCTTTTGCGGGCGGCACCGCCGTCGATGTGAAACCAAACCAGCAAGAGCTTCTCAAATGGCTGCAAGGCGTGAGCAACGCTCAGGTCGGTCCGTTGACTGTCAATTCATGAACAACACAAACCCACTCATCGACGAATGCGCCGCGTGATAACCCAAGCCCCATTCTTCACCTGTTTTTGCCAAATCCAGCAATTGCCTTGGTGCGTTTTACATACTTATTCCGGATGCTCTCGGCCGCTACGCGCGTGTCATCTTTGGACGCAAGACTGGAGCCCTCGCCGACAAACCTCAGACACACAAGCGCGTGGGCTTCATAGGACTGGGTGATGGCAGCGTTGATCCGGTCCAGTTCGGCCTCAAAATCTGCCTCGACCCGCCGCAGGACGCGCAATCGTGTGATCAGCTCTTTGTGGTCGGCGTAAAACAAGCCCGAAAAGTGCGGATCAAACGCGAACATGTCAGGGCGGATTTCAGTGTCGTATGCCTCTTGGGAAAAATCGCTGGCCAAGCGGAACGCCACTTCGGAGGCCTCCATAAGGTCCGCGAAATCCTGTAGAATCGCGGTCACAACGGGCGCATGCGACTTGTCCAACGCTTCTTCCAGAACATGCAGCAGATACAACATCCCGTGTACGATAACGAAGAACAGATGATGCTGCTGCTTCCAGCGATGAATTGCCGAACCCGTACCCTTCTCCCAATCGCTTGTATCCGTCGCGTCCGGGGTCGTCGAAAATTGCGCCCAGTCCGCCAGTCGATGCAGCCCCAACGCAAGAACCTCGATATCGCGATCCGTAAGCGAAACACCGGTCGCGACATCCAGATAGCACGCCTTGAACGTCTGCCCCAACGCCGCGCGGTATAGCGGAATGGGCCGATCATCTGCACGTCTCACGCGAAAATATTCGTCAAACGCGCGCTGCGCTCTGTCTAGCGTGTTGTCCTCGCGCCGTGCTTTGATCGAACTGGTTGCGCCAAAGGTTCGCCTTGCGACGCCCTCGAATGCGGCCAACCCTTCGCCCAGTTTGGCGCGGTTGAACCGATGCGCGGGCAACGACGTTTCGGCTTCAAACCAACAATGCGGAAGCGGCAAAGTCAGCGTCTGCGGATTGGAAGACATGGCTATACTCCTCGTTTGATTTCAGAACCGGCCGCAATCGACCTTCATTTTGTCGCCCGTAATCGCCGAACTAAGATCACTGGCATAATACAGCGCCGCGCGCCCGACCTCTTCCGGCGCAACCCAGCGCTTCAAAGCTGCAACGTCGGTGTAATTCTCGCGCTCGATATCGGCGACCGGGCGACCTTCAGCCTCCGAGCGGCGCTTCAATATCCGATCCATGTTCGCGCCAGAAACAGCCCCAGGCATCAACGCGTTGACCCGCACCCCGACCGGCCCCAATTCGCGCGCCATGGTCTCGGTGATCCCGATCAACGCAAACTTCGACGCCACATACGCGGACCGCATGGGGTATCCTTGAAGGCCCATAAGCGACGACATGTTGATGATGGAACCTGACCGTTGGGCCGACATGATCTTTGCGGCTTCCTGCAAGCAATACATCGCTCCGACCAGATTGATATTCATGCAAGCGACCCACGCGTTCATATCGACTTCGGCCACCGGCGCGATCGGCCCCGGCCCCCCGGCATTGTTAAGCAACACATCGACCTGACCAGTGATGTCCCTGGCCTTGGCGAACATGGCCCGAACGTCATCGTGATCAGAAACATCGCAAGATATTGCGACCCCGCCCGTGGCTTTTGCCACTTTCTCCAACGGTTCAAGTCGGCGCCCCGTGACGACCACTTTCGCACCGGCTTGCGCAAAAATATGCGCAGTGGCTTCGCCGATACCGCTACCGCCGCCAGTGATCACTGCCAACTTACCGTCCAGTCGCGCCGGATCATGTGTCATATCGTGTCCTCTTGAAATGAACGCCCCGGATCGAACAGAGGCATTTCGGGCTCGCGCCCCAGTATAAGATCACCCATCAACTGACTGATATACGGCCCAATAGTGTAACCGCCGCGCACGCACCCCAGAACATAGGCATCCACCACACCGGGAAGTGCGCCAGCGAGAGGGTAAAAGTCCGGCACATTGGCCTCAAATCCGGTCCAACTGCGCAACACCCGCGCGTGCTTCAGGGCCGGAATGGCGTATTGCGCAAGCGCCAGATTTGGCCGCACCGTGTTTGCATCGACGTCTCCGCGACCGACTTGCGGCGTCCCAAGTCCCTGCCACCCTCCCCCGATCAAAACATTGCCATTGGCCTTCTGCTTCATGGTCAAAAGACCGGTGGCATGACCGATCACGCTTCGCATCAAAAGTGGCATGCGTTCGGTGACAGAAACCGTATTGACCCGCGCATTGATGGGGAGGTCAACATCAAGCATCGCCGCCAAAGGCTTCATCCACGCACCCGCCGCCAGCAAAAGCCGCTTGGCGCGCACCGTCTGCGTTGGCGTCGATATTTCAAAGACGTCCGACTTCGAGATGGCCGTGACGCGACGTTGCTCGCGAAAATCAACACCTGCGTCCTGCAGACGGGCGCGATAGTACTGACCGGTCAACGACGCATTCGCATACCCGTCTTGCGCACAAAAACTCGCCGCCACGACGCCTTGCGTCAGATGAGGTTCGGCCGCTCTCAACCGGTTGTTGGACACGAACTCAATCGGAGCCCCCGCCTCGGCCTTCATCGTTTGACGCTCGTGCAAAAGTGCCGCTTCCCGCGCATTGAATGCAAGCGTATAGCCGCCCGTTTTGGCAAATCCGACGGCCGCCCCCATCTCTTCCCAAAGGCGATGACCCTTCAAAGCATACGGCATCAACTTCACGCGCTTGATCTGCAAACTTAACGTCCCGGCATTCACCCCAGAGGCCCCCTGCCCGAGATCGCCCTGATCCAGCACAACAGGGGTCATTCCGCCGGCCTTCAGGCGCAAAGCCGTCCCACACCCCATTATGCCACCGCCAATGATCGCAACATCATAGGTCATAGCGGAGCAGGCTCTGGGATCGGAAGATCGTCATAATCGAACGCACCGACGGCGGCTCCCAGCGGAACCGGTCGCAAAGGTGGGCGCGCCGTTGGTGGCGCAACATTACCTATCTTTTGGCCCGTTTTGGTTGCGATCAAACCTGCAATAGCCGTTTGGCAAAACTTGCCACCGCAAGGCCCCATTCCGGCGCGCGACCCGGATTTCACCGCGTTCGTGCTTGCGGCACCTTTCGCAATCTCGTCCAACACGCCGCTTCGCGTGATGCTTTCACAGCGGCAAACGATGGTGTCGTCTCGCGTCAGTTCACCAAGACCTCGACGCACAACGCTAAGCGCGGTCATCGCCAGTCCGAAGCGTGTCGCCTTGTCCCAAGCCTCGCGCGCCTGCCGCTGGTCGGCGGCGGTGTCATGGCCGAGATCAGCCGCAATGCGCGCCCCTGTCAGACGCCCTTGCGCGGCTGCCGCGTCCGCTCCCCGAATGCCATTCCCGTCGCCACAAAGGTATAACCCAGCTACAACCGTCACCCCATCAGGCTCTGCATCAGGCACCCAACCGCCAAGATCAGGACGATGAACAATCGGCACGCCCAACATCTGTGCCGCCTCGATCTGCGGGATCAGACCATTGCCCAAACACAGGCTATCCGCCCCAAGCCTCGCCACGACGCCTTTCGGTGCCCAATTTGGATCCAACCGCGACACCTCGACGGCCTCCACATGCTCATTCCCGACCACAGCAGACACCGCATGCCCCCAATAAATCGGCACGCGCGCCACCATCA
>RCMY010001750.1_pt1 | contig 20181 bp, 13 predicted proteins | sample 2041341 | NCBI WGS metagenome assembly RCMY01 (sample SAMN09708234, study PRJNA481090) | Marine sediment metagenome, whole genome shotgun sequencing project. | reverse complement strand
ACCCAGCTGTACCAAGAGCCACTCGACCGCACCCGGCCCCTCTGGCGTTTCGTCGCCATCGACGGGCTCGAGTCCGGCGGCGGTGCCCTGTGGATGCTCACCCACCACGCCGTCGCCGACGGCATCGGCCAGATCCGACTCGCCGAGCTCTACCAGAGCCGCCGCGCCGACCAGCCACTTCCTCCCGAAGTCGACCTCGATCAGGTCATCGCCGACGCGGTTGCCGCCTACGAAGAGAAAGAATCCGGAGGCGACCTCGCCACCGATCTTCGCTCGACCATCACCCGCTCCACTTCACACCTGGTTCGCCGACAGCTGGGGCTGACCCGCCGAGTCGCCGGTGAGCTCGCCATCTGGCCCGCCGACCCCGTGCGGGCCCAAGATCGCCTCCACGATCTCTCGGCCACCGCACGCAGCACCGTCGGCCAGCTCGTCAACACCGGAGGCGAGGCCACCGGCGGTTCGCCACTGTGGAACGAACGTTCCCGCCACCGCCATCTCGAGCACGTCCGGGTTCCGCTCGACCAGCTGAAGGCTGCGGCCAAGCACCACGGGGCGTCCATCAACGATGCCTTCCTCGCCGGCATGACCGAAGCCGTCGTCCGCTATCACCGAGACCACGACACCACCCTCGAGACCATCAACACCTCGTTCGTGCTCAGCACACGCAAGGGATCCGAGGCCGGCGGCAACTCGTTCGTTCCCGTGCCGGTTCGAGTCTCGGGCGCCGAGATGACCATGGTCGAACGACTCGCCAACGTCTCCGAGCACATCGCTGCGGCGAAAGACGACGCCACCAAGGGCGGCGGGCTCACCGCCCTCTCCGGTGTCGTGAACCTGCTCCCCACCTCGGTCATCACCCGGGCCGCCCGGGCCCAGGCCTCCAAGCTCGACATCGCAACGTCGAATCTTCGAAGCGCACCGTTCCCGGTCTATGTCGCCGGCTCCCGCGTGCTCGGCACGGTCGCCATGGGACCCTTGGCCGGAACGCCCTGCAACACCACGGCGATGTCCTCGGAGAACAACTTCGACATCGGCCTCTTCATCGACCCGGTCGCCATCACCGAACCGGCCGAGTTCCGCCGCCACGTCGCCGAATCCTTCGACGACCTCCTCACCATCTGACCCGCCCCCATCCCCAGCCCTGACCCCAGAAGTTTCGTCGGCCGAGCCCCCGAGAGGGCTTGAACGACGGCACTTCGCCACCAACCGCAGAAGTTTCGTCGCTCGAGCCCGCAGAAGGGCCTGAGCGACGGAACTTCTGCGGTTTGGGTTTTGGGGTGGGTGCGTTTGGGAGGTCGAGCTTTTTGGTGGTGGGGGTCGGGCGTGGGAGAATGCGCCCATCGTCAGGGACTGGCGAACATGATCGTTGACCATCGAGGGGGACTCGAATGTCGGTTGAGCACACAAAGCACGCTGGCGCTGCCAGTGACGACCTGGATCTTCGAGATCTCGACGTCGTCGTGGTCGGGGCGGGGATGGCAGGGCTCTACCTGCTCCACCGTCTGAGGAACGAGGGATTCTCGGCCAAGGGGCTCGAAGCCGGCGATGACGTCGGCGGCACCTGGTACTGGAATCGGTATCCCGGCGCCCGCTGCGACATCCAGAGTGTCGACTACTCGTACAGCTTCGATCCGTCGCTCGAGACCGAGTGGACCTGGTCGGAGCGTTACGCCACCCAGCCCGAGATCCTGAGCTATCTCCAACACGTCGCCGACAAGCACGATCTGCGCGACGACATCGAGTTCTCGACCCGAGTCGAAAGCGCTCGCTGGGACGCAGCGGCCAACCGTTGGCGGCTTCGGACCGACCAAGGCACCGAAGTCACCTGCCGTCACTACGTGATGGCCACCGGCTGCCTGTCGTTGCCCAAGTCTCCCGAAATCGAAGGCGCCGACCAGTTCGCCGGCGAGGTGTACTTCACCAGCCGCTGGCCACACGAAGGAGTCGACTTCACCGGCAAGCGGGTCGCCGTCATCGGCACCGGCTCGTCGGGCATCCAGTCGATCCCCATCATCGCCGAGCAGGCCAGCGAGCTCACCGTCTTCCAGCGCACGCCGAACTTCTCGATTCCCGCTCGTAACGGTCCGGTGCGTCAAGACAAGCTCGACGCCATCGCCGGTCGTCATGCCGAGTATCGCGAAGAAGCCAAGTGGAGCCGCGGTGGTGTGCCTGGTGAACCACCCGAGCTCAGCGCACTCCAGGTGAGCGAGGACGAGCGGAACGTGGCGTTCGAAGAGGCCTGGGAGGCCGGAGAGCTGGCGATCCTCGGTGTCTACAACGACATCCTCACGAACCCGGCGTCGAACGAACTGCTCGCGGAGTTCATCCGCAACAAGATCCGCTCGATCGTCGACGACCCCGAGGTCGCCGAGACGCTCTGCCCGACCGACTATCCGTTCGGGACCAAGCGTCCGTGCCTCGACACCGGCTACTACGAGACCTTCAATCGTGAGCACGTCTCACTGGTCGACCTTCGCAAGCATCCGATCACCACCATCACCGAGACCGGCCTCAACACCACGACCGACTCCTACGAGTTCGACGTGATCGTCTACGCGACCGGCTTTGACGCCATGACCGGTGCGATCGTCTCGGTCGACATCGAGGGCAGAGAAGGCCAGAGGCTCGCCGACAAGTGGTCGGCCGGGCCGAAGACCTATCTGGGTCTCACCACGGTCGGCTTCCCGAACTTCTACATGATCACCGGTCCGGGAAGCCCGTCGGTGCTGTCGAACATGGCGGTGTCGATCGAGCAGCACGTCGACTGGGTGACCGACTGTCTCGTCCACCTCCGAGCCGGGGGGTTCGACACCATCGAGCCCACCGAGGAAGCCGAGGAGGGGTGGGGCCTCCACGTCAACGACTGCGCCAACATCACCCTCTACCCGCAGGCCAACTCGTGGTACATGGGGGCCAACGTGCCCGGGAAACCACGCATGTTCCTGCCGTATGTGGGTGGCGTCGACGCCTATCGCCAGGCCTGCAGCGACGTCGTCGAGAACGGCTTCATGGGCTTCGAACTCACCGGCCCCGGCAAGCGCTCGGGAACGAGCGGCATCGTGCGCCGACTCCAGCCCGACGTCGCCTTCCTCCTCGACATGATGGCCAGCATGGACCTTCCGCCGTACGAGTCGATGTCGGCGGTCGATGCCCGAGCCTTCGGCGAGGCAGCCTCGGCCGAGCGTCCACCCGGACCCGAGGTCGGCGAGATCGTCGACGGCACGTTCCCCGGCGCGGCCGGAGACCTGACCTATCGGCTGTACCGGCCGGCCACCCCCGGCCCCCATCCGATGGTCCTGTACTTCCATGGTGGCGGCTGGGTACTCGGAAGCGAGCAATCCGACGACCCACTCTGCCGAGACCTCTGTGATCGCTCCGGCGCCATGATCGTGTCGGCGAACTATCGCCACGCCCCCGAGGATCGTTTCCCTGCGGCCCCCGACGATGCCGTCGCCGCACTCGAGTGGATCCACGAAAATGCCGAAGCACTGGGCGGGATTCCCGGCCAACTCGCCGTCGCCGGTTGGAGCGCCGGAGCGAATCTGGCCGCCGTCGTCGCCCAGCATGCGCGTGACAACGACGGTCCGACGATCACCGGCCAGCTCCTGCTCACGCCGGTGACCGACGGCGACCTCGACACCGTGAGCTATCGGGAGAACGGCGAGGGGTATGGGCTCACGAAGCCGCTCATGGAGTGGTTCTGGGACCACTACCTCGACCCGTCAGATCGCACCGACCCGAGGGCCTCGCCGCTCCGGGCCTCGAGCCTGGCCGGGCTACCGCCTGCCACCGTGATCACCGCCGAGTTCGATCCGCTCCGAGATGAGGGTGTGGCCTACGCCAAAGCCATGGCCGCGGCCGGGGTTGCGGTGCACCACATTCCGGCGCGAGGCCACACGCACATCTCGATCCCGATGGTCGACGTCATGTTGTCGGCCGCACCGATCCGGCAGGAGATGGCCGAGGCGATCCAGTCGTTCTTCCCCGTGGTGGCAACGGTCTGACGACTGCGAATCAGAGATCTGACAGCGGTGCCCACGTCGAGTGGGTGCCGCTGCTGATTCGCTCTGGCAGCCGAATACGGGCCACCGGGGTGCTCGCGGGATCGGCGGCATCGAGGATCAGACACTCCGACCGGTCGTTCTCGAGGTCGGTGGTGAACGTGATCAGGTAGCCGTCGTCTTCGGCGGTCGACCCGATCCGCGGTGCCATCACGGTCTCGCTCACGAAGACACCCGGATCCATTTCGACGACCACTTCGTCGCCGGTGTCGAGGTCGTGCTTGATCAAGCCGTCGAAGGCGAACAGGCCGTGGGCGCACGTGGCGTTGTAGGAGTAACGGTGCCGCTTGCCGGCGTGGCGACCGTTGATCATCGGAAACTCGGCACAACGCTCGCTCATCGACTCCTCCTTGGTCTCGCCGGTCACGAGGTTGAACCGCCAGCGGTGTGCCCGGGCCCCGAGGACGTTCATGTCGAGCGTCTCGAATCCCTTGAGCTCCTCGGGGAACCGCTCGACGCCGCGGGCGGTCGGGTTGTGCTGGAAGAAGCCGTCGAGCACGACCTCATCGCCGTCTTCGTAGGCGTTGGTCCAATGGAGCACGAAGGTCGGGTCGGCCTCGAACCACCGGATGTCTTCGGTGCGGCCGTGACGGGGAATGAGCGCGAACCGACTCGGCGTGTCGCGGTGGAAACGATTCGAGTAGTAGCCGTCGGCCAGCGCCTGCTCGTCCCAACCGAGCGGCAGGTCGTTCAGGATCGACCAGTTGTCGGTGAACGCCATGTCGTGGGGCAGCCGTGGCCCCGGCAACGGGATGTCGACATAGGTGACGACCTTGCCGTCTCGGTCGACCACGCCGTAGTGCATGAACGGGGCGTCGGCCGAGTAGTTGAAGAACAACAACTCGCCGGTGTGCTCGTCGAGTTTGGGGTGGGCCGATACGCCCTCGGCCGGGAACCAGTTGTCCCACCGGGTCTTGCCGAGATCCTCGAGGGTGCGAGGGTCGAGTCGATAGAGCTCACCGCACTGGTAGAAGCTCGCGAGCGCGACACCGCGATGCACGATCACATCGGTGCTGGCATTGTCTTTCATCATCGTGCGAGCACCCGAACCGTGTTCGGCGATGGCGTTCGACGGGTGTTCGGTGATGCCGGCCCACAGGCTCCGCTTGGCCTCCTGCTCGGCGAGGAACCCATCGGTGCGGACGAAGCGATTGGCGTAGCGGGCCTCGCCGTCGTCGAAGCTGATCGAGTGGAGCATGGCGTCACCGTCGAACGGGTGATAGCGCTTGATCGGCTCCATCAGCGCCGTCTCGGTGTTGCGGAGATACACCCCGGCAAGATCAGTCGGGATCTCACCGACCACGTCGAGATCCCACGCGTCGTACTCGTTCACCTGAGGACGCCAGGCTCCGCTGCGGTACGGATGTGTGTCTCCCGGCGGCAATCCGGACTCGACCGTGTTCAACAGTTCGACCTTCATCTGGGCCCCTTCAGTGATGACGACTGCCGCAGTTTGTCAGATGCCGACCCCTCGGCGAAATGGCCTCGACCGAAATGGGGTCGAACCACGTCATTGCGGTGAAGGCAATCCAACATCTCGTTCGCTCCGAAGCAGGTGTGTCCGGCGATTCGCCGTTCAGTTTCAATTTCTTCGAGAGGAACTGCTTATGCAACCCGCATCCATCAGTCAGACAAACGGCAACAGGAAGCGCAAGGGTGCCGTTCTGGCAGCCGGTGCGACCGTCGCCACGGTGGCCTCGCTTCTGGCTCCGACCGTGGCCGGTGCAGCTCATGCGCCCGGCTCATCAGAGGTCTACACCGCTTCGCTCACCGAGCTCAACGATTCGGGCACGACCGCAGAAGTCGTCGCCCTGCGCAACGGCGCCACGATCACGTTGACGATGGAGGTGTCTGGCGCCGCCGCCAATCTCCCCCATCCTCAGCACATCCACGGCTCGATCGAAACCGGTGGCTCCTGCCCGACCGACATCGCCGACACCGATGAAGACGGCTTCGTCAGCGTCGTCGAAGGTGTTCCGTTCTACGGCGGCATCCAGAGCACGCTCTCGAACGGCCCCGACTTCAGTGCCGCCTCGGCACTGACCGGACCGTTCCCGACAGCTGACGCCGACGGCAACTACACCTACACCGAGACCTTCACGCTGCCCGACGCAACCGCGGCCGCCCTCGACAACTTCCACGTCGTCATCCACGGCATCGACATCGACAACTCGAACGCCTACGACGGCGACAAGAGGTCATCGCTCACCGATGACCTCCCCTTCGAGGTCACCGTTCCTGCCGCATGCGGCGAGCTCGAAGCTCAGGAACCGTCGGTCATGTCACAGTCGTACACCGGCACGCTCGGATCGCTCAACGATTCGGGAACCAGCGCCGACGTCACCGCACTTCGTGTCGGTAACGAGGTCACACTGGCCATGAACGTTTCCGGAGCTGCGGCCGATCTGCCGCATCCCCAGCATGTGCACGGCGCTCTGGGCACGAACAACGAGTGTCCACCACCGAGTGCCGATACCGACGACGACGGCTTTGTGAGCGTGGCCGAAGGTGTTCCGTTCTACGGCGGCATCCAGAGCACGCTTTCGAACGGCCCAGACTTCAGCGCCGCTGCTGCCTTGACCGGTCCGTTCCCGACGGCTGACGCCGACGGCAACTACAGCTACCTCGAGACCTTCACCATCACGTCGGAGCAGGCCCGTGACTTCGGGAACCTGCACGTCGTGATCCACGGGATCGACATCGACGACTCGAACGCCTACGACGGAGACAAGAAGTCATCGCTCACCGATGACCTCCCCTTCGAAGTCACCGTTCCTGCCGCCTGTGGCCAGCTGAAGCTGTCGAAGATCGGTCTCAGCGACTCATACGCCAACGCTTCGGGCACCAACGGATCGATCGTTCGTCAGTACGTGACGCTCCTCGACCGTGAGCCCGACGCATCCGGCTACGACTACTTCGCCACCGAGATCGCCAATGGCGCAAGCCTGGAAGATCTCGCCTGGTCGGTCGCCTCGTCGACCGAGTTCAAGGCCCGCTTCGGCGGCGCCTTCGATGCATCTGAAGACGCCGATTGGGTCGACTTCGTCTACACCGCCGTCTTCGAGCGTCCAGCCGACGACGCAGGCAAGGCCTACTGGCTCGCCGAACTGGAAGCCGGTCGAGTCGACCGTGTCACCATGCTCGTCTACTTCGGTGAGTCCACCGAGTTCAAGGCTGTCACCCAGACCAGCTGACAGCGAGTGAACACAATCGAGTGAATGCGATGGCGAGGCCGCCCTTCACCGGGCGGCTTCGTCGCGTCTGATGGGCAGTGCCCGACCGTCAGCGACGAGCGCCCAACACGAACTCGGGCATCGGCAGGTCGTCGTAGCCCTCGTCGCCGTTCAGCTTCACGCCGGCGACTCCTCCATCTTCACCGAGGACGATCTTGGGGATCAGCGGCGTCGGAATGCCGACCGCCTCGGCGGCCACCATTGCATCGGCGGCGGTCGCATGCGGTTCGAGGAATCGCAACGACGCGACGGTCGGTGGGAACATCTGGAGGTCACCGCGCTTCCACTGCTCGATGGCGTCGGCTGGGCGCACCCACAGGCTGGCGATCGTCTCGGCGTCGTCGTGGAGTGGTTCCTGCACCTCTGGTGCCACCGCCACGAAAAAACGTGTGTCGAACCGGCGCTTCTCCCCCATCGGTGTCACCCAGTGGTCGACAAGATGCATGCGATCGGTCAGCAACACGAGCCCCTCATCGGCACAGAGTTGCTCGAGCGCGGTCGTGCCATCGTGGATCTCGTGTCGCGTGCGACCGAAACGCTCGACCTTCTCGGGGGTGTCGAACCGGATGACCTCGTTGCTGTCGACCGAGCGAGCGAGCAGCACGCCCGCCTCCTCGAAGCACTCTCGGATGGCCGCAACCAACCACGCCAGTCCGCCACGCTCCATGCCCATCTGGGCTGATGCGCTGGCATCGTCGAGACCGTCGCTGATCGCTTCGAGCGCCTCGCCGTGATCGGTGTCGTCGACCTTCCCACCCGGGAACACGTATTGCCCATTGGCGAATGCCGCAGTGAGCGAACGCTGGAGCATGAAGACTTCGAGCCCATCGGTGCCGTCTCGGACCAGCATCACCGTGGCAGCAGGTCGGATAGGGACAGCATCGGCACGCATCGGTTCGTTCACGGTTGCCGACGCTACAACGCCCTGACGAGCGGAGCACGCTGGCCGAAGCCAGTACTGTCTCATAGGGTGCCGACATGGAACTCGAATTGAACGGCAAGCGAGCGCTCGTGACCGGAGCGTCGAAAGGCATCGGTCTCGCCATCGCCGAGGCGCTCGCCGTCGAGGGTGTCGACCTCGTGCTCGCCGCCCGGTCGGGCTCGACCCTCGAGACGATCGCTGCCGACCTCGCCGATCGCCACGGTGTCCGGGTCGAGTCCGTGGCCGTCGATCTCTCGTTGCCCGCCGATCAACTGCGCCTCGCCGATCGGGCGAAGGACGGCCCGCTCGACATCGTGATCAACAACGCCGGGGCGATTCCGGGTGGCTCGATCAACGCGATCGACGACGAGACCTGGCGCGAGGCCTGGGATCTCAAGGTCTTCGGCTACATCAACATGATGCGGCTTCTCATCCCTCACCTCGAGGTTTCGCACGCCGAGTCGACGTCGGGCGAAGCCGGTGTGCTTCTCAACGTGATCGGCGCAGCAGCCGACCATCCCAGCCCCGGCTACATCGCCGGCGCCGGCGGCAACTCGGCACTGGCGGCCATGAGCCGGGCGATCGGTTCCCGTTCGATGCGCAAAGGCGTGCGGGTGCTGGCGGTCAACCCCGGACTCATCATCACCGATCGGCTGACCGACCTCCTTCGCCAGCAGTCCGAGGCCAAGCACGGCGACGACAGCCGGTGGGAAGAGTTCATCCCGACCGACCCGCCGCCGGGCACCGTGGAACAGGTCGCCGACGTGGTCACCTTCCTCGTCTCGCCCCGGTCGAGCCATATCAGCGGCACCACGCTCACGATCGACGGGGGCGCGAGCGCCCGGTAGGAGAACCACCATGAAGGTCGAATCACTCCTCCCCCTCGGCAAGCTCGATCCCGGGCTGCGCGAGCCCGAGACACCACTCGACATCCGAGACTTCGCTGACCTGGCGGAGCGAGCCGAGGCCGTCGGACTCGACGCAATCCTCGTCGAGGAGACCAAGGACGACCCGTTCCAGCTTCTGGCCCTCGGCTCGACGACGACCGAGCGAATCCAGCTCGGCACGTCGGTCGCCATGGCATTCCCTCGCAGCCCGACCGTGACCGCCATGTCGGCATGGTCACTCCAGAAGGTGAGCAACGGACGCTTCCTGCTCGGCCTCGGAACCCAGGTCCGAGCCCACATCGAGCGAAGATATGGACTCGAGTGGTCACCACCTGCACCGTGGGCTCGCGACTACATCAATGCGATGCGGGCAGTCTGGACCTCGTGGCAAGACCGAGTGCCGCTGCAATTCGAATCCGAGCACTATCGACTCGACTTGATGGTTCCCCTGTTCGATCCGGGCCCAATCGATCACCCACACATCCCGGTGCATCTGGCGGCAATCGGCCCCAACATGTGCGCCGTGGCCGGGGAGGTCGCCGACGGCGTTCGCCTTCACCCCGTCTGCACGCCTCGCTTCATCGACGAGGCCGTCCTCCCTGCATTGGCCAGGGACGCAGCGCGAGCTGATCGAGACGTGACCGACGTCGAGGTCTGCATGAAACCGCTGATCGGAGCGGCCCCCGACGAGGCCACCCTCGAGCGCGTGGCCGAGACCGTGCGAGCCCGGGTCGCCTTCTACCTGTCGACCCCGTCGTATCGCCGAACCTTCGAGCTCCACGGCTGGGGCGACATCGCTCGCGAGGCTTCCACGCTGTCTCGGGCCAGAGACTGGGACGCCCTCCCCCGACTGGTCTCCGACGAGATGCTCCACACCGTGGCCACCATCGGGACGTACCACGACATCGCCGAGCGACTCAACGAGCGTTATGCCGGACGTGTCGACCGCATCGAGTTCTCGATTCCGATCGACGGCCCCGCCGATGCCGAGGTGTTCGAGGACATTCTTTCCAGAATTCGCTGATCCGGGCTCGCTGACCTCTCGGACCATCTTTCGTGAGTCGAATGACCTGTTCGCTCAACCAGACGAACGATCATGACGATGCCAACCCATGCGTTCGCCGACCAAGGGAGCAGAAGAGGCCAGAGACCGGCACTGGGCCGCCTCGCCGACGATGGCTCGAGTCGTGCGCGTCGCCATCTTCGTTCTCCCGATCATCGGTGCATGGTTGATCGTCCGCATCGTCCGCGACGACATCTACCGTCCAGATCATCCGCTCGGCATCGTCGTCTGGGCGATTCAGGCCATCGTGGTCGCCTCGAGCACCTCCCTCCTCATCGACCGTTTCGTCTCTCGGTTCCTTCCCCTCGCCAGCCTGCTCGGGCTCTCGCTCGCCTTCCCCGACCAGGCGCCATCTCGCTTCTCCATGGCGCTCAAGACCGGCACGATTCGCAAGCTCGAAGCCCATCTGGCGGAGGCATCCGAGCGAGGTCTCGATGCCGACGAGGGCGTCGCCGCCAAACAGGCAATCGAGCTGGTCACTCTGCTCGGGCGGCACGAACGTCTCACTCGTGGGCACACGGAACGAGTGCGGGCCTACACCGAGCTGATCGCAGTGGAGATGGGGATCGACGAAGCGTCACGCCAACGCCTCGCGTGGGCGGCGCTGCTGCACGACATCGGAAAGCTCACCGTCCCCTCCTACATCCTCAACAGCGCGGGCAAGCCGAGCGATGAGGAATGGACGATCCTCCGCGGGCACCCAGCAGCGGGCGAAGCCTTCGTCGAACCGCTGGCCGACTGGCTCGGCGAGTGGCGGGGAGCGACCTCCGAACACCACGAACGCTGGGACGGTGGCGGCTATCCCCGCGGTCTGGCCGGCACCGAGATCTCTCTTGCCGGTCGTATCGTCGCCGCAGCCGACGCCTACGACGTCATCACGTCCAAGCGGTCGTACAAGGCCGCGATGTCGGGGGAGGCGGCCAGGACCGAACTCGTGCGTTGCTCCGGGACCCAGTTCGACCCAGACGTCGTTCGTGCCCTGCTGAAGGTCTCGGTCGGCGAACGCAAGTCGAGATCCGCTCTTGCCTGGCTCGTCGAACTCCTCCGGCTCGATCGAGTCGCCCAGGCCATCGCCATCGCCCCTGCAGCCGCCGCCGTCGGGATCGCAAGCCTCGGTTCGCTCATCGGTCTGAGTCCCGTCGGTGCCACCGATGCACCGGAGCAGCTTGCGTTCGTCGCACCGGATCCGTCCGGCGACCCCGGCATCCAACTGGCATTCGACGATGATCCCACCACCGACTCGACGTCCCCACGCTCCCCGGTCGACGAGGTCGAGGTCCCGTTGGCCGCAGGCGACGGCGGCCCTGCTTCGACTCCGTCGACCCCCCCGTCCGGGTCGACGTCGACCACGGTGGCCGCCTCCAGCCCGACCTCACTCGCCCCTGCCCCCGGCCAGACGACCATCGTCGCTCCGTTCGGAACCAACCCCGTCGTCAGCACGCCTCCAGTCACGATCCCGGGAGTCACGATCCCCGGCGTCACGACGCCCGAGATCTCACTCCCTGGTGCGACCACAACCACGACGATCGCAACGACATCGACCACCGCAGCCCCAACGACCACGACCGCTGCGCCCACGACGACGACCACGACCCCCCCGCCGGTCGGCCCCAACGCAGCGAACGACTTCCACGTCACCCTGCTCGGCCTGAACCAGAACATCCCGGTGCTCTCCAACGACAGCCCCGGCTCCTCGCCGCTGAATTCCGCGACCCTTCGCATCGTGTCCGGTCCTGGGAGCGGCAGCGCATCGGTGTCGGGAGGCCAGATTCGGTTCCAGACCCCCGGGCTCATCTTCCTCGGTACGTCACTCATCTACGAGATCTGCGACACCAACGCACAATGCGACCAGGCGAGGGTGACGATCAGCCTCTGAGCCCGGCCGTTGGGGATTCACAGCACCCTGCTCACATTGACACTCGTATCCGGGATTCGTAGGTTCGGCGGATGAGCACGACCGACCAGGCATATACCGAAGTGATCGTCGAGACGCAGGGCCACGTCGACGTCATCACCATCAATCGGCCTGAGGCCCGCAACGCGCTGACTCACACGACCTATGCAGAGTTGCAGCGTGCGGTCGAGACCAGCACGGCGCGCTGCATCGTGATCACCGCCACCGATCCCGCCTTCTGTTCCGGCGACGACGTCAAACAGATCATGGTGAAGGCAGGCGAAGGGACCGCCGATCGCCTCACCAACGCACCCCGCCTCACCCCGGCGGCAGGGGCGCTCCTCGCCACCGACATTCCGGTCATCGCTGCGGTCAACGGGGCGGCGGTCGGTTGGGGCATGGAGCTGGCGCTCATGGCCGACATTCGTGTCGCCTCCGAACGGGCCAAGTTCGGCGAACTGTTCGTTCTGCGAGGACTGTGCTGCGATGTCGCCGGGATCGGACGGCTGGCCCAGCTCGTCGGTCGTGAAGCCGCCGCCGAGCTGCTCTTCACCGGCCGGGTCTTCGACGCCGTCGAGGCCAAGGAACTCCGCATGGTGTCGCGAGTGGTGCGGCACGACGAGTTGCTGCCGACCGCCATGGCCCTGGCCGATGCCATCGCCGCCAACCCTCCGCTCGCCGTCGCCGAGCTGAAGGCCGGGCTACGACTCGCTCTCGACCCCGACTGGAACGAACTGGGCGTCTGGGTCAGCTCGACCCTCGGGCGATTGTTCAAGACCGACGACCACAAAGAAGGCGTTGCCGCCTTCCTCGAGAAGCGGCCGGCCCACTACGTGGGTTCGTAGCCCCACACAGGTGCCAGGGTCACGTGCCGAGCTGCTCGATCTCGGAGCGGGCATCCCGGAGCGCATCGACCGACTCCTCGATGCCACGCAGTCGTTCTCGCACCACCGACGACGACGACCTCGCCGCATCGAGAAGCAGACGAGCACAGACGGCTTCGAACTCGACGACCATCGATTCGACTTCACGCCGGACCGCAGGTCTCGCCTGCGCCGGCAGACGCGAGCAGGTCAGCAGCTGCTGCTGGATCAGCTCTGACGCCTCGGTGAGCCGCCACTTCAGATCGGGTCGTCCGAGCGCATCGACCACCGATGGGTCGATGGTTGCGATCGCCCGCTGGAGTCGGCGGGCCAGCACGTCTTCGTGGCTCCCCGTCAGTCGCCACTGTTCGACCACACCGACACCAGACGAGAACCACCGGCCGTTGGGCGCAGAGGCGAGCACCACCCACAGGCGGGCGGCGAGAAGCAGCACCACAGACACCAACACGATCGTGAGGAGTCCGTACATCATGGTGTTCCCTTCGGGTCACAGGCGGTTGGTGGGTCAGTCGGTCAGTTCTCGGAATCGGGCCATCAGTTCGGCGGTCTCGGTACGGAAGGCGGCGGCTCGCCGCACCTTGAGGTCTTCGTACCCACGGACACCGTCGGGCAATCCAGCAATCTGGACGGCCAGTTCGTAGGTCGCCGGGCTGACCCCGGCCAGCAGTGCCTCGATCGTGGTCCGGTACTCCCCGACCAATGCACGTTCGATTCGACGCACCTCGGGGAAACGGAACGGATCGAGCTTCGTTCCTCGCAACCGTTTGCCCTTCGCCAGCGCTTTGAACGCCGCCGCACCCTTGATCGGGATGGACAGCTTGTTCTTCATCCCGACCTCGCGGAGGACAGGCGGGTGCAATCGGTACGTGATCTTCCCGGCCGGCCCGGCCAGACGTCTCGCCTCGGCCAGGCCCTCGTCGAGCACCATCAGGCGAGCGACTTCGTATTCGTCTTTGTAGGCCGTCAGCTTGTGGAGGTTCACGGCGACCTCACGGGTCAGCTCGAACTGGTGACCGAGTGCGGCATCGGCCTTCGCCACTCGTTCGACGACGTCGAGATAGTCGGCTGCGGTGGCTTCGTCTTGGAAGCCGATCAGATCGTGGGCGAAGCGAGCGACGATGTCGCCGAGTCCCGTGGTTTCGTCGAGTGCTTCGACCCGCCTCGCCAACTTCTTCGGCAGCGGCGTCGGTGTGTCGGCTTCGGCCGTCCGCAGGTGCTGGGTCGATACCGGATCGTCGGCATGGGCCCGTCCCCAACGGAACGCAGCGAGGTTCTTCTCGACCGCCACGCCGTTGAGTTCGATGGCCTGTTCGAGTGCATCGGGGGAGATGGGGATGGCTCCCGCCTGGACCGCCATCCCGACGACGAACGTGTTCGCCATCACCGCATCGCCGAACAGCGCGGTGGTGATCGTCTCGGCGTCGGCCCAGAAGTGGGCAGCGGGGTCGGTCTCGGCCCCGATGACCTCGATCAGCTGGTCCGGTGTCGCCAGGTGCAGCTCTGGGTGCAGGATCATCTCGCCGGTCGGGGTCGATGCCGTCGAACCCACCACCATGGTGTGCCCGGCCTCGCAGACGTCGAGCGCTCGATCGGTCGCCGCAACCAGCTGGTCGCATGCGAGCAGGAGATCCGCTTGCTCTCGCCCCAGACGATTCGTCGCATCGGCACCGATGCGAGAGAGTCGGACGTCGCTCACGACCGGTCCGGCCTTCTGTGACAGACCGATCTGGTCGAGACCGGTCACGGTGTAACCGTCGAGCATCCCGGCGGTGCCGATGATCTGCGCCACCGTCACGATGCCCGTGCCGCCGATACCCGTGATCCGCATGGCGAAGTGATCGGTCGGCACCGCAACGGTCGGTTCGGGAACCTCGGGCGACGTGAAGCCGTCGACGACTCCCTTGCTCGGGTCCTCGTCGAGTTCGACCGTCATGAACGACGGGCAGTCGCCCTCGAGGCAGGAGAAGTCGAGGTTGCACGTCGACTGGTCGATCGTGGTCTTGCGGCCGAACGGCGTCTCGAGCGGTTGGACCGAGAGACAGTTGCTCACCTGTCCGCAGTCGCCGCAGCCCTCGCAGATCCGGGGGTTGATCACGACTCGCTCGGTCGGAGCGACGACTCGGCCTCGCTTGCGATCACGGCGTAGCTCGGCGGCGCAGCGTTGATCGTGGATCAGCACCGTGACCCCTGGGACCTTCGCCAGCATCTCCTGGGCTTCGAGCAGTCTCGATCGATCCCACACGGCGACGCCGCCCGGGAGCTCGCCCCGCTCGTACTTGTCGGGTTCGTCGGTGGTGACGAGCACCTGAGCCACGCCGCTGGCCTGCAGCATGCGCGCAACCTGTCCGACCGAGAGCTGGCCCTGGGGGTCTTGCCCACCGGTCATCGCCACCGTGCCGTTGTAGAGCAACTTGTAGGTGATGTTCACGCCGGCGGCGCGCGCCGCCTGGATCGCCAGTTGTCCGCTGTGGAAGTAGGTGCCGTCGCCGAGGTTCTGGATCAGATGATCGCGCTCGACGAAGTCGGACATACCGATCCACTGGGTGCCCTCGTTGCCCATGCACGTGATGCCTGCGATGTCACCCACCCGGTCGTCGTCCATGAACAACGCCATGGTGTGGCAACCGATCCCGGCCCCGACCAACGATCCTTCGGGTACCTGGGTGCTGCGATTGTGCGGACACCCCGAGCAGTAATACGGCGAACGGACCGACCCGACGTTGACGGCGATCCGCTGACGTTCGGGCTTCTCCGGCACCAACCGGTCGCCGATTCGTTCGGCCAGCACTCGGCGCAACGGCCCGATGATGAGGTCGGCGTCGAGGTGCCCGTAGGTCCGGAACAGTGGCGCCCCATGGGCATCGTGCTTGCCGAGGACCGCGGGGCGGTGCGACGAGGAATACAGGCTCTGGGTGATCAACGCCTCGACGAACGGTTGCTTCTCCTCGACCACCACCAAGGTGTCGACACCGCGAGCGAAGGTCCGGATCGTCTCGGGGTCGAACGGAATCGGCATCTGCATACGCAACAACCGGATACCGGCAGCCGCGATGTCGTCGTCGGTGGCGAGACCGAGCCTGGTCAGGGCCTCTCGCAACTCTCGATACGTGATACCCGATGCCGCGATGCCGATCCATGCATCGGAGGGATCGACGGTGGTGGAGTTGAGGTCGTTCTTCGAGGCGTAACTGACCGCCAGCGGATAGCGGACGTCGTAGATCTCTTGCTCGAGTTCCACGGTGTAGGGCGTCAGCAACCGGCCGCTCGGCTGTCGCCGCGTGGCCTCGTCGAAGCCATCGGGCGCGATCGGTTGGACCCGATCGAGAGCCAGGTCGACCGAGGTCATGCCGTCGGCGACATCGGCCACGATCTTGATCGCCGTCCACAGGCCACTGAACCGAGACAGGGCGACGGCGTGGCGCCCGAGATCGAGCACCTCGGCCGGATCGCCCGGGTAGAGCAACGGCATGTGCATGTCGGCGACCACGCCGGCCGACGACGACGGGATCGTCGAACTCTTCGCGTTCGGATCGTCGCCCACCAACGCCACGGCGCCGCCCCAGCGTGAGGTGCCGGCATAGACGGCGTGACGCAGCGCGTCCATCGCCCGGTCGACACCCGGTGCCTTGCCGTACCAGATGCCGACGACGCCGTCGTAGCGAGCATCGGCCTGCGACGAGGCCAACTGCGAACCCATGACGGCGCTCGCCGCCAGCTCCTCGTTGCCGCCGGCCCGAACCACGATCGGCAGGTCGGGGGCGAGCTTGGCCGCACGTGCCGCTTCTTCTCCCATGCCACCCAGGGGCGATCCCTGGTAGCCGGTGAACAGCGCAGCGGTGTTGCGCCCCTGACGCCGGTCGGCGCGCAGTTGCTCGATCGGTAGACGTGCCAGCGCCTGCACCCCGGTGAGGATGACGCGACCGGCATCGTTCTCGTACCGATCCTGGATGCGGTACGAACGATTCTGCAGATCAGCCATGTGACTCTCCTTGGCAGGACAGTAGCAGCCCCGGGGCCCAGACTCAGAGCGGAGCCCCGGCCCGAGAAGGCACTCACCGGTGGCGCGACGACTCAAGAAACACCGGGGCCTGCCGACGAATCGAACAACCACGATTCGAGGAGCCTGCGCATGGTCGACATGGTCAAGAAGATCCACAAGAAGAGTTCCGATCTCCTACATCCCGGTGAGGAGATCCTCGGGGCCTGCGTGGTGTCGAGCGTCGGACAGTTCAAGAAGTCGGTCGCCTTCGGCGCCGTCGGCGGGCTCGTCGGAGCTGCGGTCGGCGCTGCAGTCAAGGGCAGCGACGCCAAGACGGCTCCCGGAAGTCAGGCCGACTCGTTCCCGCTTGCCCGACAGTCGATCCTCGCCGTGTCGGCCCAGCGCTGGATCCTGTTCGAACAGGGCGGGCTGTCAGGCTCGGCCAAGAGCGTGGCCGGCGAATGGACTCACCAGGAAGTGCTCGGCCTCGACATCGAGCCCGGAAAGCTGACCTCGCGCCTGAAACTCGGGTTCGCCGACGGCTCGGTCGCCGAGATGGAGGCAGTCAAGGCCGCCAAACCCGACGCACTGGTCACCGCAGCGGCTCAACTCCGCTGACCCGGCCACCGACCGGTTCCTCATCCGTCCGAGGCAGCCGTGCAGTAGCGTGACCGCCATCGGACTCGGTGATGAGAAGTATCTGCGTTTGACCACCTTCCGTCGCAACGGCACGCCGGTGGCGACCCCGGTCTGGGCGGCAGCCCTCGACAGCGGCGAGGTCGGTTTCTGGACGAGTTCGGGTAGTGGCAAGGCCAAGCGTCTGGCCCACACCCCGCGTGTACTCGTGCAGCCAAGTGACGCCCGTGGAAATCCGAAACCCGGCTCTACCGAGATCGAGGCATCTGCCCGGCTCGTCCAGGGGGCCGAGCTGGAAGAGATCGGCAACAAGATCCGAGCCAAGTACGGCTTCATGACCAAGATCACCAAGCTCCTCGGCACCATCGGCGGCATCGTGAAACGCAACCGCATCCCCTACGGCGATCGTGGCGTGGTGATCACCGCTCCCTGAAGCACCACGCGCCGATCGCAGCGCGTCGGGCGGCCAACGACAGACAATGACCGATCGAATCCACGGGGACGAGCCCGACACGAGCGAGCCCCCCCGCCGTCCCGGTGCCGCAGCCGGTGTCGAGCAGGAGGTCGCCGTGCTGCGACACATCGAGACATCCTCGATCAGATCGATCGTGCAGACGCCGTCGGTTCGCCACTCGGGTCGACCGCATGATCTCTTCCCCCACCACTGGTCGATCCTCGGGTGGCTCGACGGTGTCGACGCCTGGACGGTTCGTGACCGTCTCGACATCGATGCGCTCGACTCCCTGACCGAGGATCTGGCGCACGTGGTGGCCGCCATCGGCGAGGTGTCAAGCATCGACGTGCGACGTCGCTCACCCGGGAGCCGCGGCGGACCGCTCGGGCCATTGCTCGAACGTCTCGACGGTTGGTTGAGCAGCCCGGAGTGGAACGCAGCCGTCGAGATCATCGACGAACCGGTCGAGGAGGGATTCGTCCATGGGGATCTGATCCCTGGCAATCTCCTCGTCGACGGCACCAAGCTCACCGCCGTCATCGATTGGGGAGGCGCCGGGTGGGGCGACACCGCGCAGGATCTCGCTCCCGCGTGGTCGGTCCTCACCACCGAGCAACGGTCGGCCTTTCGAGAAGCCGTCGGTGCCGACGATGCCGCCTGGCTCCGCGGCCGAACCTTCGAACTGGAACACGCCGTCGGCGGTGTCCTCTACTACGTACCGAAGGGTCATCCTCTCGGCGATGTCATGGCACGAACCCTCGACCGCATCCTCTCGGACAGCTAGATCGCCCGGCCGAGACCTTTCAGAGCGGCAGCTCGCACTCCTGGAGCCAGCCGACCGAGAGCTGGTCAGCCTCGACAACCAGGTTGTTCTTCACAAACCGCCCGTTGTCGTGTCGCCACCGCCGACAATCGCGCCACCCCAACCCTTGCCGGCTCACCTTCGTATTGCTGCACGACCATCCGATCACGATCGGTGAGCAGCACACCGACTGTCTGGCTCAAGGCTTCTGCCACTTTCTCCGGCGAAGCGTCGACCGCGAGCGAGCCTCCGAGGTGCCACGGCTCATCCTCCTCCCGTGAGTAGTGGCAGACCTCGACGACTTCGAAGGTGAGGCCACCATCCTCCAGCGGCCGCAGGTACCCGTCCCACAGTTGTGGCTCGACGGTTCCGACATCTGCGGCCTCAGAGGACGCAATCAACCCCGGACAGATCATCACGATCACGAAGAAGGCCGCAGCCCAATTTGCATCGACGATGGCGTACGAGGTGACGGCTGCGCGTCACCACAGAGACCCCGATACGTCGAGTGCGGTCCCAGGCGCGTGCAGGTGTCCCCAGGGCAGCGTCGAAGCGTGAGGATCGACATCACCTACGCGTCCGCGGACGCGTATGGCATACGTCTACCTACGGAACACTTGTTCCAAAATGTCACACCCCTTGCTTTATACTCAGTCGAGCGGAGCTCGACCGGAACATTCACAGGGGTCGTGCAGGATGAGACGGGGAAACGGCATGAAGACGGCAACGATCACACCGTTGAAAGAGCGGCTGCGAGACACCGCAACGATCTGGGCCCAGAGTCAACACGAGCTTGTGGTCCTCGCAGCCGAGTTCGCCGATTCCGGCGAATGGCTGCTCGACGGTTCGAATACCGCCGCTGGTTGGCTGGCAGCGGTGGCCGACGTCGAGGCCTCGACGGCTCGAGAATGGATCCGGATCGGCCGTTGTCTTCGGTCGCTTCCCGCGTCCGCGGACGCGTTTGCCAGCGGCGACCTGTCCTACTCCAAGGTGCGCACGCTGACCCGGGTTGCGACCGCCGAGAATGAGGCCGAGCTCGTCGCGCTGGCCAGGACCGTGTCGGCATCTGACCTCGGCCGGGCGATCGCCGATTGGCTTCAACGCAATGGCGAACCCGAGGCCCTGGAGCGCTATCAGCATCGCCGACGTTCGGTGTCCTGGCGCAACGACCCCGACGGCATGCTCGCCTTCGGTCTTCGTTTGCCGCCGCTGCTTGGCGGCACGCTGATGGCAGCGCTGACGGCTCGGGTCATGATGTCGAAGCCCCGCAAAGAAGCCGACGGCACCTGGCCCACACTCGCTCAACAACACGCCGATGCCCTGGCCGAGATCCTCGAGTCTGGCAGCGCACGGCCCACCGTCG
>RCMY010001749.1_pt1 | contig 20184 bp, 17 predicted proteins | sample 2041341 | NCBI WGS metagenome assembly RCMY01 (sample SAMN09708234, study PRJNA481090) | Marine sediment metagenome, whole genome shotgun sequencing project. | reverse complement strand
CGGGAGAGATTATAACGGACTTCATCTACGTGGATAACCGATAAAATGAACACTTTCAACAAGATGTGCAGTTTTCGGGCAAACACTAACTATGCTATACAAGCGGTCGTGCAACGCCCCGGTTCGACGGCGACGTGCAGCATCGCTAGCTACAACCGGTTGTTGTGGGGGCTATTACACTCAGCCAGATTTTGATAACTCTTCCTTAACAACCCGGCGCAGCAGCTTTCCGGTTTCGTTGTAGGGAAGTTCCGGCCAAAACTCCACAAGCTGGGGCACCCGGGAAGACCGCAGGCGTTCGTTTACCCAGCGTTGCAATTCGTCCGCGTCGGCGCTCTTACCGGCTTTCAATACCACCGCCGCGGCGACCGCCTCGCCCCATTGTTCATCCGAAATGCCTACCACTGCCACGTCGGCCACGGCGGCGTGCTCCAGCAGCACGTCTTCTATTTCTCCAGGCGACATATTCTCGCCACCGCGAACGATGACGTCGTCGGCGCGGCCCTCCAGAAACAGGTAAGCGTCGGCGTCCATCGAACCGGCGTCACGGGTAGGAAACCACCCTTGGTCATCCAGGGTGCTGCCGGGCCCAATATATTCGCCGGAAACCTGCTCACCGCGAATGTAAATTTCTCCACGCTGGCCCGGCCCCAAAGTCTTGCCGTCGTCATCGCGAATTTGAATCTCGACGCCGGGCAGGGCCCGGCCGACGGACATCAGTCTGCGTCTGACTTGCTCGTCCGCACTGGCCGCCGCGTCGCGGTGGTCTTGCGGGCCCAGCACGGCGACGGTCGAACTCGTTTCGGTTAAACCGTAGGCGTTGGTAAAGTCAGTATTCGGAAACAGGCGCATCGCCCGCTCGATAGTAGCCAATGGCATCTTGCCGCCACCGTAGGATAGCGCGCGCAGATGCGGCATATCAGCCGATGCTGAGCCTTCCAGCGCTTCGACCACCCGGGCCAGCATCGTCGGTACTACGAAGGCGTTGCTTACCTTCTCCCGGCGTGCCAGTTCGATCCAGTTTTCTGCGCTAAAATTCGGCAACTGCACTACGCGTCTTCCGGAATATACCGAACTCATCACGGCGGCTATGCCTGCTATGTGGTACGGCGGAACGCACACCAGTGCCGCGTCGTCTTCGGCGGCTGAGCAGAACTCCACCGACCCGAGGATGTAGGAAACCAGATGTTTCTGCCGTAGAACCGCCGCTTTTGGCGCTCCCGTGGTGCCGCTGGTAAACAGCAGCACGGCGATATCTTCCTGATCTACGGACCAGGGTTCGGTTTCGACGTTGCCGCTGGAAGCCAGGGCCAGAAAGCGCTCCCTATCTATCACTGCTACCCGCTCCTGCTCGGCAAAAGCCTCGCAACGACTCGCATCGGTTACCAGATAGGCCGGTTTGATGCGGTCAAGTAACGCATTAATCTCCGCTTCGCTTAGCCTGTAGTTCAGCGGCACATAAGGAACGCCGGCCCAGGCACTGGCGAATATGCCGACCGGCAGGGCGAGGCTGTTTACGTCCAGCATCGCGACGTATTCACAGCCGGAACTCTTTATGGCCGCTGCAGCGGCGCCCGCTGCGTTGAAAAGTTCCTGGTAGGTCAGCGAGTCCTCACCGTTGCTAAAAGCCACGCGTTCACCGAAGCCCTGCGCGGCCATTTCCAACAACATCATTACGTTCATAAGGTTCTCATACCGTTATCATTGGGCATCTTTCGACTGCGCCTGCTGGATCAGCTTCCATACCCGGTTGGGAGAAGCTGGCGTCTCGCGCGCCTGCACGCCAAAGGGCAGCAGTGCGTCGTTGATCGCGCACATAATCGCCGCCGGGGTGGTATGAATGGCGCCTTCACCACAACCCTTGGCCCCCAGCGGTGCAAAGGGCGATGGCGTTACCAGGGCTGCCTTCTCGGTCATCGGTACTTCATCGATGGTGGGCATGAGGTAATCCATAAAGGTCGATACCAGCGGCTGGCCGTTGTCACTGTAAACATACTCCTCCAGCAGCGCCGCTCCCACGCCCTGGGCCACTCCCCCCTGAATCATGCCGTCGACGGTGGAAGGGTTCAACCGAGTGCCGCAGTCGTCGGCAATAAAGTATTTGAGGATAGTGGTTTTACCGGTGTCGATATCCACCTCCACCAGCACGATATGACAGGCGTTGGCCGCCGTCAGGTAACTCTTGCAACGCCCCTGGTCATCCGGCTCGGTGCGGCCTGCGGCGGTCCACACGCTGGTTGCCTCGGGGTTCGATTCAATACCCGGCGGTAGCAGATCGCTGCGCGACAGCATGATACCCGCCAGCTGCGCGATAGGCATCGCCGAAGCCGCTGACCCCTTGACCCGTAGATGGCCATCCATCAGCTCGACCTCATCAACGGTGCACTGCATCAAGCGCGCGGCCACTAGGCGAAACTTTTCCTCGATCTTCTGGCAGGCACCGAGAATCGCGCCGCTCAGCGCCACGCCAAGGCGGCTGCCACCTTGCCCGAAGTGGGGTGGTGCGGTGTCGGTATCGGCGTATACGACTCGAACCGCCTCCATCTCTATGCCAAAGTAGTCGGCCACCAACTGGGCTGCCAGCGTGTATTGCCCCTGGCCCTGCAAGTTGAAACCAACGCGTACGGTAATTTGTCCCAGTATATCAATGCCAAGGGTAACGCCCTCGGGCACACCTATGCCGGGCACACCAACAGTTGCGTAGGCGTTCCAGTCGAACACACCGGGCTCTATGGTACTGACCACGCCGATGCCCAGATAGCGGCCCTGCTCACGCGCCCTTTCCTGCTCCTCACGCAATTTCTGGTAATCGGCCATCTGCATCACTTTGTCGAGTGCCGCTTCGTAGTTACCGCTGTCGTACTCATTGCCGCTGGGGATGGTGTAGGGGAACTCGTCCGGCTGAATATAGTTTATGCGCCGGATCTCCGCGGTATCGATATTGAGACCGTGTGCGGCGATATCCATCATCGATTCGAGCACGAAGTTGTGCGGTGGTGGTCCGTAGCCACGGTAGGGATAGGACGGTGCCCGGTTAGTGGCAACCAGGGTCAGGTCGTAGAACGCTGCCTCAATTTTGTAACAACCGGTAAAAGCCGCCAGCGGTTTGGCCGCCGAGATAGTGCCGTAGCCCTCGGCGGTCGCTCCCTGATTGTCAACCAGTTTGACCTTGAAGCCGGTGACTTTGCCGTCCGCCTGCACTGCCAGCGAGGCTTCGTAATAGCGGTCCCACGACTGGCCACCGCCGGCCAGCAGGTACTCCATGCGGTCTTCGATGTACTTCACCGGCCGGCCACCCGCCTTGCGCGACAGCAGCGCGGCGATGTCGGTGCCGCGTGGACCACCCTTGCCACCGAAGCCACCGCCTTGTGGATGGCTGATAACATTGACCTTGTTGGAAGGCAGGTTCAGCGAGGCAGCCCGCCCCAACGCCATAAAGCCGGGGGTTTGATACGCGCCATGACAGGTCACGCGGTTGCCAATCAGATCCCATTGACAGACACAGCCGAAGGTCTCGGTAGGGTTGGCGCCAATCCGGTTCCAGCGAAACTTCTCGGTAAATACATGCTCCGCGTCGGCAAAAACCTGCTCCACCTCACCCCAGGTATAGGTGCGCTGCAACATCACGTTGCTCTTGTTCTCTTCAAATAGCAGCACGCTGTCGGGTTCCATCGCGCTGTAAGGGTCTGCCAGCACCGGCAGCAATTCGTATTCGACATCGATTAATTCGCAGGCATCCTCGGCGATATAGCGACTGGTTGCAGCCACTGCGGCTATCGGCTCGCCGACGAAACGCGCCTTGTCCACGACCAGGCAATGGGTTCCCCACCCTTCCGGCGCGGTGGTCATCGGCTTGCCCCAGTGTTTGACATCGGCACCCGTCAGCACTGCTATTACCCCGGGGAGTTGCTCCGCCGCACTGGTATCGACGCTGAGGATTCGAGCATGAGGGTGCGGGCTGCGCAGCATTGCACAATGCGCCATATCCGGCAGCGTCAGATTATCGATAAACTCGGCCGTACCGGTGACCAGCGCGGGATCCTCGATTCGATTGACTACTTTCCCCAAGAAACGCGTTGAGGTAGTCGGCAGCTCATTGAATGATTTGGGAATGTCGATCGCCATGGTGTATGCCTTCTATTCAATCAATCGCCTGGATCAGCGGCTTGGATGGGTAGCGCCAAGCTTGGCGCCCTGTAGTTTGGTTGCGGCCAGGCGCACCGACTGCACAATGCTCTGGTAACCGGTGCAGCGGCACAGATTACCTCCCAGTGCTTCCCTGATGTCCGCATCGCTGGGGCTGGAATTCTTGCGCAGCAGTTCCAGCGTGCTCATCAAAAAGCCCGGTGTGCAAAACCCGCACTGCAGACCATGTTCCTCGATAAAGGCCTGCTGGATAGGATGTAGCTGCCCCGTTTCGTTGTCACGCAGTCCTTCGACTGTCGTTAATTCCGCGCCGTCGACCTGCACCGCCAGCTGCAGGCAGGAGCGTACGGCCTCGCCATTCTTTAAAATAGTGCAAACACCGCACACGCCGTGTTCACAACCCACATGGGTGCCCACCAGGCGTAATTCATGGCGCAGAAAATCAACCAGGGTCATGCGTGGTTCCACCTCACGCTGGTAGTTGACGCCGTTAACGGTGACGCTGATCGCTTGCGGTGTTGTCATCGAATGGAACCTCTGACTGTGAGTAGTGAGATGAGTATTGAGAATTGCGGCCAAATATCACGCTGGCCGATCGTGGTGCACAGTACGTCTACCCTGCACACTACACTGCGCCTCCGGCCCGGGCCACTGCTTCGGTCAGACCCCGGGTAACCAGTGTCTGCACCAAATGACGGCGGAATTCCGCCGAGGCATGGACGTCGGATATAGGATCAACGACTGCCTCGGCCGCACACTTGCCGGCCTGGGCAAACAGCGCCTCAGCCGGTTGTTGGCCATTGATTATCTGCTCGGCGCTGTCCATGCGTACCGCGGTGGCGCTGACGGCAAACACCGCAATACGCGTGTCGGTACAGTGGCCGTCTTTAAGGACTAACATCACGGCGACGCCGGCCAGGGCGAAATCGCCGCTGCGGCGCGCCATCTCCTGGAAAGACCAGCCGCATCCCGCCGGCAGAACCGGCATTCGCACCTCGGTGAGTATCTCGGTGGATTCCATACTCGTGGTCAGAAACGTGACGAAAAAATCGGCGGCCGGGATGATGCGCTCGCCGCTCGATGACACCACTTTTAGTTGCATATTGAGGGCCAGCGCGGCGGCCGGGTATTCGGCAGCCGGATCGGCGTTGGCGAAGGAACCGCCGACGCTACCCTGATTGCGAATCGCACGATGGCCAATGTAGCGTGTCGCCGCATGGAATAGCGGCTGTTTCTGCCTTATCAGCGCGGAGTCTTCCGCAGCACTCTTGCTGGTCATGGCACCGATGGCAATTGTGCCATTGTCTTCGCGAATGTAATTCAGTGCGGTCAGTTTGCGTATATCAATCAACGCCTCGGGGCGCGCCACCCGGATGCTGAGCATGGGTATAAGGCTCTGCCCACCCGCCAGTATTTTGGCTTCGACGTCTTCATCCTCCAGCCTCTCCAGCAGCGCCAACGCTTCCTCAATGGTCTCGGGTGCGTAGTAATCAAACGGTGATGGCTTCACTGATATGCCTCATAGCAGGAAAAAGAAGTCTCTTGCAAGGTTACAGTTTAAAGATTGTGGTGGGCTGTCTCCAACTTCCATCGCTTCAATTCCGGCCGATAGCATCTCAATTGCGGACATCTTCGCATTGCGCCCATCAGAACAGTTTATTTTTATGGAGATAGGCGTTAGATTTCCCGTTAAGGCAATTTCGATCAGCCATTATTTCAGTGTATTTTAGTCAACAGTCAGAAAGAGAGTACTTATGAGCGACCCATTACATACTCAACTGTGTGAAAAACTGGGAATTGAGTACCCAATTGTCGCGTTCACCCACTGCAAGGACGTTGCGGTGGCAGTTATCAACGCCGGCGGTTTTGCCGTGTTGGGCGAAGCGATGCACTCGCCCGATGAGATCGAGGCCGACATTCACTGGATCCGCGATCGAGTGAAAGGCAAGCCGTTTGGTATCGATCTGGTGCTGCCTGCATCGGTGCCTGAAGACAAGACGCTGGAAGAACTGACGGCGATGATTCCAAAAGAGCAGCGCGCCTATACCGACATGATTCTGCAGAAGTATGACGTACCCAAGCCGAAGGAAAAGCTTGAAATTTCAACCTGGGGGGGGCTCGATCAAAAACGTGCTCTCAATCAGCTTGAAGTGCTGTTTGACGAGAAGGTTCCGGTGATCGCCTCTGGCCTTGGTTCGCCGGCATTTATGCTCGAGCGCGCCCATCAGCTCGGCATCCAGGTGTGGGGATTGGTGGGCAAGCCGCGGCAGGCCAGAAAACAGATCGAAGCGGGCACCGATGTGATCATCGCACAGGGTTACGACGCAGCGGGGCATACCGGTAATATTGGTACTTTCTCCATTGTGCCGCAGATAGTGGATGCCGCCAGAGGGACTGGCATTCCAGTGCTTGCCGCCGGCGGTGTGACCACCGGCCGTCATCTCGCCGCCGCGTTGGCGCTGGGCGCCGACGGTGTCTGGACCGGCTCGCTGTGGCTGGCATCGCGCGAGTCCGATGTCAATCTGCCGATGAAGGAAAAGCTGATCGAATCATCGGCGACTGACACGGAATATTCCGATTGTATCTCCGGTTATACGATGCGAACGACGCGTTGCCCATGGCATATCGAGTGGGCCAAACCCGACGCGCCGGATGCTCTCAAGCCACCGTTGCAGATGCTGCTGTCGAACGAATACATTACCGGCGCCAATGATTATCAACGCAAGGACCTAATGACCGAAGCCGCCGGGCAGGGAATTGATTATGTGACCGAGATGAAACCGGCGAAACAGATTCTCTCCGACATGGTGGAAGAAACTCTGGACGTGTTCGACCGGCTGCTCGGCAATGATGACGAATAAGGTTTTGCTATGCGAGTGTGCTCAGAACGGCGGCAACGACGCTGGCCTGTGCATGAGTTTGGCAAGGAAAACGTTCACGTGAACAGCGGCGCAGACCTGGCATTCCGCAGCGGATTCAATCCGCACTACGCAGGCAAACGCGCCGAATGCGACGGCGGCGCCCATATTGCTGGCACAAAGTACGCCGGTCGGCAGTTTTTTGCAGGCAGCCTGACCGGCGCGTATCGCGACTACGGCGACTATCCCTGGCGCTGGTACCTGATGACCGAACTCACGCAAATGCCCACAGGCTACGCTCAGGAAGCAGTCTGGTGTGACGAGGGTAGTTTGATTTTGGAAGACGAATAACACGTTTGAGAAGGAGAGTGTAAAAATGCGTATTGTAGTCTGTATCAAGGAAGTGCTGGACCCGGACGCGGTGAATAACTACGCCCTGGCCGGTAACCTGAAGATAGCTGACGATGGCAAAACGCTGCAGGTGGCGGCCATTCCTCGCCTGCTAAACGGCTATGACGAGCAGGCCCTCGAAGCGGCGCTGCGAATTCGCGATGCCGGTGTCGATTGTCATATCACCGCCGTGTCCATCGGCCAGGAACTGAAAAGCACGCTCAAGCACTGCGCGGCGCTGGGCGCCGACGAGATCGTTCACATCGAGGCTGATCTGAACACGCTTGACCACCACGTGGTGGCGAATATTCTCGCTGCTTACATCAAAAGCAGTGGCGACACCGACCTCGTTCTCTGCGGCCGCCAGGCCTCAGATGACGATCAGGGCGTTGTTCCCGCGCTGATTGGCGAGAAACTTGGCATGCCTATTGTGCCTATTGCCCGCGCAATAGAGGTGGATGGGACGACACTGCGCGTAACCCGTGTGACTCCGGACGGCGATGAGATCGTCGAGGGTCCGGCGCCTGCCGTGGTGACCATCAGCAATGAACTCGGCGATCCCCGCTTCCCCTCCGCAAAGGCCAAAATGGCCGCCCGCAAAAAAAAGCCGGTCATCGTATCCGTCGATGAGCTCGGTCTTGTAGCCGACGAGCTGCAACCCAGGGTGGTGTTGACCAGCCAGTACGTACCAGAAATTCACGGTAATTGTGAATTTATCGAGGGCTCGCCCGCTGTCGCCGCGGCAACATTGATTGAGAAACTGCGGGCAGATAGCGTTATATAGTGGCGTTAGACTCCCCGGTAGGCAGGCTTCCTTTTTTCCAGAAAGGCGGCCGTGCCTTCTTTTGCATCCAGAGTTGAAGCAACCATCGTGCCGACTACGGCTTCGTAGTCGAGCATTTGCTCGAGTGTGGATGTCTGTGACATATAAACCAGGCGGCGCGCCATGTCGACGGCAACACTCGCACGCTGCGCAAGCATTTTGGCATAGTCAAGTGCCGCTGTTAACGCTTCACCCGCCGGCACCAACTCGTCGAGTAGCCCTAGCTCCCCGCACTCTTCGGCGTCCAGCATTCTGGCGGTTTCCAGCAACATCAGCGCGTTTGGTAAGCCCACCAGTCGCGGCAGAAACCAGGAGATGCCACAGTCGGGAGCGACACCTATATTGCTGAAGATGGCACACATCTTCGTGGTGGTATCGCCGAAGCGGCGGTCGCAGGCCAGCGCGTAACCCAGACCGGCGCCTACCGTGGGCCCTTGAATGGCGGCGATTACCGGCTTATCGACGCCAACGATCTGGCGCACCACATCGACGAAGGGTCCGCCCGGCGTCTTGCGCTGGGAACGGGGGATAGGCCGCGATGGGTCGGATGTTCCCGGCATTGGTCGGTCATCTTCACCCGAAATCCAGTCGACGTCGCCGCCGGCGCAGAATGCGCGCCCGGCACCGGTCAATACGATCACGCGAACCTCGTCGTTTTCCCGCAGTGAATACAGCAGGCTGGCAAGCTCCTCCGCTAACTCCCAGCTAATCGCATTCAGCTTGTGAGGCCGGTTAAGGGTAATAATGCCCACGTTGTCTTCAATGCGAAAAAGTATCATATCCTCTTCTTTTTTTTTGGTCATTGTCGTGCTCCTTGTGTGCGTGTTAAGGGCTCGCCCAATAACTAACGGAAGTTTGGAATAATCTCGCTGTCAAACCACTCAATCCACTCCAGGCATTGCTCGAAGGTCGCAACCCGGGGTGGCATAACCTGGGCTACTGTTACGCCGTGACCGGCCAGCCAATCGATTTCCGTCATAATGGTATCGCGATTGGCATCGATGATCGTTTCCTCCAACTCAACATGCGTGTAATCCTCAACGTTGTAAGTGGTGGTGGGCATGACAATCTCGAAGCGCTCCTGCTTCTCTGCAAAGCCTGGCTGTTCGCGCAAAAAGTCCAGGCAGGCGGGCAGCTCCTCATGGGTTATCAACCAGGGTATCCAGCCATCGCCGTGTTCGGCCGCGCGTCGCATGGCGGCTTTTGAATTACCGCCGATGAAGATAGGCGGATAGGGTTTCTGCAGCGGCTTTGGCTCAATGACAACATCGTTGAACTTGATGTACTCTCCATCAAAGCTGGGTTTATCGGCCGTCCAGCACTCTTTTATCGCCGCCAGGTACTCGTCAGTCATCTTTCCCCGCTCATGGAAGGGGATGCCAAGAACCTCGAACTCCTGCTCCAGGTGCCCTACGGCAGTGCCCAGGGTAAAGCGTCCACCGGCGATGAATTCCAATGTCGCGATTTGCTTGGCCAACATCACCGGGTGGCGATAGGGCAGCACCAGTACGTAGGTGAGGAAGTGAATACGCTGTGTTGCGCCGGCCAGTACCGCGCACGCCGTAAGCCCCTCCGGAAAGCGACGCCCCATCACTTCACTCCTGTCGGTAGGCATCGCTATGTGTTCTGCGGTGGTCAGCCAATCCCAGCTCAGTCTGTCGGCCGCCTGGGCGAAACGTAGTATTTCGCTGCCTCCGGCGTCGGTTTCCCAGGGGGCCATGGCGGCCGGATAGTTGTCCAAAGCTGGTATTGCGAGTGCAAATTTCATGGTTTTAATCCTTGCTATAGTCAGTAAATGACCTCGTCCGATACGAGTTGTTGGTAGCGTTCCGCGCTGACTCCCAGAATTCCCTTGAGTACCCGCTCATTGTCCTGGCCGATTGTCGGCCCTGGCTTGACATCGACCTCGGTACGGCTGGTCTTGACAAAGGCGCCGTAGATGGTTTCCTTAAAGCCCAGCGGGTGGGTGACTTCGATAAATGTTTTTCGCGCTCGGTAGTGTGGGTCGGCCAACAGATCGGCGACATTCAGTACCGGGGCAGCGGCGACGCCATAGCCTTGTAGCGTTGCGGCAAGCTCGCGATCATCAAAGCCAGCGGTCCACGCGGCGAGTTTGGCATGCAGCTCGTCGATGTTGCTTACACGCTTTGCAAGCGATGAATACTCATCGGCTGTGGCCCATTCAGGATTATCCATGGCGCTCACCAGACCTTGCCATTCCTGCTCGCTCGGCACGGCAATACTAATCCAGCGGTCAGCGCCTGCGCAGGGGAAAACGCCATGCGGGGCCGCCGCCGCCAGCGGATGCTGGTTGCTCATAGGACCGCCGCTGCGGCCGTTGAGCGCGTAGTCCATGTAGGCCGGGCCGACCATCTGCATGATGGCTTCCTGTTGCGAGAAGTCCACATGCTGGCCTTCGCCACTTTGATCGCGATGCCGCAGGGCAGCAAGCACTGCAAAGGCGCCGAAAATGCCGACAAAAGGATCCGAAAAGGCGTTTTCAACCGGGATAGGTCCGCCGCCCTTGTAGCCCACCAGGCTATCGAGGCCGGTGGTGGAGGTAACGCTCAAACCATAGGTACGCACCTCTTTCAACGGCCCGTACAGGCCGGCCGCCGGCATGGAGAACATGACTATGTCCGGTTTGGCCTGCTTCAGCACGGCATAGCCCAGCCCCATCTTTTCCATCACCCCAGGGCCGAAATTCTCAACCACTATGTCGGACCTGGCTATCAGATCGAGCACCAGCTCTTTGGCCTCTGCCTTCTTCAGGTTAAGAGAGACCGAGCCGTTACCGGCCCAGCAGGCGTGGTTTGACAGGCTTCGGTCCGGTCCCGGTTTGCCCTCGGCAAAGGGCGGCAGGTTGCGGGTCATGTCGATGCGGGCGCGGGACTCTACTTTAAGCACCTCGGCGCCAAGAAAACCCAGGTTTTGCCCGACCACCGGCCCAGCCCACACCCAGCCAAAATTGACTACGCGGATACCCTGCAGCGGCAGTGATTTTGCCATCGGTTATCTCCCTGGAATACTCATGTCAGTGCTCATATCAGTGCTCAAATGATGCCATCCTTTGCAAGCTGTTCGATCTCGGTTTCGGCGAGACCCAGAATGCCGCCATAGACCTCGGCATTGTGCTGGCCTAACAAAGGTGCTGCGGCGCTTGGCCCGCCGGGGCTCGCCGGCAACTTGAACGGCGCGCCCAACGTTTTCACGCGGCCGAGAGCCGGATGGTCGATATCGACGAAGTAGTCACGCGCCGCCAGATGCGGATGTTCCGCCGCCTCGGCCACGGTAAATACCGCGGTAACCGGGCAGCCCGCAGCCTGGCACTTCTCCATGATTTCCATCTTGTCGTGCTGCATGGTCCACTCCTCAATGAAGGGGTAGATCACATCCGCATTCTGGGCGCGCATGAACATGTCCTGGAACAGGTCCAGATCGGCCCATTCGGGATTGCCCATCACCTTGCGCAGGCCGTTCCATTGGCCAGGCTCCAACGCCAGCATCCACACATGGCCGTCGCGGCAGGGAAGAATAGTTGCCGGTGCGCCCTGCGGCATGCCCACGCCGGTGCGCGTGTCGAAGATGCCGTCCTGGGCGTAGCCGCCAATGTTCTGACCGCCGACAAAGGCGGCGGCAATCGCCTCGGCGCAGGACACGTCGACCTGCTGGCCGCCACCCACAATGTCGCGTCCGTATACCGCCGCCAGGCCCCAGGTAGAGGCGGTGACGGCGCCGAAGTAGTCAGCCGCAAAGGTGCCGTGCTCCAGCGGCATCTCGCCGGGCCGACCGCAGTAACGCGCGCTGGCGCCGGTCAGGTGGTAGGCATTCAAGTCGTAGCCATTCCAGACGCTATAGGGTCCGGTCTGACCGAAGGGTGTGATGGAGACGACTACCAGCTGGTCGTTGATGGCGGCGATGTGGTCGTAGTCGAGGCGCCATTCCGCCATCTGTCGGGGCAGGTTGTTTTCAATCAGCACGTCGGCCCATGCAAGCAGGCGCAGGAACAGCGCGCGACCTGCTTCCTTATTCACAGCACAGGTGACGCCACGTTTATTGGTGTTGTTGATGAAGAACAGACCACTCTTTTCCGGGTCGGGTTCATCGTTGGGAAACGGGCCGGTATAACGGGCCGCATCCCCCTCCGGTAGTTCCACTTTAATCACGTCGGCGCCAAAATCACTGAACAGCCTGGCGCAGAATGGCGCCGACACCATTTGACCGAAATCGATCACCTTGATACCTGTCAATGCTCCGCTGTTCATACCGGCTCTCCCGCCTGCTAGTCAGGCCGCAAAAGGATCAGCTATGGTTCTTTCGACGTCGCTATCCAATACATCGGCGGCGATTAAATCTTCCAGGTAGCGCGAGTCCCACCAGTTCATCTGCTGCTGCTTGGCGCGCCGGAAGTAGAGCTGGATGTCATATTCCAGCGTAAAGCCATAACCACCGTGAATCTGCTCACATTTGGCGGTCGTATCACGGAACGCATTGCAGGCAAACATTTTTGCCATTGGCGCCAGCCGCTTGATGGACTCATTGCGGGAATGGGACCACGCGGCTTCATGAACGAGGATTCTGGCCCCTTCGACTACCGTGCTGCAATCCGCCATGTAATGCGCCAGCGCCTGAAAAGAACCAATGGGCTTATCGAATTGCTCCCTTTCCTTCGAATAGCGCACGGTCATCTCCAGCGCCCGTTCTGCCCCGCCCACCGCCTGGGCCGCCAACAGAATAATGCCTTCATACATGCAGGACTCCCAAGTCTGCCAACCGCTACCCGCCGCACCGATTCGGTTAGTGGTTGGCACTTGCACGTTATTGAAAGTCACCTTGTATTGGCTATCCGAAGCCATCGACAATTGCTGCTGCAATTCGATCCCGGCAGCGTCGCTGTCGACCAGCAGCAGGTCGATCGCATCGGTTGCATCACCGGTTCTCACCAGCACCAACAGTTTATTGGCCGCTTTGGCGTAAAACACATGGCGCTTGCTGCCGTTCAGTTTATAACCCGCCGCGCTGACCTCTGCCCGTAGCTGCACTCCTTGCGGTCCGAAGCCGTTATCGGCTTCCAGCCAGGCAGGCGTAATAATCAGGTCGCCGCTGCCGAGTGCGGGCAGCAACGCGTTCTTTTGCTCCTCACTGCCCGCGCGATCGATTGCCGCTGCGCTCATCACCGTGCTGACAAAATGCGGACCGGGCGCCAGTGTTTTGCCCAGTTCTTCATAGATGATGGCGCAATCGACCATATTGAGACCCATGCCACCATATTCTTCCGGCAACATCATGCTCAACATCCCGGTCTGCTTCATCTGCTCCCACAAATCCGGCGCAACCCCAAGCGGATCATCTTCCATCGCCCTGACAGTCGCCATGGTGCTGAAATCTTCACACAGGTTTTTAACCATGTTACGCAGAATATTTTGTTCTTCGGTAAAATTTAAGTCCATGCCCCTCTCCGGGATGCGATTAAGCGGTTACGGTTGCCACTGGTCCGCCTTGCGGTCCCAGGGGTTGTCGTTGTCATCTTTGGGGATAGCGACACGCGCCTTGCAGGCAGTCGATACCTCGCCATCTACTGACACGGCCACGGCCAGGTCCACCCAGCAACAGCCCGTGTCATCAATCGTCGTTTTTTCCACCTTGCCCGACAGCAGCATTCGGTCGCCTGGAAAGACCGAACTGCTCATTTTAAATTTCATCCTGCCCAAACGACCTTTGGGGCCGGTCCAGTCGGTGATAAAGCGTTCGAACCAGGCGGCGTTATTCGGCGTGTTGATGAAGATATTTTTGACCCCGTTGCGGTTGATTGCAAAGTCCTTGTCATGATGCATGGGCCGCCAGTCGCGGCTGGCCAGGGCGCCGAGCACCACCGTCGTGGCGGTAACATCGTGGCTGAGCGTTGGCAGTTCCTGCCCCTCCTCCACCTGGTCCGCAGTAAGATTTCTAATCGCTGCCGCCGCCATTACTCCGGCCTCCTGTAGCCCAGGCAGGTATAGGTATCGGTGCCTACATGCTCACCGTGTTGATTGCACACCTCTACGTCGATTACCCAAAACCTGCCTGGCCCGAGTTTGGTGTTTTTTACGTCACTAATCGACTTGATGATCTGCCTGGTTGTCAATGTGTCGCCCATTCGCACCGGCTCGCCGAACACCAGTTCGTTGTCCGAGATGATGGCTTCCGGTAAATCCAGCAACTGCTTCAGATCGAAATGGGCTTGCAGTGCCTTGCGCTCGCCCTCAGCACCCGGCGACCAGTAGTGCGGTCTGAACCAGACCGACAGCATGGTCGGCGGGGCGATTTGTGCGTGCGCAATTTCTTGGGCCACTTGCGCGTCCCAAAACAGCGGATTGCCGTTCTGCACCGCCGCACAGGTATTGTTCACGTAACCCATGGCGATTTCGAATTCTGTTTCCTCTGCATATTGAGGCTGGCCTATCAGTGCCTGTACTGCCGTGGGGATCTCCCGAATCTCTGCTGACATCGCTACCTGTTCCTCATGTTGCCGTGCCGGAGTCTCACTCAACCCTGCCGCTGCGTTTGAGCCGCTCTATATCCTCGTCGCCAAAGCCGGCGGAGCGTAACACTGCATCGGTATCCGTGGCGCTAGTCGGCCGCACTTGATAAAGCGGCTGCTTGCGCTCCCCGCCGGCCAGCACGGGGCCCAGCTGACCGAACTCTCTCTGGTCCGGATGGTTCGCCTGCATGAAAGATTGCCGCGCTTGCAGATGTTCGTTGGCGACGACTTCGGCAATACCAAGCACCGGCGCTACACAGGTGTCGTGCGCCGCGAGCAGTTCGGTCCAGTCATCGCGACCGCGAGTCAGGAATATGTCCCGCAACGCGGCTTTCATCTCTTCCTGTTTACCGGCGTCGTACTGACAGTCACTGAACCGCTCTAGCTCCAGCAATGTGCACAGATTTCTGAAAAAGTGCGGTTCAATGGCACCCACCGACAGCGCGCCGCCGTCAGCGGTCTGGTAAATGCCATACCACGCGTATTTTCCGGTCAGCACGGCCGAACCGGGCCGGGTATCGACACCAGTGGCCAGGTACTGATCGATGTATAGCGACATCAGGTTTAACACCCCGTCGGTGGCGGCCACATCGAGATAGCAACCTTCGTCACTACGGGAGCGGTTTAACAATGCAGCGAATATTGCCAGGGCCGCATGCATACCGCCGCCGGCGCCGTCGGCGACGGTCGCCCCCGGCATGGCCGGCAGACCTTCGCTGTCTGTGCCGCTGCATGCCAGAAATCCACCCACTGCGAGATAATTGATGTCATGGCCTGCCCAGTGAGCCCAAGGGCCATCCTGACCGTAGCCGCTGGTCGAGCAGTACACGAGTTGCGGGTTGTGCTTGCGCATAGCCTCGTAGCCCACCCCCAAACGGTCCGCGACGCCGGGCCGAAAGCTTTCAATAAGCACATCCGCATCCTGCGCCAATCGATAGAGTGTTTCCCGGCCCTCCGCGGATTTGAGGTCGAGGCGGATTCTCTGCATTCCCCTGCCGGCCCCGTAAGCGTGGAAGACCGGGTCGATTTGTTTCGCTGCCGAGGATGCTACCGGGGCCACCTTGATGACCTTCATGCCGTAATCGGCCAGGATGCGGGACGCTCTCGCCGCCGGACCGACGCTGGCCAGGTCGAGCACCTTGAAACCCTGGAGAAAGGTCATCAGAAATTCTTCGGCAGATCGAAGTGTCGACGCGAGATGATGTTTTTCTGCACTTCGGAAGAGCCCCCGCCAATAGTATCGATGACCGTAAAGGTGTAGCAGCTCTCCGCCCGCCCTTTAAACGGTGCTTCTTCGGTGCCCAATGCCAACTGGGCGCCTGGGCCGGCGATATCCATCGCGGCATTCGCCAGGCGCAGAGACAATTCGGTGGCGTAAAGCTTATACCAGGAGGCTTCTACCGTTGGCGCTTTGTTACCTTGCATGGCCGTCGTCACAAATTTCACGCCAAGCAGGCGCGCTACCTCGCACTCTGTCGCCAGGCGGGCGATCTGCTGGCGTATCACCGCGTCCTCCCGCAAGGGCTTGCCGTCACGTGTGGCGGTTTTAACATAGTCGCACAGCAATTCGACCCGGCCGCGAATGGGGGCGAATGTAAACAGGGTAAAGCGCTCGATATCCAGCGCCTCCGCAATATACTGAAACCCCTTGTTCAATTCGCCAACGCGGTAGTCATCGGGCACGAACACATCATCAAAAAATACGCCGTTGGTGCGCTCGCCACCCATGGTCGGCATGGGGTGAATGGTCAATCCGGGGTGGTCCATTGGCACGAGAAACAGGCTAATACCGTGGTGTTTCGGCGCATTCTGGTCAGTGCGCGCCCCTAGCCAATACCAGTCGGCAAAGTGGGCCGAGGTAGTGAAAATCTTTTGCCCGTTCAGCACCCAGCCATCATCTTTTCGCTCGGCCTTGAGGCGCATGGCGGCCGCGTCGGAACCGGCGTTAGGTTCTGAGTAGCCCACCGCAAATTCGATTTCCGCACTAAGTATTTTCGGCAGGAATTCCTGCTTCAGTTTTTCGGAGCCAACGTTTATCAGCGTCTTGCCGACAATGCCGACCCCCTTGCCGATGCCCGGTGCGCCAACCGCTGAGAGCTTTTCATTCAGCAGGTACTCATAAATACCGTCGCCTTCCTGGCCGCCGTATTCCTTGGGCCAGGTGATGCCCAGCCAGCCACGCTGCGCTAATTTGCGCATAAACGCTCGCCGTTCCGGTGTGTCACATACCTGAGCCATATTTTCCCGGGTAACATCCATCACGTCCGGGTCATAGTTTTCCTCGAGGAAGTCATCGACCTCTTGCATAAACCGGCGTTGTTCTTCGGAAAATTCAAAGTTCATGATGTCTGTCTCTTCGATGAATAAATCATTCTACGCACAACCCCAACAGGCCAGTCTGACGATTGTAACGGGCTGCAGCGGCTTATTGCGTCTGCCTGTCAATCGAAACCGGCCTAATGAATATCAGAAGCGGACATGCACCGGCAGTGCTCAGCGCGCACCTCACTGTGCCGGTTTCCCCATCGCGCCCGACTCTCTGACCGCTGCGATTCTGGCGTCGCTATAACCCAGCACGTCGCGCAATACCGCTTCGCTGTGCTGGCCTACTGTCGGCGCCCTGGCCGGTAATGGCAGTTCCTCATCGACAAAATTAACTGGGAAAGCCAGCATGTCCGCACCATGGTTTGCATGCGGCAGCAGCTTGAAGCGGGCCTTGAATTGCGGATCATCGACGATGTTTTGCGGCGTGTTTACCGGCGCGATTGGCGTATTGAACTCAACGCTGAATTGCAGCCATTGCTGCGACGTTTTGGTTCTGAAAATCTCTCGCAACTCGGCCTGCAATTCGCGGTTACCGCGAGCATGGTCTGCGTACCTGGCGCCGGGCCATCGCTCGAATAGATCTGCGCGACCCAATGCCTCGCAAAAATTTTTCCAGAAAGCCTGCTCCGAGGCCATAAACAGAACGTGGCCATCGCTGGACTCGTAAAGCTGGTAGCGAACCCCCTCCTTCATACCCGCAGTCGCCACCGGACGGCGTTGATAGTCGTCCGCCTTGTTGCCGGTCACCACGTCTTCCGGTCTGGCGTACGCCAGGTGGCTCTCACTGCGGTACCAGTCGAAAAACGCCGCCGCATCGCTCTGCCCCAGCTCCATCGTGCAGCCTTGCCCTGTCTCCCGGGCGCGAATAACACCGGCGAGCACCGCCAGCCCCCCCACCAAAGACGCAGCATTGATACCAATGGAGACATGCTCGGGAATATAACAGTAGCCTTCTTCATCGTATGCGGGAGTCACCGCCCCGGACCAGGTATCATAGGCAATGCCGTGCGATGGCATGTCTTTGTAGGGGCCGGTGGCGCCATAGCCGGAGACGGTGCAGAACACAATTTTGGGATTGATCTTGCTGAGGTCGTCGAAGCCAAGACCGAGTTTGGCGAGCGCGCCAGGACGCATGGCTTCGATTACGACATCGGCATCTTTGACCAGGTCGCGATAAACCTGCTTGCCCTGTTCTGATTTCAGGTCCAGCGTGATGCTCTTCTTGCCCCGGTTGAGGTGGTAGTGCATCAGCGAGACGCCCTCAATGATGGGCCAGGTCATTTCACGGATATAATCACCCGCGGGGGATTCGACTTTTATCACCTCCGCGCCCATATCGGCAAACGAGGTGGTGATGGCAGCCGGGCCGAGCAGAGAGCTTTCAATAATGCGTAAGCCGGCTAAGGGTGGACGATTTGCGCTCATTCTGATTATCCTCAACGATCTTACATGCGGACACACATCGCATTTCGCCCGTCATCGCAGCGGGCATTTCACGCGAGCCATTACAATAAGCGATATCCTCGTCGCCGGTTTAGTTTCGTCAATTCTGATTCGGCCGAACGTATATCAATTTTGGCCAGGGTTGAGTAGTGGTAAATTGCAGGTGGATTGGGGCAATTAAGTATTCAGATAGACAACCCCGCCCAACACATTGCCCGCGCCAACTCGTCCCTTCGCTCCGAGTCCTGTTTGCCTTTTAAAAGCTGGCGGATTTCAACAAGCCTGGCATCAAATTGCGCTGCTATAGATTTGGAGGCGTAACCTGTTCGTGCAAGCTGGACATAGAGATGAATGGCACTTAAATAAGTGGGTAGCCCGGCCTAAACAGAGTGAAAATTTCCGGGACACGCCGTGAATCCATCCCTGGAGGCTCTATCCCTAGCATCCCTGCTAGGGAAGGTCCCGAAAATTCTCCCTCTATTCAGGCCTCTGCAGCTTCGATTAGCCTTATTTTAAGTGCCATTCGACATAGAGATCATCAAAGCCGGCTGAAATGGTCTCCTGGACGATCTCACTTGTGATAGTCATTCGACAGGCCACTGCGGATGATGCAGATCAATGACATAAGGATGCTTATGCTTTACCGCAGAATGCGTATGCGAATGTTTATGCGGTTCCAGCCCTTCCCGTCCATCGTGCTCGTGGTGATGATGCTCGTCATGAAGGTGTCGATGATCGTGACGCGCCGGCTGGTGCATGTGGTCCAGCTCGAGTGGGTCATCGGCTGGCCACAGTTTCAACGCCGCCGCCGTTGCGGCAAGCGACACAAGCCCGAGTAGCAGAAAAGCAGCCGTCAGGCTCAACATACCGCCAACCCACCCGGCGAGTGCGTAGGCGATCAGCCAACAGCCATGTGACAGCGCAAACTGCGCCGCGTATATTGCTGGCCGGTTGCCTTCGTTGGCTGACCGTTTAAGAAGTCTTCCCGCAGGTGTCTGGATAAGTGACGTGCCGATTCCAAGCACGACCCAGATGAGCAACAGGGCAGGAAAATCAGGTGTCGACAATCCCAGTAACAGTCCTACGGTTACCAGCACGCCGCCAGCAAGCATGAAAGGACGATCGGGCAAACGATCAAGCAAGCAAGGCAACGCGAGTGCGACCACCACGGACCCCGCGCCATAAGCAGCAATCGCCAGCGCGGTTTCACTTTGTGTGCCGTTGAGATGAGCTTGCACATACACCACGGTATTGACGATAACCATCGCACCGGCGGCGGCAACCGCCAGTGAGAGGGCGAGTAGTCCACGCAAGCGGGGTGTCGCGATATAGGCTCGAATGCCAAACGTTACATTGGCCCAGCCGCCGCCCTCACGCTCGTGCGCTTCGGGCGACGGCAGCTGCACCGAGAAGACCAACAAAGCAGAGACGAGGAAAGTGATTGCATTCGCAGCAAACAGGGTATCGTAGCTTAATACGATAAGCGCAGCCGCCGCGAGCATTGGGCTCAGTAAATTCTCAAGATCGTATGCCAGTCGAGACAACGACAACGCGCGGGTATAACGCGCGTCATCAGGGAGAATATCCGGAATCGTTGCCTGAAACGTCGGCGTAAAACCTGCCGAGCAGGCGTTCAGTACGAAGATCAGCACGTAGATCTGCCAGATCTCGGTGACGAA
>RCMY010001748.1_pt1 | contig 20189 bp, 17 predicted proteins | sample 2041341 | NCBI WGS metagenome assembly RCMY01 (sample SAMN09708234, study PRJNA481090) | Marine sediment metagenome, whole genome shotgun sequencing project. | reverse complement strand
GCGTAGTGGGCGGCGACTCCAACCAACGACTTGCCTGACCCGGTCGGAGTGTTGAGGATGACGTGATTGCCAGCGAGCAGCTCGAAGATCGCCTCCTCCTGGGCCTCGTACAGCTCGAGGCCGATCTCTTCGGCATAGGCCATGAATCCGTCGAGCAGTGCAGACTCGTCTGGGGCCGGTGGGAGGTGGCGAACCAGCGGGGGCATCGAGGGGGGAGTGGCACCTTCGACGGACCCGGATTCAGACACGCTCGTCACCGTACCGGAGGCGACCGTCCTGCCTCGTCTTGCGTCGCTCGCTCGCCGGTCCGACTACCTTTGGCTCGGTGCTTCGTTATCGATATCTCACTGGTCCAGATGACTCGAGCTTTTGTGATCGCGTCACTGCCGCGATCAACGATGGCTGGGAGCTGTCGGGCAGCCCGACGCTCGCCCACAACGCCGAAACCGGTCAGATGGTCTGTGGTCAAGCTGTTGTTCGCCAGGGCCACCCTGACGACGAGGCATCGATGGGTTCGGACAAGTAATGAGGATTCTGATCACAGGAGCCAACCGCGGTCTGGGTCTCGAGCTGGCCAAGACGTGGATCGCTGCTGGCCACGAGGTGTGGGGGAGCGCTCGCACCGCTGACCCTTCTGCCTTCCTCGCCATCGAGCCTGCGGGAGCCATCACCCTCGACCTCGGCGACGAGGGCTCGATTGTTGCCGGCTTGGATGCACTTGCCTCGCAGATCGACAGTCTCGATCTTCTCGTGAATTGTGCCGGCATCGACGCCCGAGCCTTTGGCGTCGAAGATCCTCGTGGTCCGTTCGATGTCGCAGCCGAGCACGTCAACGAGGTGATGCGCATCAACGCCACAGGCCCGATGCTGGTCACCCGCGAGGCGTTGCCCCTGTTGCGGGCTGCCACCGATGCAATGGTGCTCAACGTGTCATCCCAACTCGGCTCGATGGAAGTGGCGGCAACCAAGGGTCGTGACACCTGCTATTGCGTCTCGAAAGCCGCACTCAACATGTGGAGTGTGAAGGCGGCGGCAGCACTTCGCTCCGAACGTATTGCCGTCGTGATGCTGCACCCCGGCTGGGTCAGCACCGACATGGGTGGCTCGTCGGCCGACCTCACACCGACCGAGTCAGCGCGATCGATCGTGGCCTCGGTTGACCAGCTCACGTTCGACGACACCGGCCGGTTCATCAATTGGGACGGCTCCGACCACCCCTGGTGATGCTGGTTTCCTGGTGCCTTCGATGAATCGACACAAACTGCTCGCCATGATTGGTGGCGTGTGTGTCGCCCTCTTGCTCGTGAGCGTCTCGACGTCTGGTGAGACCCCTCTGTTCGAGCGGTACCCGACCATCTCCCTCGATCGCGGGGAACCCGAAGGCCCAGAGAATTCGCTCTTCGGACTCGAGATCGGTGAAGAGGAGACCGACGTCTTCAAGATCTGGGAGGTCGACCTTCCTGACGTCCTCGATGTGGTGCTGCAAGTCCTGCTGGTTGCTGGTGTCATTGCCCTGCTCATCAATCTTTGGAATCGACGCCCCCAACTGAAGTGGCGAAGGACCAGGCCGTCCGAAGATTTTGATGTGCTCGATGACCTCGCCAGGTTGGTGGCTGCTGACGCGGCAGCGCAGCGCAAGGTGCTTGCGGCCGGTGCTCCTCGAAATGCCATCGTGGCGTGCTGGCTCCGACTCGAAACGGTCACCGTCGAAGCAGGCTTCGAGCGCAATCCGGCCGACACTTCGGAGGAGTTCACCGCTCGAATCCTTCATCAATTCGCCGTCGATCGACCAGCGGTCGACCGACTCGCTGCGCTCTACCGCGAAGCCCGCTTTTCATCGCACGACATGGGCGAACACGAGCGAGCAGCAGCAATCGAAGCCCTCGACGCAGTGCACCGTGGGCTGCGCCGCACCGACGGGGCAACTGCGTGAGTTCGGCCGGCGGCAGTGGCAATGGCAGTGGCGCAGCGCCCGAGTGGCGCTGGCCCTTTCTGCTGATCGTTGGCGTTGTGCTGCTGGTTGAGCTCGCGATGAGCCTGCTCGACATGGGTCCTGAGATCATGCTGGTTGCGGCGCTCGGTGCCTTCACCGGAACGGTGGTCTGGACTGCGCGGACACTCGCGGAGACCACCAAGGGGCCGCGCGTTGCGCCTCGAGCGTTCGCTGCCCCTCGTGCCGCTGGTGCCGACGGGCGGGTCAAGAGTCTGCGGACCGGCATCTTGTTCGGCCGAACGATGAGCGGATACACCGATCGGCTCCATGAGACCCTCGTTGCCGTGATCGACGATCAGCTTGCGCACGCTCACGGCATCGATCGAGCCACGGAACCGGTCGCTGCGGCTGAGGTCATCGGTCCTGCGCTCACTGCCTTCGTCAGCGAGCCGGAAGCGGCGGCATCGATGACAGACACCAGGGAAATCAACCGCATCGTCACGCTCATCGAGCAGATCTGACCGGAGGCGTCATCCATGAAAGAACTCGACATCGAGGCGGTCTCGCGACTCTCGGCTGACATTCTCGATGAGGTCGAGAATGCTGTCGTTGGGAAGCGCCAGGCCCTCACCATCGTGTTGGCGGCGATCCTCGCCGGCGGCCACGTCCTGTTGGAGGACTTCCCTGGCCTGGGGAAGACGCTCGCAGCCCGCTCATTCGCCCAGACGCTCGGGCTCGACTTCGCCAGGGCGCAGTTCACCCCTGATCTGCTTCCCGCCGACCTCACCGGTTCGTTCGTCTACGACCAGCGAGCCGGTGAGTTCGTATTCCGTCAGGGCCCCTTGTTCACCGGCATGCTTCTCGCCGACGAGATCAACCGCACCCCGCCTCGCACCCAAGCAGCGCTGCTCGAGGCAATGCAGGAGCACCAGATCACCGTCGAGGGCGAGACGTTCGTCCTTCCACAGCCCTTTCACGTGCTCGCCACGGCCAACCCGGTCGAATACGAAGGCACCTACCCGCTGCCCGAGGCGCAGCTCGACCGCTTCATGCTCCGCACCAGCTTCGGGTACCCAACCGAGGACGAGGAGTGGGAGGTGCTGCAGCGACGCATGGCCAGGCGGCACGAGGACCAAGTGCTACGTCAGATCGTCGACGCTCAGACTCTGCTGGCCATGCAGTCTGCGGTGGAGCGAATCGAGGTCGACGAGAGCGTTGGCCGATATTGCGTTGCCCTCGCGACCGCCACTCGCCGGCACAAGCACGTGTTGATGGGCTCGTCGCCACGTGGTGCCCTCGGCCTGCTCCTGGCCTCCAGGGCCTACGCCGTCATCACCGGCCGGGACTACGTGACGCCAGAGGACGTCAAGGAGGTTGCCGAACCGGTGCTTGCCCATCGCATCACCGTCAAGCCCGAGCTCTGGATGAATCAGATATCGGGCGCCTCGATCGTCGCCGAGGTGCTGTCCTCAGTTCCGGCGCCTTCGGCAGGCGAAGTGGATGCTGGAGTCGATCAACGATCGTGAACGACACACCGTGGAAACCAACGATGGCCTATTACCGCTCGGCGGTGTTGGCACTTGTGCTCATCGCCAGTGCCTTGTTGTTCAGGCGTCCGGATCTTCTGGTGCTGGCGACACCAGCGGCGATCGTGGCCGTCTGGTCAGCAGTCACGCGGCCAAGCCAGCAACCTGTGTTCGAGGACCATCTGGGCCAGGCGACGATCCGCGAAGGTGACGCAACGTCATGGCGGACCGATGTCTCCGCCGCTGACCACGTCGATTTTGTCTCCGCCGCTGTGGCTGACATGGACTGGTTTCAGCGCAGTCCAAGCCGCGGAGCAGCGACCGCAGCGGCCCACGACGGTGTTGCCTCGTTGCGGCTCAGCGTTCGCTCGGTTCGTTGGGGTCGCCGATATCTCGCGCCGTTGCAGGTCTCCGCATCTTCGCCTTGGGGAGCGTTTCACTACGCCACGGAATTACCGCCGAAGTCGATCACGACGCTCCCCACTCCGGCGAGGTTCGACTCCACTGCTCCGGTACGTCCGACCGACGGCCTGGTCGGCTCCCATCGGTCAGTTCGGCCCGGTGAGGGCAGCGAGTTCGCCAGCGTTCGATCGTTCCAGGTCGGTGATCGAATGCGTCGCATCAATTGGAGCCGCTCGCTCCGGTCCGAGGGCCTGCAAGTGAACGCGACCTGGGCTGACCAGGACACGCACGTCGCTCTGGTCGTCGACATCGGTGAGGATCTTGGAGTGAGCGAAGGGATCGAGGGCAAGGCTTCCAGCCTCGACATCACCGTTCGAGCCGCCGGGGCGATTGCCGAGCACTACGTACAGAGTGGCAATCGGGTGTCGTTACGCAGTTTCGATCCGGCGGTTCGGATCTCCATCCCACCAGCCGCTGGTCAAGCACACCTCCGCCGGTTGCTCGAGACGCTCGCCCGTGCGAATGCACCAGTCGGTCGTTTCGGTCGAACAGGTGCCCGGTTGATGCCGAACGCCGAGATGACCGTGGTGCTGTCTCCGCTGGCGTCGCCTGAAGCGCTCGACCGAGCGGTTGCTCTGGGACGCAGGGGCGGCTCAGTGGTGGTCATCGACACCTTGCCTGACCACGTGATCGATGACGACGATCCGCTTCTCGCCCTGGCTTGGCGGATCCGTCTCCTCGAGCGCAGGCGAGAGCTTCGTATGGCGCAGGAGGTTGGCATCGCTGTCACCGAATGGCGAGGTCCCGGAAGCCTCGATCAGTTCCTTCGCAACGTCGCTCGGCAATCATCCGCGCCGCGAGTCCGGGCATGAACGTCACGCAGCTCCAGACCGCACTCGACCAGACCCGGTCCACAGCGATGCAGCGATGGGTGCTGATCATCGTGTCCATCGCCTCGATCGTGAGCGCCTCAGCAGCGATTGCGCGGGCGTCTGACGTCGCCGATACCTGGGTGGTGTTCTTCGTTGCCGGGCTCGCAGGAGTCGTCGCTGCTGAACCGGACGAGCACCTCGGGCTCGTCCTGATGGGCATCGTCTTGTTCCACTGGATCACCCTTGATCAGGCCGTGACCTCACCATGGTCGATGGCGCTCGCCGCAGCTCTTCACCTCTTCCACACCACCGTGGCGTTGATGGCTGTCACGCCGCACACGGCGGTGGTGCAGCGCGACGTCGTGGTGCGATGGGCAGCGAGGAGCGTCGCCGTTGCTGTTTCGACACTTGGGGTGTGGCTGCTGGTCGTGGCTTTCGAGCAGCGAGAAGCGCCAGGCAACGTCGCTCTTTCAGCGATGGCGTTCGCCGTGCTCGCCGGCGCAGTTGTGGCCTTCCGCTCCAGGAGCGTGTTTGAGCGAGCGTGAGGAATGGGAGCAGACCGGTCAGCCGAGACCGACGCCGAGCATGCCGATAAGCACAACGCCGAGGCCCGCAACCTGGTGGCCAGCCACGTGGTCGTGGTAGATGGCTTTCCCGACGATCACGCTCATGGCGGGGAAAAGCGATGCAGTGATCACCGTCGAGGGTGCATCGATCTCGAGGCCGACGAGATAGAAGATGGTCGAGAGGGCGGCGAACAGCCCCGATGCCAGCAGCCACGGTCGAAGAGCGGCATTGGGGACCAACCTGACCGACGCCCGACTGGCGAGCATGAGCAGGATCAGGAAGCCGGACGCACGCTGCCCCACGGCCGGCCAGGCCCCGCCCGCATCGCTGGCGTCGATCACCACGCTGAGCCCGATGCCATAACCAAGCCCGGAGATGACACCCCATCGAAGGCCATCAGCGAAGTTGTCAGGGCGGGTACCGCCAACCGTGATCACGACGAGCCCGAGCAGCGCGACGACAGCACCGAGCACGGAGAGCGTTGTTGGTGATGCTCCTCGAGCGAGAGCGTATGTGTAGGGGATCACGGCGCTCAGCGTGGCAACGAGTGGGGCGACGACCGCCGATGACGAACGCTCGAGACCCCCGAAGTACGCCCACAGCCCAATGCCCATACCCACACCAGAGACCAGTCCGTAGACGAAGTCCGCGGCGGAGAATGTGCTCGGCACGAAGACGAGCCCGAGCAGCGAAGCGCCGATCGCGACGAACTGCACTCCCATACCTGTGGTCAACGCGCCGTGCACGCCGAGCAGTCGACGCCCGAACAGGTCCGAGCAGCCGATCGAGACAGCGGTCAGCAGACCAAAGAGCAGGCCCACCGATCAGTCGGCAGTCGGCACGGTTCGGATCCCCCGACAAAGCAACTGGACCAGTGCATCGAACGACGCATCGAGATCTTGGTCGAGCGGGTGACCGTCACCAGTTTCGAGGTGACTGAAACCGTGCAGAGCGCTGCGAAGCGTGCGGGCCACGTCGATTCGCTGTTCGTCGCTGAGGTCGTAGGCCACGAGTGCACGAGACAAGATGTCGACAATTCCTTGGACGGCCATCTCGAGTTCCGGGTCGCCGGCGCACGGGTAGCGATCGGTGGCGGCGTAGGCGCCTGGATGGTCCTTGACGAGTGTGCGCCACGCAGTGGCCATGGCCGCCACGGCCTCGTCGCCGGCAAGACCAGCAGCGGCATTGGTCAGGCGGGTGGCGAGGAGTTCGCGACACTGGAGGCCCAGGGCGCGTACCAATTCGGGGTAGCTGCCGACGTGCCGGTAGAGCGCCGGCTGGCTCGACCCGAGCTCCCTGGCCACTCGGCTCAGCGAGACAGCATCAAGACCTTCAGCGTCAGCAATTTCTCGTGCGGTGTCGACGACCAGGTCGAAGCTGAGCGCCTCACGAGTCTCGCTCATGCTTCGGAGCGAATAGTGGGGGCGCTCTGCTGAATCATCGGTGTCGATGGTGCCACGGAATGAACGACATCGCTCACTTGCCATCCGATCATCAGATCCGTCCCGATCAGGGGTCATGAGATGGAGCCACGGCTGTTAGTCGCTCTAACGAATCGTGATAGGTTCCGCACATGCGATCCGCTGCGACCTCCAGCCCATCCACGTCAGCCTCGGTCGACGACACCTCTCCGCTCTCGCTCGACATGATCGTCGATGCTGCTGGGCGTCTCCTCGACGAGCAAGGCCCCGAGGCGATGACGCTGACACGGGTCGCTGACCTCCTCGGTGTCACCCAGCCAGCGCTCTACCGCCATGTCGAAGGCCTGGCTGGACTGTGGCGTGCGCTCGGGCTGTCGACTCGCGAGCTCCTGGCCGATCGGTTGGCTCGGGCCAGTGTCGGTCGGACTGGCCCTGATGCGGTCGCCGCTGTGGCCAAGGAATGGCGAGCATTCGGACACCAATACCCCGGGCGCTACCGATCGGCTGATCGGTACGCAGTCAGCGGCGACGCCCAGCTCGAAGCAGCCGTCAACCGCACGGTCGATGTCCTCGAACGCTCCTTGCGAGGTTTCGCTCTTGCTCCGGACGACCTCGCCCACGCTGCGCACACCTTGCGAAGCGCACTGCACGGCTTCGTGTCGTACGAACTGGGCCACGGCAACCCTGGGTCCCTCGACCCTGACGCATCCCTCGATCAGCTCGTCGATCATCTCTGCACTGGCTTCGCGGCCAAGGGCGCTGCGGCGCGAGCACTCGAAGCGTGAGCACCACAACAGCGCTCCCTGACAACGCCAGTGTGATCGTGGTGGGTGGCGGCATCGTCGGCGCGTCGATCGCGTACCACCTCGGTCATCGAGGGGTCGGGGATGTTCTCGTGCTCGAACGTCATCAGCTCACGGCTGGTACGACGTGGCACGCAGCGGGACTCGTGGCTCAAATGCGGTCCACGGAGAACCAGACCAAGCTCTCCCGCTACAGCCTCGACCTGTACGCGCGACTCAAAGACGAGACCGAACAGGACCCAGGCTTCCGCCAGCCAGGGGCCATCACCGTTGCTTCCACCGCATCGCGTTGGCAGGAGATCCGACGAACGGCGGCCATGGCTCGCTACCTCGGGGTCGATGCAACAGAGATCTCGCCGAGTGAGATCGCTGAACGCTGGCCAATGGCGGAGGTCTCTGACCTTCTCGGTGGCATCTGGCTCCCCGAGGATGGCGTTGTCGGGCCGAGCGATTGCACGATGGCTTTGGCTCGCGGCGCCCGAATGCAGGGTGCCCGGTTCGTCGAGAACACCGGTGTCGCCGAGGTCTTGATGGATGGCACTCGGTGCGTCGGAGTGCGAACCGATGACGGCCACGAGATCAGCGCCGATCACGTGGTGCTGGCGTGCGGGCTGTGGACCAGGCATCTGGCGGCAACGGCGGGGGTCGAGGTGCCGCTCATGGCGGCCGAGCACCACTACGTCGTGACGGAGCCCATCGCTGGCGTCGATCCCGGGTGGCCGATTCTCCGCGATCCCGATCGGTGGGCGTACCTGAAACCCGAGGCCGGCGGTTCGATGCTTGTCGGCCTTTTCGAGCCGAACGGCCGACCTTGGCCCGCTGAGGGCCCACCGCCGATCGACAAGCCGTTCATCACCATGGATCCAGATCCCGATCACCTCAGCGAGTGGATCGTCCCTGCATTCGATCGCGTGCCAGCGCTGCACCAGGCGGGCTTGCGTTTGCTCTTCGACGGCCCGGAGAGCTTCACGCCTGACGACTCGTACATCCTGGGCGAAGCACCCGGTCGAACCGGGTTGTTCGTCGCCGCCGGGTTCAACTCGATCGGCATCCAATCGGCGGGTGGCGCAGGCATGGCCATTGCCAACTGGATCGTCGAAGGCGAGCCGCCGTTCGATCTCCACGATGTCGACATCCGCCGATTCGAACGCTTCCAGAACAACGAGTCGTACCTGCGCAGGCGCACCACCGAAGTGCTCGGGCTGCTTTATGCCGATCACTATCCGCATCGGACATACGCAACGGCCCGCAATGTGCGGCGAACACCCCTGCACGATCGATTGGCCACTGCCGGTGCTTCGTTCGCTGACCTCAACGGGTGGGAACGCCCGATGTTCTACGCACGACCAGAGCTCGGGGTGGGGACCGAACAGGGCACCGGTTGGGGCATCGGCCCATGGCACGGAGCGAACGCAGTCGAACATCGAGCAGTGCGCGAGCAGGTGGGCCTCTTTGATCTGTCCTCGTTTGCAAAGCTGTCGGTGAAGGGCGACGACGCGGGTGCGGTGCTCGATCGGCTCTCAGCCGGAGCGGTCAATGGCGCGATTGGTGCTTCGGTCTACACCCAGTGGCTGAACGACGGGGGTGGCATCGAGGCTGACCTCACTGTCAGCCGGCGAAGCGAGGAAGAGTTTTGGATCATCGGCGGCGCGGGCACGAAGCGCCGCGACCTCGACACGCTGGAGCGGGCCGTGAAGGGGAGGCAGGCAACGGTCACCGATCTGACGTCCGCCTTTGCCTGCCTTGCGATCATGGGTCCGAACGCTAGAGACCTGCTGCAAGGCCTGACGTCGGTCGATGTTTCTGATGACGCCTTCCCGTTTGCCACGAATCGTGAGATCGATGTCGCTGATGCGTTGGTCTGGGCCAACCGCATGAGCTACGTCGGCGAGCTTGGATGGGAACTCTACGTTCCCTCGGACATGGCGGTGTACGTGTTCGAAGAGCTGACGCGGGCCGGAGCGGGATACGGCATGGCACTCGCTGGGTACCACACGCTGAATTCGTTGCGTTTCGAAAAGGGCTATCGGCACTGGGGTCACGACATCACTCCAGACGACACACCAATCGAAGCCGGGCTGAGCTTCGCCGTGGCATGGGACAAGGAGGTCGACTTCATTGGTCGGCAAGCGTTGGAGACGCAGCGAGTCACCGGAGCAGCGCAACGCCTGGTGCAGGTGAAACTCGTGCAGGGGTCGGGAGCCGACGCCCAACTCATCCACCACCATGAGCCGCTGTACCGCAACGGCGAGCGCGTTGGGTACGTGACGGGGGCGATGTGGGGCCACACGGTGAATGCAGCCGTTGGCATGGCGCTTGCGGTCCGCGGTCCGCGAGGTTCGACCAAGATCGACAAGGCATGGATCGAGGCGGGGGAGTGGTCGATCGAACTGCCTGGTGGTCAGCTGCCTGCTGCTGTGCAGTTGGGGCCGTGGCTCCGCTGAAGACTCAGACATCTGGGTCGCGGCTCGGTCGAGTGTCGACCCGAACGCGACCCAGAACGATCTGGCTCTCTCACGAACTGAGAGCATCAAGCGTTTCGTGACGTTGTCTCACAACGCGCTAGACACTCTAACTGATGTCCTCTACGATCTCGACATGTTGAAGATGCACTGGTTCCTGCCAACCGGGGGTGACTCCCGAGACGTTCTGCCAGAAGATGAATCAGCGCACTGGAGACCGCCGTCGCATCAGTACATGGCACAGGTCGCGATCGCCTGCGACCAGCTCGGCTTCGACGCAATGCTGACTCCATGTGGCACCGGGTGTGAGGACGCCTGGCTGACAACCGCATCGCTCATTCCCCTCACCGATCGAATCAAGTTCCTCGTCGCTTTCCGGCCCGGCTTCATGTCGCCGACGCTCGCAGCTCAGATGGCATCGACCTATCAGCGCATGTCGAACGGCCGTCTTCTGGTCAACATCGTGACCGGTGCTGAGCCTCGCGAGCTCAACCGTTTCGGCGATTGGCTCGACAAGGACAGCCGCTATGCCAGGACTGGCGAATTCCTGGAGATCATGCGCAACGCTCTCGACGGAGACGAGCCGTTCGACTTCGGTGGCACCTACTACGACGTCGCCGGCGCCACGACCCGCGAGGCACCTGCGCAGCCGACGCCGGTCTACTTCGGTGGTGCATCACCGGCCGCCCTCGACGTCGCTGCTGCCCACGCAGACGTCTACCTCACCTGGGGCGAACCCCCTGCGGCGGCGGCCGAACGCATCAACATCGTGAAGGCCAAGGCAGCGATGATCGGCCGCAAGCTCGACTACGGCATCCGGTTCCATGTCATCGCTCGCCCGACATCTGAAGAAGCGTGGGCTGTCGCCAACGGCATGCTGGCCGGCATCGACGACGATGCCATCGCTCGAGCGCAAGCAGACTTCTCGGCCACCATGAGCGAGGGGCAGCGCCGGATGGCTGAGCTCCACGGCGGGTCGCGAGATCATCTCGAGATCCACCCCAATGTGTGGAGTGGTATCGGATTGGTTCGAGGTGGCGCCGGCACGGCGTTGGTCGGTTCCTATGCCGAGGTCGCCGACCGGATCCAGGAGTACGCCGACCTCGGGTTCGACGAGTTCATCTTCTCCGGATACCCCCATCTCGAAGAGGCGTTCTGGTTCGGCGAAGGCGTCATGCCGATCCTGCGGGCCCGAGGCCTACTCGACGTCACCGAGATCAAGAGCAACAAGGTCTTTTCCTTCCGCTGATCGTCGGCGAACAGCGCATCGTCGGCCGGACCAGGCGTGCCCGGTCGGAAGTGTCAGCGGAAGAGGTCCTCTTCGGGGGAGCGAACGACGTCGCGGACCACATTGCCCTCGCCGAACCACGCCGGGTCGACCCCGCGAATCACGGCAACGGCGATGCCAGTTGCCTTGCCCCGCACCAGTTCAGCAGCCCCAGCGAGCTCATCCACGATGCAGACCTCGGTGACGTGCAATTCTCGTCCGACCGCGTCTTCGGTGCCGCGGAGGTCGAGGATGGCCTGGATCCCAGCGCAGCCGAGTGCGATGTCGGTGATGCCTCGGCGCCATGGGCGGCCAAAGGTATCGGCGACGATGATCGCCGTCGTGACGCCGAGTCGGCCCTTGATCGCGTCACGAATGCGGCGAGCCGAACGGTCAGAGTCGTCCGGCAGAAGCGCGGCGACGTCTGGCTCGACGTTCGACCGGTCGATGCCGGCGTTCGCGCAGACATAGCCGTGCTTTGTCTCGCTGATGATGAGATCGCCGCGTCGGCGAAGTACCCGTGCAGATTCCTGAATGACCAGCGGCTTGTGTGAGAGCGGATCATCGGGATCCACCTTCACCAGCTTGCCTTCGGCCTTCGAGACCACCTTCTGGCTGACCACGAGCACGTCGCCGTCTTCCAAGCCGAGTTCGGCCTGACAGGCGTCCATGATCAGTCCGGCGAGGTCATTGCCTGGGCGAATCTCCGGCATGCCGGGAATGGGAATGATCTCGAGTCGTCGATGCACTTGTGCACATTACGCGACCTTTCGGTCCAGCGCTCTATCCTGCCCCGTCGTGGGTAAAGCATCTCGAAAGAACAACAAGGCTGACGGCATCAAGGTCAGCACGGTGAAGAACCCAGACCAAGGTCGTTCGTGGTTCCTGCCAGTGATGGTGGCGATCACCATCCTCGGCGCGGTTGCGATCGGAGCTCTGGCCCTCAGTCGCGAGTCCAACAGGGGTGTCCGACCCGAGGCGCTCACCGACCATTGGCACGCTGCCTACGGCGTCAACGTGTGTGGCGAGTGGCAGGACATCATCCTCGACACCACCGATCCAGAAGGCATCCACACCCACTCTGATGGCGTGATACACATTCACCCATTCCGCACCAGCGCCTCAGGAGCCAACGCCACCGTTGATGCCTTCTTCCGGGCGACGGGCGGCGAGTTGAATGACGACGGGTACACCCCTGGTCCTGGAGTCGGCGGTGACCCCGTGGTCGAAGCCAACGGTTGCAACGGCGAGCCTGCGACCTGGCAAATCGCCTACTGGGACAATGCGATTCTCGCCGAGTCGGGGGCCGAGCCCGACCTGATCGAAAGCACCGACCTGGCCAACTTCCGGTTCCGGGGCGACATCGCCGCCATCACCTTCGCACTCCTTCCTGAGGGTGAAGCGATCCCGGCGCCCCCGACCGTCGGCCAGCTGAGCCAGCTCACCGACATCTGAGTGAACGCGTCGGCCTTGACGGCCTTTGGCGTTCCCGGAGTTGCTCCTGCGTCGCAACTCCCTCCCTGGTCATGAGGGGGCTCACAACTCCCTGCGTTGGTCGAGAGGCTTGCAACGGTCGTCAGTAGGTGAGGATGAGGCCAGTGGCGGGGTTGTGGGTGCCGCTCAGAGCGGCGAGGTAGGCGTCTTTGATGGCTTGGGGGCCGGTGGAGGTCACGACGGTGACGAAGTCGTTGGCCCAGGTGCCGTAGTCGGCCCACGCGGCGGCGAACTCGGCGTGATACTCGGCTTGTCCGATTTTGGCGGCTCGCTGTTCGGCGACGTCAGGAATGAAGAAGAATCGCCGAGCGGGCCCGGGCATTCCTTCGGTGTCACCCCGGGCGCTGAGATGTGTCGACCCGATCTGGATGCTGTCGAGCAGGCGATCGCCGAACGAATGGTGGACTTCGCTGACCACAGCGGCGTTGCCTGACATGTCGACCAACACAGCGGCCCCGTCGAGGTCAGCCAAGCCAAGAGCTTCGTAGGTTCTGACCTCGTCGTAGCAGCCGAGTGACTCGACGAACGCTGCGTTCGTCGTCGAAGTCAGTCCGACCCGCCGGGGGCCGTCGCCACGCACCTGCATCGAGCGGGCAAACGCAACGGCTGTCTTGCTCGACGCGCTGGCCACGATCACGTGATCGCACCCAAAATCCTCGTTGTCAGCGAACTGGTTTGCGAGCATCCACCCCGTCATGTGGAGTGCCCACAAGAGAGGTTGGAGGTGGCTCACGTCATCTGGCGACGCAGGGTCATTCTCGGTTCGGTAGTAGCGGTTGTACCAAGGATGCAGCTCAGCTCGATGAGCGAACCGGTCGCTGCAGTGGGCAGCGCTGACATCGTGAGGTTCGATGATCAGGAAGCGGCCCATCGGTAGGTAGCCGAACAATTCCTCGCCAACCTCGATCTCGTCGTGGTTGCTCGCTACAACCGTGGCGAATCCCCAAACCGGAACAATGCCCCAGGCCTGGTCGGCGCTTGGAAAGAAGTTCCAGTACCCGAGGATCTCGCCTGCGCCTGCATACGACAAGTTGTTCGAGGTCAAACCGAAGCGATCGACCCGCAGCTTCACCTGGCCTGGGCCTGGCTCGGTGTCAGCGCACGGCGAATCGATCAGTTCGACGTGTGCGAGGTCGGTCTTGGAGACAATCAGATCTGTGGCCGGCATCGGGCCCCCTTCCAGAGGTGTCGAGTCTGGCACGACCGGAGCGATGCGTCAGAAGCGCGACGCGTCAGCTGGACGCTTGCTCAGGTGTGCAGGACGGTCGTGAGGAGGAGGTCGGCAAGCGCCTCGGTGACTCCAGGTTGCGCCATGATTGTGTCGGTCACGATCGGTCGTGGTCCAACGGCGGCCACAGCATCAGCAAGTTCGGCATCGACGGTGTCGATGACGAGCGTGCCGACCAGATCGGCGTACCACTCGGCCACACCGACCGCCGAAGACTCGCGCCCGAGCTCGTTGAGTAGGCGATCGGCCGGCCCCTTGAGGGCCTTGCCGCCAATGATCGGCGACACGGCTATGACGTCGTCGCGGCGCTCCCGAAGGGCTTCGGTGACTCCAGGCACCGCCAGCACTGGGTCGATGGAGACAGCGGGGTTGGAAGGGGCGACGATGATTCGCTCGGCGTTGGCGATGGCCTCGAGCACGCCGGGGGCCGGCGCGGCCTCCTCGGCACCGTCGAAGCGAACCGCCGTGACGGCGACATCGTGTTGGCGCCGCACGAAATACTCCTGGAAGGTGATCTCGCCTTCGTCGACGGTCGTGACCATCGTGCGTAGTCGGTCGTGGGTGACCGGTACCAAGCGGAGATCGATACCCCAGGCTTGGGTGATCTCTGCCGTCACAGTCGTCAGGTCAGCGCCCTCGTGGAGCCGATGCGTTCGATAAAGATGTGTACCGAGATCACGGTCGCCGAGGTTGAACCAATCCACGCCCCCGTAGCGAGTGACCATCTCCATGGCCTGCCAGCTCTCACCTTCGAGACCCCAACCTCGCTCGGCCGACACCGCATCGGCCAGCGTGTATGTGATGGTGTCGAGATCGGGACTGATGTGCAGCCCATGGAGTTCGAGGTCGTCGCCGACGTTCGCGATCGCGGTCAGGTCGGCACCAGCGGCGGGAACGATTCCTCTGAGCAAGCGGGCAGCGCCCACGCCGCCACAGATGACGACGACAGGCACCGACATGTCAGGCGAGCTCGCGTCGCTGGCGAGCAACGAGATCGAGGTCGCCGTCGACCATCATCGTGACGAGTTCGACGAACGGCGTCTTCGACTCCCAGCCGAGCTTCTGCTTGGCCTTGCCTGCGTCGCCGATGAGAAGGTCGACCTCGGCTGGGCGCATGAACGCTTCGTCCTGGACGACGTGGTCCTGCCAGTTCAGCCCGACGTGGCCGAAAGCGACCTCGCAGAACTCCTGCACCGAGTGGGTTTCTTCGGTCGAGATCACGTAGTCGTCTGGCTGATCCTGCTGGAGCATCAGCCACATCGCTTCGACGTAGTCGCCGGCGAAGCCCCAGTCGCGGCGGGGGTGGAGGTCGCCCAAGCGAAGTTCGGTGATCAGGCCCAGCTTGATGCGAGCGACGTGATTGCTGATCTTGCGAGTGACGAATTCAAGGCCACGACGAGGCGACTCGTGGTTGAACAAGATGCCGCTCGAGGCGTGGAGGTCGTAGCTCTCTCGATAGTTGATCGTGATCCAGTGGCCGTAGACCTTGGCGACGCCGTAAGGGCTCCGCGGGTAGAACGGGGTCTCTTCAGTCTGCGGGACGGCCTGGACCTTGCCGAACATCTCCGAGCTCGAGGCTTGGTAGAAGCGGATGTCACGGTTGGTGTTCTTCACGGCATTGAGGATCCGCGTGACGCCGAGCGCTGTGGTTTCGCCGGTGAGGACGGCCTGTTGCCACGAGGTCTGGACAAACGACTGGGCAGCGAGGTTGTACACCTCGTCTGGGTTGACCTCGCGAAGCAGTTCGCTCAGTGAGCTTTCGTCGAGCAGGTCGCCCTGGACGATGTGAAGGTCATTCTGAATGTGGGTGAGACGCTCGAAGTTGACTGTGCTCGATCGACGGACCATGCCGTAGACCTCGTAGTCCTTTTCGAGCAGGAGTTCGGCGAGGTAGGAGCCGTCCTGTCCGGTGAGACCGGTGATGAGTGCGCGCTTGGTCATGAAGAATGGTCCTTCGCAGTGGGGTCGGCGGGGTTGTCGTCGGGATCGGGATCGGTGATGCGTTGTCTGGCATCACTGAGCACATCGGCCAGTGTTTCGCTCAACTCGATCGATGGCTCCCAGCCGGTGTCTTCATGCAGGGCGTCGAAGCTGCCACGAAGCACGGGGAGATCGACTGGACGAATGAGGTCTGGATCAGGCTTGGTCGAGATGGGCACCATGGCGGCGCCAATGAGATCGTCGAGAATCGATGACATCGCCACGGCCTTCCCACTGCAGACGTTGTAGGTCGAGCCGTTCCGGCCAGTAGTGGCGATGAGGCGGTAGGCCCGTACGACGTCGCGCACGTCGGTGAAGTCACGTTCTGGGCTCAGATCGCCGTGGGTCACCTCACCGCCACCAGCGAGTTCGGCTTGGGCGATCTTGCTGGCGATTGCGGGAGCGAAGAAGTTGGGCGACTGTCCGGGGCCGATGTGGTTGAAGGGTCGAACGACGATGACGTCGAGGCCCCAGCCTCGGCTGTACTGGTGGGCGAGGGCTTCGGCCGCTTGCTTGCTGGCCCCGTATGGCGAACGGGGTTGGATCGGAGCGGACTCAGCGAGTGGCAGCGACGCTGGGCTCGCAATCCCGTAGACGTCAGCGCTACTGACGACGACGACACGACCCACGTTGTTGAGTCGAGCGGCTTCCAGCACCGAAAGCGTGCCCTCGGCATTGAGGCGAAAGGCGTCACGAGGTGCCTTCCACGAGGCGCCCACATCGCTGAAGCCGGCGAGGTGATAGATGACGTCTGGGCTGCTTCGCTCAACGAGCTTGTTCCATGCTTCGGCGTCGAGCAGATCGGGGCCATTGCCGTGGCCGATACCGGTGACGTGGTCGCCTTCCGCTTCGAGGTGGGCCACCAGGTGGGGGCCGACGAATCCGGTTGCGCCAGTGATCAGGGCGCGCATCGGCTCGGAGGGAGTCACAGCGGACAGGCTAGCGCTCGCGATGTCTCGCCTGGGGTGACTCCGCCCTGATTCGACGGCCAGTAGGCTCGGCTGCTCGTGACCGTGTCCTCTCCAGCGGAGCCCGCTTCGAATCCAGCCGACGAATCGGTCGTTGACTTGGCGACCCTTTCGGAGGGTGTGGCTTCAGACAGTGATGCCCCCGCCATCGTCGCAGTGTGCATCACCGAAGATGCAACTGGAGACCTCGACATCTGCCTCGAGTCACTCGTCGCCCAGAACTATCCCAACCTCTCCATTCTTGTCATCGACGCCGGTCACCCGGAACCCATTGCTGATCGAGTCGCGGCGATTGCGCCAGACGCTTACCTTCACCGGCTACAGGGCAGGCCCGGCTTCGCTGCTGCGGCCAACCAAGCGCTGACGCTCGTGAAGGATGCGACCTTTCTTTTGTTCTGTCGCGACAACGTCGAGCTCCAGGTGCGCACGGTCACGGCAATGGCCGAGGAGATGTTCCGCTCCAACGCCGGGATCGTCACTCCCAAGCTGGTCGAGTGGGACGATCCTCGTCGCCTGATCAGCGTCGGCATGGGCGCCGATCAATTCGGTGTGAAGGTCGATCTCGTCGAGCCACGAGAGTTCGACCAGGAGCAACACGACGGCGTCCGAGACGTCTTCGTTGCGCCAGCTGGCGTGCAATTGATCCGTCGCGATCTGTTCACCACCCTCGATGGTTTCGATCCTTCGATGGGATCGGAGAACGAGGACCTCGACTTCTGCTGGCGGGCTCATGTAGCGGGGGCTCGCATCGTCGTCAGCCCTGGCACTGCCGTCCGTCAGCGCACGATTGATCCAGATCCGCACCCGTCGAGGCTGCTCTTGCGCAATCGGCTGCGCAGCTTGCTCGTGACGGGGAGCCGATGGACGCTCATCCGTACGCTCCCGGTCGCCATGGTTCTCTTGGTCAGCGAAGCCATTGTTCTGCTCTTCGCTGGCAAACGGAGCCGAGCGCTGTCCATCCTGGGAATCGCGCCATCGACCCTGTCGAACCTCAGCGAGATTCGTGAGCGCCGGGCGAAGCTCGAGTCTGTCCGCCAGATCTCCGACCACGAGGTCAGGGCACTCCAGGTGAGCGGCTCGGCCAGGCTCAGCGAGTATCTCCGCCATCGCTTCGGCGCAAGCCAGGACCGTCTTGCTGGACTGGTTGGTTCGGTACGAGACAACCTCGCTGGCGACGAACTGACCGCTCAGCGGGTGGCTGCCCTCGGTGGTCTGCTGCTGGCGCTGCTTGGTCTGTTCGGCAGCCGAGGGCTGATCACCGACGGCGTCGCGTCGATTGGCCAGATCCCCGTCTTGCCTGGCGCTGACGAGCTGCTCGGGGAGTGGTGGAGCGGTTGGCGATCGGCGGGGACCGGCCAAGAGGCTGCAGCCCCGCTCGCATTCCTGGTTCTCGGCGTGCTTCGCGTGCTGTTTTTCTGGGGGACAGGTGTCCTCGACACCTTGCTGGTGATCGGACCGCTCATTGCCGGAGCGATCGGGGCGTGGCGGTTGACCACGCCGCTGGGAAGCCCGAGAGCTGCCATTGCCGCAGCCACCGTCTATGCGTGCAACCCGGTCCCCCTGGCCATCATCGGCGCCGGACGGTGGCCAACTCTGGTGGTCTGGGGTGTCGCTCCCTTCATTGTTGCGTCGGCGTTGCGCCTTCAGGGGGCCGACCCATTCGTCAGCCCCCACCCACTCAGCATTCGTCTGCTGAGGTTCGGGCTGCTCGTGGCGGCAGCGGCGACGTTTGCCCCGATGGTGGTGCCTCTGGCCCTCGTTGTGCTTGTTGCGCTCGCGGTTGCGGCAGTCGTCATCGCCCGCCCCGTTGGCCTGCGATCGTTGTTGCTCGGTGCGCCGGTCGCCGTTCTTGTGCCTGCAGCACTTCATCTGCCGTTCTCGTGGCAGGCCATCACCGGCGGGTCGTGGGCGTGGCTTTGGGGTCCAGCATCGGCGAACGACGCTTTCGACTCGATGGCCGACCTCATCCGTTTCGCTCCTGGCCTCAACGGCCCGGGCGTCTTGATCGCCGGCGCCCTGCTCATTGCGTTCGGCTCGCTCTTTGTGGCGAAGGGCGTGCGTTTCGATGCTGCGGCACGCGGTCTCACCCTTGCAGCCATCGCATGGGTTCTTGCTTGGTCGGCTCGGCGCGGGTTCTCGGGGTTCGAGCTGCCAGCTGCCGACGCACTGCTCTGCCTGGCTGCGGTCGGCGTGGCGCTCGCGGTCGGTGCTGGTGTGCGATCGATCGAGGTCGACGGCGACCGATATCGAAAGTCTCGCCGCTTGGTTGTGCACGGGGCCGCTGGCCTCGGTATGACGCTCGTCGTGCTCCTTGGTTTCCAGTCAGCGCTCGATGGGCGTTGGACCCTCGGCAGCCAGAGCCACATTGGATTTGCCCAGCTGTTGCTGGAGAGCGAACCCGATCCGGTGCGTGCCCTGTGGATCGGGGCCCCCGAGGTTTTGCCCATCGATGGCGCAACAACGACCGGCGGTATTCACTTCGCTGTCAGCGAAGGGCGCGATCTCGACATCATCAATCGCTATGCACCGTCGTTGAACGAGCTCGACGCCCAGATCGGTGATCGGCTTGATCTCGTCGTCGATGGCCAGACCGACCAGCTCGGTCGGCTGGTTTCGGCGTACGGCATTGATCTCGTGATTGTCGTCCCGACCCTCGCCCCGCCTCCGTATGGCGGGCCCTCCTATCCGGCCGGCAACGGGATTGAGTCGCTGTTGCCTCGGCAGCTGGACCTGCAGCGCGTCAACGGAACACTCGGCCTCCGGGTCTACCGAAACACGGCGTCGAGCGGCCCAGTCGTGGCGAGCAACGGTGTGCCTGCCGAAGACGTGGCAGCGCAGTTGGCCGCCGAGGTCTCCGGGCAGGAGCGCCTGGCCATGTCGTATGAGCGCACAGGCGAGTGGACCAGCACCCCATCCATTGACGAGGCGACCGCGCCGATGCTCGAGGGCTTCGTGCTGATCGACGGCGACGGCTGGGAAGCAGCCAACGAGAGCACCACCATCGTGTCGAGCAGCCACCACTTCGTCCAGGTTCGAGCAGCTGGCGACCAGACTGCGTCGATTTCCTTCGTGACGCCGACGCTCAGCCGCTTCGTTCTCCTCCTGCAATTGGTTGCGATCGCCGTTGGCGTGATCGTGGCCCAGCCAGACCGCGAGCGAGCGGACGCCGAGCGCAGTGCCGAACAAGACGAGCCAAGCGCCGAACAAGACGAGCCAAGCGCCGAACAAGACGAGCCAAGCGCCGAACAAGACGAGCCAAGCGCCGA
>RCMY010001747.1_pt1 | contig 20194 bp, 26 predicted proteins | sample 2041341 | NCBI WGS metagenome assembly RCMY01 (sample SAMN09708234, study PRJNA481090) | Marine sediment metagenome, whole genome shotgun sequencing project. | reverse complement strand
TTGGACGCCTCGTCGACGATGTTCAACATCGACGCGATCGTCCCGCCGCTCACGGTGCCCTTCATCGCCTTGACCCGCATGTTGATCTGTGTGCATGGCTCACCGAGCAGTTCTTGCGCGTTGGACTGTGTGAAAAACACGCCGAGATCCGACGGGATCGAGTCGAAACCGCACGCCTGGACGATTCGCGCACCCGACAAGGCCGCACCTTCGTGATGGGCGTCGATCATTGCTTGCATCCAGTGTGGTTCCCCGGTCAGGTCGCAATAGTCGGTGCCGGCGGACACGGCGGCGGCAACGAGAGCTGAACCATGAAGTGCGTACGGGCCAACCGTCGAGACGATTACCTGGGTCGCTTCAGCGAGCTCGCCGAGTGCGACCTCGTCAGTGGCGTCGGCGATGATGTGGTCGACATCGAGGCCAAGTCGATCTGCGAGCTCATCGAGTTTGTCAGGGTTGCGGCCAGCGATCGCCCAACGGAGATCGTTGCTCGAGCCGTGACGATCCTGCAGGTACGAACACAGGAGTTGGCCGACGAAGCTGGTTGCGCCAAAGACCACGATGTCGTAGCGGCGCTCAGGGGAGGTTGACATCGTCGCAGTCTATGTGGCGCTCGACCAGCTAGTTGAGCCAGGGCTGCTCGGGGTAGTCGGCCAAGAACTCCACCATCGCGCCTTGCCGAGCGAGCACCTTCGTCCAAAGGTTCTGCCACTCGAACGCCCAGAGATCTTCGGGTTCACATCGGCCGATGATCCATGCACCGCCACGCAATTCGGTCTCGAGCTGTCGTGGGCCCCAGCCGGCATAACCGGAGAAGACACGTGCGCGCTCGAGGTGGACGACAGGATCTCGTTCCGTCGCCAAGTCGAGGAGGCCGATTCCCTCGTGCATGAAGTGCATGTCTGGAGATGCCGGGTCGAGGGGTTCAGCCAGCACCAACGCGGTTCCTTGCTCGACGGGTCCGCCGACGAACAGTCGGTCTGGGTCGGCGACAGCCCCAAAGTCGGGCAGTGCGTCGCTGACCAGCATGTCGCTCGGTCGGTTGAGCACCAGACCCATGGAACCGCCGTCATCGTGCTCGATCACGAACACGACAGTTCGATCGAAGGTCACGTCATGCATGCCTGGCGAGGCAATGAGAAGCGAGCCGGTGTGGAGCATGGTCCAGTTTGGCCACCGCAATGCGTCGAGCTGTCATCGGGCGGGTGTGATTTGGTCACGATCGACGAACGGTCACGATGTCGGCCGTGCGGAACGAAGCAACTCGAGTCGACCACGAATCGATGACCAGACGCTGTGATTCGACGGCGAAGAACGTCGTGAGCGGACCTTCTTGTTGGTACGCATCGACACCGTCGACCTGCTCGACTCGTTGGTTGGCGAGTTCTATGGAAAATGCGGCCATGACGCCCCTTTCGTGGGTTCGTGTTCCTCGTGTGCATCAGTGTGGCCACTGGTGCCTGTGAGGCACAAGTGGACAACGTTGTGGACTTCTGTGGAAAACCTTTCCGAGCAGAATCGGGTCCGACACCTAAAGCAGCCCCCATCTACGTTCGACAGGTAACTGCACGGCAGTACTGCTGTGGTGGTGGGAGGCAAGAGATGGTTGCGTTTACAACAACAGCTGTGGGCGAGTCGCTCCGAGACCAACGGACCGCGTTGGGCTTGACCCTCAGCGAAGCCGCCGGTCGGTGCTCGATTCCGCTCACCTACCTCCTCAAGATCGAAGCTGGGTCGAGCGGACCAACCGCCGAGGTTGTGCGCCAGCTCGTCAGGTTGTATGGCTCGGCGCCGGACGCGCCTGCATTTGACGGAGACCAGCGTCAGCCCACGCGCGACGAGTGCGAGATCGATTGGGTCGGTCTCGTCAAATCGGCGCAGGCGAGGAGCAACCTCGAACTACTCGAAGAGGTCGCTGTCGGCATCCGGGCGCTTCGCAGTTTTGGCGAGGCCACACCGGTGATCATGCGGGAGGTCGAAGCAGACATCTTGATCTCCCTGCTCGATCTCGCAGACCCACAACTACACGTCGACATCATGCGTGCCTTTTCGTTGTCTGCTTTCCAGGTGGACGAGTTTCTCGCAGCGTCCGTCCGCCGATTCGAGCGGCGATCGGTTCCAACCGACAGTGTCATCGTCGAGCGCATTCAGTCAGCGCCAGCTGCGTTCTACTGATCATCCGACAGCGCGCGCTGTACTGCTCGCCATAGGCTCGTTCCGTGCGCCGATCAGATCATCGCGAGGTCATTCGGGTCGGTCTGGTTGTCGGGGCAGGCGGGCCTACCGGTGGTCCGTTCATCCACGCTGCGCTCGGCGAGCTCAGCCGACACACCGATTGGACAGCTCCCGCAGCGTCCACGATCGTCGGGACCTCCGCCGGGGCATTCGTCGCGGCGTCGATCGACTCGTTGGCGCTGACCACGACGCCAGCGCAGCTCTCTGCCCTGGCAGCTCTCGACAATGGTGCTGCGTACAGGGCAGGCATTCACCACCGAGTTGCTGCAGCTGTCCGTGCCGGACTTGGAGCGCTCGTGGCGCGTGCGACACCGAGATCCCGTCCGGTCGCCGAGTACCACGTCGCATCACCGCCGTATCATGCTGGCGCGTCGGTCGTCACCGTTGTTCGCCGTACCGCTCGACGCGTGATCCACGAGCTCCACGCCGTACCCGATGCCGAAACGGTCGTTCGCGCATCTGCGGCGATACCGGGTGTGAACGGCCCGGTCGACATCGACGGTGAATTGCACATCGACGGCGCCGTACACTCCGCGACCAACGCTGACGCAATTGACATCGCCACCCACGATGCGATTGTTGTCATCGCACCGATGGTTGCCGAGACGGGCGGGTCGGTTCTGGCTCGAAGCCACAACGCCCAGCTGCGTGCACAGCTTGCTCCCTGGGTGCGCAGCACGAAACCGACGATCGTCGTGATGCCGAACGAAGCCGAACACGCCGATCGCCGGAATCGTGAACATTTCGAGCGTGCTGGCGTGTGTGCTGTCCAGCGATTGCTCGAAAATAGGGACCTCTGACCCTGTCGCCACGACGCAAGTAAGGGGTCAATGAACGATATTGTCCGTTCAGTCCCCGTCCCGTCCGCGTTCTACCTTCCCCAAGATTCGGTTTGCCGATGAGCACAATAGATTCACAAGTTGTGCTCGATTTTTTCGCGCTGGTCGTCGGCGGCGGTCTGGTCGGAAGTCTGCTGCTCGTCATCCCCGGTCCTGCCGGTGATCGTTTACGAGAAATACTCATCGACGCTGCGGCACTCGTCGCCGTCGGCGCCACGGCTGGCAGCTTGTATCTGTCGGAGTCGGTGGGTCTCGTGCCGTGCGAACTCTGCTGGTTTCAACGAATTGCCATGTACCCGCTCGCGGTGATTCTTCCGCTTGCACGGTTTCGAGGCGATCGGGCCGTCGTGCCGTACGCGCTGGCGCTCGGGCTTCTCGGTTTGGCGATTTCGGTCTATCACGTGCAGTTGCAGCTCTTCCCCGAGCAATCCTCGTTCTGCGAGGCCGCCAACCCGTGCTCGAACACGCTTGCCAAAGCATTCGGAACCTTCTCCATCCCCCAACTCTCCATGGCGTGTTTTGCACTCGTTGTCATCTTGATGACGTCGGCATTGCGCCAGACTCGGAAGGTCATCTGATGTCCACGAACTCCAAATCCTCATTCTGGTCATCGCCGTTGCTCTGGATTGTGCTGCTCGTCGGCGGCGCGGCGATCGCGGCGATCTTGTTGGCATCACGGGAGAACGAACCGGTCTCGGTGGCCCTCGAGACATCGTCGGTTCAGGTGGTCGGCGAGTCGCTTCCGCCGTATGCCGGGCCCGACCCGGCGATCGGGCTTGCCGCACCGAGCATCACCGCGACCACGCTCGATGGCGCTCGTGTCGAAGTCGGTGGCGAGGGTTCGCCCCGCGTCATGGGGTTCTTCGCCCACTGGTGCCCCCATTGCCAAGCGGAGGCCCCCTTGGTCGTGGACTGGCTGGCCGCAGGAGATCTTCCCGAGGGCGTCGACGTGATTGCGGTATCGACGTCGGTCACCGAGGGCGCAGACAACTATCCACCCTCTGCCTGGTTCAAACGAATCAAGTGGACCAACACGGTCCTGCTCGACTCTCCCGAAGGTGAAGCTGCCATGAGTCATGGGGTCACCGGCTTTCCCTTTTGGGTCGCCGTCGACTCGACCGGGAATGTCGTTGCTCGGGACAGTGGGGAAATCGGCGAGGCGCGGTTTCGTGAACTCGTCGCTCTCGTCGCTGCCTGAGTCTGCGCACGCTGTTCGAGTCCTCACACCCTCCCAGCGGTCGAATTTAGCGCGTGACATTCGTCACAGATTGGCGTAGAACGATTGGTGGTGTTCGCGCACGGCGAACCAATTCACAAGGGAGCGGGTGGACATGTACCTCTACAGTCGCGGGTTTCGGATTCTCCGAAACGTCGAGGAAAGTCGGAAGGTCTATGGGGAAATTCTTCGGCTGATCAACGCCAATGCCGGGATCGAGATGCACTGCTGGGCGAGTGCGTTCAGTCCCTCGCCGAACACGCTGGTCTTCACGGCGATGGTAGAGAGCCGCCAAGACGTCTTGGAGGCCGTGCAAAAGCTCGCTCTAGTTCCGGAGTTCGACCGATTGGTCGAGAGCATGAAGTCGAACGTGACTCCAGCCGTCGACGCGTTTCGTTGGGTGCTCAACGCCGAGAAGTTCGACATGTCTGCCAGTCCGAAACCGGTAGCGAACGTCGTGTCGGCCCAGATCATGGGAGATCTCGGAAAAGCCTTCGAGTGGTCCCTCGAGATGGCGGAGTTCTCCGGCGGGCTGACCAACAGCGACGTTCTGGTGACCGTGAACACGGTTGGACCAATGGGTCAGATCAACTGGATGGCGGGCGTCGACTCGATGGAGCAGGTCGACAAAGCGGAAATGACCTTGTGGGGCGACCCCGGTTACATGGAACGACTTGCCGATGCGCGGGCAGCAGGCATGTTCGGGCCAGGCCCCGGAGCAACCGGAGGCAGCGTGTTCGTGAAGATCTGAAGGGTGGCGGTCTGGGTTACTCAGGTGGTCTGGTCGGGTGAACTCTGCGCGAGGCGAGCGTGAAGGAGCGCACGGAGTTCGTCGGTGTCGACCTCGTTCCAGCTTCGACGACGTCGTGCCGCGACGGCGCCACCGGCGACGCCCGCAACTCCGATCAGCCCGGCTATACCAACTAGCTTCCACTTCTGCATTGTCGAATCGTAGGCCGAGGCGCGTGTAGAACAAGTGCATGACACGACGGCTCACTCTGGCCAATGCCGCCCAAGAGGCACGGACGGGCGACGTCTGGTTGTTTCGTGGAAACAGCCATGCAGACAAGGCGATCCGACTGTTCACCAACAGTCCGGTGAACCACGTGGCGATGGTGGTGGCGCTCGACGATCTCCCCCCGCTGCTGTGGCACGCAGAACTCGGCGCGTCGTTACCCGACGTCTGGTCGGGCGAGAAGAGGCGCGGCGCGCAACTTCATCGTCTCGAACATGCGGTGAGCGTCTGGCACCACAAGTACGGACAGGACGCGTGGTTTCGACCGATCGACATCGATGTGACACGTCAGATGGAGAACAGCATCCTCGAGACGGTCAATCGATACGCGGGCCGGGCATTTCCACGAACCGGAGCGCTGGCTCGACGCTGGGTGCTCGGGCGCATTCGAGTGTCGGTGCCGCTCGAGGACATCTTTTGCGCGGAGCTCGTTGCAGTGACCTACGAGCAGATGGGGCTCCTGCATGCCCAGAGGCCGGCCAACTGGTATGACCCCGGGAAATTCTGGAGCGGAGATCGACTCGAGCTGGTCGGCGCCACACTTGGCCATGAGGTCGAAGTGATCGACATCCCCGACCCACCGACTCGTTCGGCAAGGAGTGGCGCGTAGGTCAGGAAAACTTTCTAGGATTGCTACATGACGGAAGTACGCGAGACAAAGTTGCCCGGGGTCGGGGTTCGACACGAATTCACCACTGGAGAGGGGCGAGACCTCGGTGTCATCGTGCACCATGATGGCCGGCGCGAAATCGTCGAGTACGACGACAAAGATCCGGACACGTGCTCGACGCTGCTCAATGTCTCCGAGCATGACACCCAGACGTTGGGCGAGATACTTGGAGTCAGCCATGTCTCGGAAACCGTCGGCGAGGTTCGCCACGAGGTCGATGGCCTCGGACTCGAATGGGTGGAGTTGACCGACAACTCACCCGCCGTTGGTCAGACGATTGCGCACGGTGCATATCGTTCCGAGACGGGTGCCACGATTGTTGCGGTCATCCGGAACAGTCGGCCGGTGCCCTCTCCGGGACCGGAGTTCACGTTGTCGGCGGGAGACGTGGCGATCGCTGTTGGAAGCCATGAAGGCCTGACCCTCCTGCGTGCGCTTCTCACTCGATGATTGCGGCGGCTGCGATTTTTGCCGCCGGTTCAACGGAGACCGCTCTCGCGTTCATCGAAGTCGGCGCGTTGGTGCTCGGACTTGGCGTGCTGGCGCGGCTCGCCGGCCGACTCGGCGTGACCGCGGTACCGCTCTACCTCGTTGCTGGACTCGCCTTCGGCGAGGGGGGTCTCCGAGAGTTGGATGTCAGTGAAGATTTCGTTGCGCTCGCAGCGGAAATCGGTGTGCTGTTGCTCTTGTTCTCGCTCGGGCTCGAGTACAGCGACGTCGAGCTTCGCCACGGGCTCAAGACCGGGGTACCTCCCGGTGTCCTCGACATGGTGCTGAACGCTGGACCGGGTGTTGCCCTCGGGCTCGCGTTGGGCTGGAGCCCTCTGGCTGCCGTGTTGCTGGGCGGGGTCACCTGGGTTTCCTCGTCGGGCATCATCTCGAAGGTCCTTGCCGACCTTGGGCGCGTAGGCTTTCGCGAAACTCCGTCGGTGCTCAATTTGCTCGTGGTCGAGGACTTGGCGATGGCGATCTACCTGCCAGTCGTGGCAGCGCTCATCGTGGGCGGGAGCCTCACCGAAATGCTCACAAGCGTCGCCATTGCGCTGCTGGTCGTCGCGGTGATCCTCGGTATTGCCCTGCGGTTCGGCGGACAGCTGAGCGCCCGACTCGCGCTCGGTACCAATGAAGAACTGCTCCTCGTCGTGTTCGGGACGATGTTGTTGACGGCAGGTATTGCCCAGAACTTCGAGGTTTCGGGTGCAATTGGTGCCTTCCTCGTCGGATTGGCGCTCTCGGGTCGCGCCGAAGAACGAACCATGGAACTCATCAGTCCGTTGCGCGACCTGTTCGCTGCCACATTCTTCGTGTTCTTCTCATTTCAGATCACCCCCGCCGATCTGGTCGATGTCATGGGTTGGGCGACACTCCTTGCGGTGATCACCGCAATCACGAAGACGGCAACTGGTTGGTACGCGGCGGGCCGTCTTGGTGTGTCGGTCAACGGTCGCCTGCGTGCTGGCACGGTTCTGATCGCCCGAGGTGAATTCTCCATCGTGATCGCAGCCCTCGGTGCACAGCTCGCCGATGGTCCCCAGCTTGGCGCTCTCGCTGCGGGGTATGTATTGGTGACTGCGATCTTTGGCCCGTTGACAACTCGATATGGCGAACACCTGCTCCCGAAGAAGAGCGTCGCTGGGGTCGCCATTGTGAACGGAGCGTGAGAGGCATTTCGAGTTGCCAACGACCATCCTGCTACGGTCCAGGTCACCATGTGTCGCCTCTCCCACATTCGACAACTTCCCGGAGCTGCGTCTTGAGCGGTTTCGACGAGATGTTCGGGTCTGATGGCCAATGTCGGGACGCCTATTCGGGATTTCACGAGTGGTTCGACGGTGAAGACCCCGGCCGAATGCTCGAAAAGACCGCCGATTGTGAGACGTTGTTCCGCCGAACGGGAATCACCTTCAACGTCTACGGCGAGTCTGAGGCTGGAGAACGACTCATCCCGTTCGACACTATTCCGCGCATCATGTCCAGCGTGGAGTGGGCTGGGCTGACTCGAGGTATCGAGCAACGAGTTCGGGCGATCAACGCATTTCTTCATGACATCTACCACCGCCAGGAAATCCTGCGCGCCGGCCGGATTCCCGTCGACTTGGTTGAGAACAACGATGCGTTTCTTCCCGAGATGATCGGTGTGAAACCTCCCGGAGGCGTCTACACCCACATCGTTGGGGTGGACATCGTTCGCACTGGAGAGGATCAATTCTACGTCCTCGAGGACAATGCCCGGACGCCGTCGGGGATGTCGTACATGCTCGAGAATCGCGAGACGATGCTCCACATGTTCCCGGAGCTGTTCTCCAAGGTCCGTGTCGCCAAAGTGAACTCGTACCCCTCACATCTTCGCCGATCCCTTGCGGCGTGCGCACCGCAAGGTGCACCGACGCGGCCGGTGGTTGCGGTCTTGACGCCAGGTATCTACAACTCTGCTTACTTCGAGCACTCGTTCCTTGCTGATCAGATGGGAGCTGAGCTCGTCGAGGGTCACGATCTCGCGGTTGTCGATGGACGAGTGGCCATGCGTACGACGCAGGGCTTCACCCCGATCGATGTGCTCTACAGGCGGGGGGATGACGATTTCCTCGATCCGCTGAACTTTCGACCGGACTCGACCCTGGGAGTTCCCGGGATCATGGACGTCTACCGCGCAGGCAACATCACACTGGCCAACGCCCCGGGAACGGGGATCGCCGACGACAAGGCAATCTATTCGTATATGCCCGACATCATCGAGTTCTACACGGGTGAGAAGGCGATTCTCGAAAACGTTCCGACCTGGAAATGTGCCGACGAGGACTCGCTCGCGTATGTCCTTGAACATCTCGATGAGCTGGTTGTCAAAGAGGTGCATGGCTCTGGCGGGTACGGAATGTTGATCGGCCCTGCGGCCTCCCGCAGCGAGCTCGACGAATTTCGAACGAAGCTGACAGCGAATCCAGGAAACTACATTGCGCAACCGACGTTGGCGCTGTCGTCCATCCCGATTCTGACAGAGGCGGGGCTCGCGCCACGACACGTCGATTTGCGCCCTTTTGTTCTTGTGTCGCCCGAGCACATTCACATCACTCCAGGTGGGCTCACGCGGGTTGCGTTGCAGGAGGGCTCGTTGGTCGTCAATTCGAGCCAGGGCGGCGGCACCAAAGACACGTGGATCTTGGAGGGCTGAGGTGCTGAGCACGACGGCCGGCGGCCTCTTTTGGATGTTTCGATACCTCGAGCGCAGCGAGAACACCGCTCGTCTTGTCGAGGCAGGCCTGCGCATGGCATTGACCCGGTCGTCCGACGCTGCCGAGGAGTGGGAGTCCGTGGTGACCACCGCTGGCGCACTCGATGACTTTGTTGCCAGGTACGACACGTTCGACAGCACGTCGGTCATTCGATTCCTCCTGCAGGACGAAACGAATCCGTCCAGCGTTCGGTCCGTCATCGAGTCGGCTCGAAACAATGCGCGTTTGGTTCGAACCGCCCTGACTCGCGAAGTCTGGGAGGCGACCAACGAAACCTGGATGTCACTCACGTCACTGCTCGCCGCCTCCAACAGTTACGACGACCTGCCCAGAGTGCTAGCGCAGATTCGACAGGAGAGTGCCTACGTCAGGGGTTCGCTACACGGCACGATGATGCGCAACGATCGGTACAACTTTTGTCGATTGGGAACGTTCATCGAACGAGCCGACAACACCGGCCGCATCCTCGACGTCAAGTACTACGTCTTGTTGCCATCGGCGCATCACGTCGGTTCGCGGCTCGACAATGTGCAATGGGAGAACATTCTTCGGTCCGTCTCGGCGCAGCGCGCCTACCGCTGGCGAAACCCCGGTGACGTCAATCCCCGCGACATCGCCGACTTCTTGATTCTCGATCCGCGTATGCCGCGATCGTTGTTGTTCTGTTTCACGAAGATCCAGAACAACTTGGCGTATCTCGCGACCGACTATGGGAGCGAGGTGCCCTGTCATCGCACGGCCAACGAACTGCAGGCTCACATGTCGGCCTTGTCCATCGATGAAATTCTCGATCGAGGTCTCCATGAGTTCTTGGCCGACTGCATCTCCAAGATCGGCGATCTCGCAGCGCAGATCGACAACGACTACCGGTTCTCACGCTGATGTTGCTCACCATCGAACACCGCACCACATACAGCTACGACCGACCGGTGCCCGGCGGCCTGCAACAGCTGCGGTTGACTCCGACGGCATCGGAATATCAACGGGTGATCGAATGGGCCACCACGGTGGCTGGTGGCACCAAGCAGGTGGCGTTCACCGATCAACATGGCAACCACACCGAGTTGGTGAGTTTCGATCCGGGGGTGACAACACTCAACGTGCTCAGTCGCGGACAGATTGAGACGACCGAGGCTCACGGTGTGTTGGGGTACAGCAGTGGCCTCGCGCCGCTGTGGTTGTTTCGCCGATCGACGAGCCTGACGAGAGCGGGGGAGCGGGTGATCGCTCTGGCAGAATTGATTCGATCGACCGCGTCACCCGAGCCGGTCGAGCAGATGCACGCGCTTGTGGCTGCCATCGTCGATGCCGTCGTCTATACAACCGGCACGAGCGTGGTGTCCGATTCGGCCGAGGATGCACTCGCTGCTGGTCGGGGAGTGTGCCAGGACCACGCACACGTCCTCATCGCTGCGGCGCGTCAGCTCGGGTATTCGGCGCGATACGTGAGCGGGTACCTGCAGATGGACGGTACCGAAGCGCAAGACGCCAGTCATGCGTGGGCTGAGGTCTGGATGCCGGATCTCGGTTGGGTGGGGTTTGACCCCTCGAACGGGATCTCGCCAGATGAACGGTACGTGCGCGTGGCGTCGGGGCTCGACTATTCCGAGGCTGCCCCAATTTCAGGGATTCGTTATGGCAGCGCCGGCGAGTCGCTGGATGTGGCCCTCAACATTCAGCAGTAACTGCGTGGTTCGCTGGAGCCACGTTGTTTCATGACACATTCGTGTCATGGTCGATTTCCGCGACGCGGTTGATGATGACGAAGAGCACTTCGGCTCTCGGCACCGACCCAGGAGATCCCAGATGACCGTCACCACTAGAGCGAGGATGACCGAAACGACGATGTCGCGCCGACACATGCCGCCGTGGCTGAAGATCATGATCGCCCTGGTGGCCGTCGTGATCATCGGCACGCTTGCAGGTTCCGTTCTCGCTGCAATCCTCATCGCTGGCTGAACATGCTGGCACCAACACCCCGTCGATCGGCACTGCGCGTGCGAGATCTGTCGGGTCCGATCGGCTCGGTCATCGACGGCATCTCGGTCGACGATGCGATCACCGGCCGTACATTCGACACCATCCGCGGACTCCTGACTGACCGCCATGTGGTGTTTCTTCCCGCACAATCCACCGATGAGGGCGCCTTTGAAGCACTCGCCAGCCAGTTCGGGTCGTTGACGGTCCATCCGCTGCAACAACTTCTCGGTCGTCTGCAGCGCACGTCGATCATTGCGGACACGCCAAGTCATCCTCCCGCGGGGTTTCCCTGGCACACCGACATCAGCTGGTTGCGCGAACCGCCACGATTCGGGTTTCTCCAAGCGCTCGACATACCGGCGCGTGGCGGTGACACGATGTGGTGCAGCCTCACCGGCGCGTATCGCAGTTTGTCGCCGTCGTTCCAGACACTCCTGGGCGGCCTCGATGCCGTGCACCAGATCGATCCGAGTTTTCGGGATTCCGTAGTCCGCCATCACGGTGGGGAAGTGGCGGGAAACCTCGCCACGCTGCACCCAGGGATCCGACATCCGTTGGTGAGAAGCCACCCCGATACCGGTGAAGCGACGCTGTTCGTGTCGCCGCTCTACACCACACACGTCGTCGACGTGCATCCCGCTGAGTCGCGACTTGTACTTGGACATGTCGACCGGCTACTCGACGATCCAAACCTGTCCGTGCGGTGGCATTGGAGCGAAGGCGACATCGCTATTTGGGACGAATCGTGCACGGTACATCGCGCGCTGATCGACCATCATCCTCTCGATCGTCGTATGCGTCGTTGCACCGTTGGTGGCGGCGAGGTCGGCCGTTACGTACAGTGACGCTCGGTCGGTGACTACCGGTCCCTCACTCGAGAGGTCGTGCGTGACAACTCCTGAACCCCACATGCCGCTCAGCGCGGCCGAACGGGCATCGATCATTGAAGACCTCCGGCAACCGGGGATCGCCCGACTGCTCGCCCGGGGATATTCGGTCGACGGATTGCTCGAGGAGGTCGATGATGCGCGGTTGGCCGGCCCCGACGGACTTCCCCTCGATACCTGGCGCGAGCACTACCCCTACGACGAACTGATGGCCCGGTCCGAGTACGAGTTGATCAAACGTCAGCTCCAGATCGAACTCTTGAAGGTGCAGGAGTGGATCGGCGAGTCGGGGGAGCGCCTCGTCGTGCTGTTCGAGGGTCGTGATGCTGCAGGAAAGGGCGGCACGATCAAACGTTTCACCGAACACTTGAATCCACGCGGGGCGCGCGTGGTCGCCCTCGGCGTGCCCACGACGAAGGAAGCGGGGCAGTGGTACTTCCAGCGATACGTCGCGCATCTACCGACGGCTGGAGAGATGGTGTTGTTCGATCGGTCGTGGTACAACCGCGCCGTGGTGGAACCGGTCATGGGGTTTTGCACCCCGGAGCAGAACGAGTCGTTTCTGTTGCACGTCCCCGAGTTCGAACGAATGCTCGTCGAATCGGGGACCAAGCTCGTGAAGTTGTGGTTTTCGGTGACTCCGAGCGAACAACTCGCACGTTTCACGGTCCGACGAATCGACCCTGTTCGCCAGTGGAAGCTCAGTCCAATGGACATCGCGTCGCTCGATCGGTGGGATGACTACACCGACGCGAAGGAGTCGATGTTCCGGCGGACGCACACCACACATGCGCCGTGGACGGCGGTCCAGGCAAACGACAAGAAGCGAGCCCGTATCGAGGCGATGCGGCATATTCTGAGCCTTCTGGACTATCCGGGTAAGGATGTCGAGATCGTCGGTACACCGGACCCGCTGATAGTAGCCCCGGCTCGAACGTCGATCGCCTGAGTTTGGTTGCAGCTGAGGCGATGACCGAGCTCGCCCAGTATGCTAAATGTACGTACAATTCGCGAGGAGACGCTCATGTGTCGCAGAACAACCTGTCAGACCTGCCACAAGCCCAGTTGGAGTGGATGTGGCGCCCACGTCGAACAAGTGCTCGGTGATGTCGCGGTTCAGGACCGGTGTTCGTGTGCGGCGAGCGGCAAGGGTACGACACCAAACTTTCTGCAGCGGCTGCTGAGCAGGGACTGATCAAACCGGGCCGTCACGGCTGGACGGTTGGAAGGTCCAAGTCGTACCAGGCCAGAATGCCGCCATCGATGTCGGCAACATCGGTGAATCCGAGCTCTCGCATTATGTCTGCGGCTTGTCCACTTCGGTTGCCCGACCGGCAGTACAACAAGTACGGCGCGTCGGGATCGAGCTCTTCGAGTTGTTCGGCGAAGTCGTCTCGGTAGAAATCGATCATCGTGGCGCCGTCGAGATGTCCCTCAGCGAATTCTTCGGGCGTACGAACGTCGAGGATCACCAGATCGTTTGGTGGTTCGGCTTGAATGGCGGCGGCATCGGTTGCGTTCACTACACGAACTCCCGGTGCGCTGGTCGAATCGGTACCGGAACTGCCACACGCGCCACCAATCAGCGCAGCGGCCAAGAGGACAACGAGGAGTCGGGGGGTTCTCATGAGGCCAATCTATCGTGCCAGGTGGTTTGTTCGAACCGCCGGAAATATACGTTATGTAAAGTTGGACTCAATCGTTTCCTTAGGCGTGTCGCAGGCCGCCGTCCCTCAGTTACTCCTGTTGGGAAGCCTCCTCCATTGCCAGGTCGAGGCTCTCCAGATCGCAGGAAGCGGGAGTTGGCTGCTCGTGCAGCGTCGCTAACAAGCCAGCAACGGCCGTACGGAGCGCTGTCTCGCGACCGTCTGCTTCTTCAAAGACCAGCGGGAGTTCGCCATCGTCAACCATTTCTAGTCTGGAATTCAGCGTCGCTGCGAGAGAGTCGATATCAAGACGAATGACGCCAATTTCAGCGAACGCGTCCAGTGCCGAATTCAGCAAGAGTGCGAGATCCGGCTCAGCGTTTCCTGCGAACGCCCAGTTCGAAATCCCGCCCCATTGGTCGATCGCCTCTGTCAACTCAGTCAATGCCCCAGTGCAAGGAGCCTCAAAGGCCCCCTCGGGAAGGACATTGGTGTCCCCGGGATCGGCCATGTCAACAAAGTCATCGCGTGGAAAGGCAACAATTCCAGCAAGGCCAACGACGATGATCGCGCTGGCAACGAGCGCTAGCGCTTTTCGGCGAAATCGATGAGCCTTTGGTTCGATGGGTGCGAACTCCAGTTGGAGCAGGTCGTCTTCTAGCCGAGGGCTCTGAGGCTCGAGATCGATGATCTGGCCTGCGTCCAATGTCTTGGCAGGCTCCTCGAGCCCAAGGCGCGCGAGTGCCCGATGTCGCTCCTCAACAGTAAGGCGCCTTGGTCGTTCCGCTGAGCGGAGGAGATCGCTGAGTTCGCGTTCATCCATCGATAGCTCCTTCATAGGCAGTTCTGAAAGCAATCCGTGCGCGAGCAAGCAGGGACTCGGTCGCCTTGTAACTGGCTCCGATTGCGGTCGCGACCTCACTTGTTGAAAAGCCGTCGAGATAACGTAGAACGAGCACTGCGCGTTGCCGATCAGGGAGCGAGTCGAGAGCCATCTCGACGCTGCCATCGGGGTCGCGCTCAGGCGGGGCTGACCGATGGGCCTCGCGAGCGAGATGCTCGAAGCCCCTGCGGGCCGTAGCTCTACGACGCCAGTGGTCGATCAACCTGCGCCTTGAGACCGTGCGAAGCCATGATGGAGTGACCTCGGCACCTCGACCGTCCGAAAACAGACGACTGGCCGCAGCGAATGTCTCGGCCATCAGGTCTTTTGCAAGATCACGATTTCCGCACCGCAGGACCAGGAAACCAAAGATGTTCTCGCTCTCCGCATCGAAGAGCGCCCGAAGGTCGTTTGAACGGTGAAGAGTCAGGCCATCCATCGTGTCATCAATCGTCTATCCCCCTTGAGATCCTTCGATTTTCGGAAGATTTGTCGATTTGACCCGACGCGAGGGATTCGAGGCTGGATCTGCGAATGGTAGACAACGTAACGTCGTCGGAAGGGCGCTCGATGATCAAACAAAAACCACTTCTCTGTACCGCGATCGTGGGCGCAGGCCTCTTGTTTGCTGCGTGCGGATCGACGAGCGGCAACTCCACACAGGAAGTCCCGATGTCGACAACACCATCGTCGACGGCTTCGACCACAACGCCCTCAAGCACCACAACGCCCCCACCGACCACTCCCCCAAGGTCGGTCTCGGAAATACTGGTTGGCGCAGAGCGCCGAGAGGACTGGGTGCTCGAGCCGGGCACCTGGACATCCACCGCGTTTTCCTCTCCGCTCAGCTGGACATCGACGGAGAAATTTCACCTCATCCAACAACAGGTTGGATTCACCGGCCTTCGGCACGAGGAGTCCGTCGTTCTGGTCTTGGAGCCAGTGCAAGTTGCGACCCCGGGTGGCTGGATAGCGGTACGTGGTCTCGATCTCGAGCCAATCACGGAATTACTCGATCTCGACGCACTGTCGAGCGGATCGAGCACGAGCGAATCCGGAACGGCGGTTGAATGGGTCGACTTCATTATGGACAGCAGTAAGTTCGGGGAGGGCTGGCCATGTGAATATGCCCCTGAAATCACCTGCCAGCAGGCTCTCGCGACGTCGAACTTTAACGTGGACCTTCCCGTCGACACCGTCATCCGTGTCGCTGTTGCGACGATCGACGACGAGTCGTTCAGCTTCATCACGTTCGGTGATGCAGAGTCGCCAGGACCCTTCGCCGAACACGTTGTCGAGTTGGCGTCGACAGCTGTCATATCGACGGTCACGCCGAGCGACGAAACAACGTTCATCGGTGAAATCGGCAACCGATCCTCGACGATTCCTTCCGGCCGATACGTCCAACCGATATCAGACGCCATCGTTACCTTCGATCTCGCAGATGACGTCGACGGCTGGCTCATAAGCTTCTCCGGATTCCGCACGGTTGGATTCTCCGCTGTCGATCTGAAAGCAACGCTTTTCGTTCTCGAGTTCGATGGATTGCTAGACCCAGAGGCACCTCAGCTGCCGCCGCCCGATTTCCCGGATCAGTTTCTCGACGAGAACCCAACTGACGTTGACGGGGTCGAGCTCTGGTTGAGTCAGATGGTCAGAATTCTCGAATCCAGTGACATCGAAGTTGGCGGACAGCCAGCGCGTTCGTGGGATGTCATTGTCGACGACTCGGTTGACAACTCGGCATGTGGCCAAGAGCGACACTTCGATACCGAGGCAGCGTGTGTCACCTTCATGGGAAACGAGTTGTTTTATAGCCACAACTCGAGCGTTCCGGCGCGGATGATCTACGTTCCTGACGCCAATATTTGGATGCAGCTGCAGGTCCAGGAGCTGGATGGGTCGGTCACCCTCGAAGACGCGATCCAGCTCGCAGAGCCGCTATTCGCGTCGATGACGATCAGCGGCTCCTGACCGCACCGTCCTTACCACCTCTTCTAGAAGGACCAGCGGCTACTCCGGCGAATTACGATGTCGGCATGGAAACAAGCGCGGTTCTTGTCGACGCATACCAGCGCATCCGGGAGCTGGTTCATCAGGCAACGCTCGACCTGGACGGACCGCCGCTGACGTACCGCCCCGACGACGGTGCGAACTCGATCGCCTGGCTGGTCTGGCACCTGACACGCATCCAAGACGATCACATCAGCGAAATCGACGGGTCGGAACAGATCTGGCTTCACTCTCCGTGGGCGGGTCAACTCGGTCTACTCGCAGATGCGTCCAATCTCGGCCAGGGTGATGGTCCCGAACAAGTTGCGTCGATCAACCCAAGCAGTCCGGACGCGCTCATTGGCTATCACGACCAAGTGATGGACCACTCGATCAGCTTCATTCGGTCGATCGACGCCTCGGAGCTCGATCGCATCATCGACCGCAGTTACACCCCGCCCGTCTCCGTCGGCGTCCGGCTCGTGAGCGTGCTGAGCGACAACCTGCAGCACGCTGGTCAAGCTCGGTATCTACGAGGTATTCTCGACCGGCAATAGATCAGGTCGTTCCCCAAAACACCAACGCGATCAGCGGAACGGTCATCACGATGTCGAGCAGCACGTAGGGCACCAAGAACCGCCCGATTGGACGATCGAAGCCGCGCTCGATGAGTTCTGCATAATTGGCCAAGTACGGCCGCAAGAACATTGATTGCAGTACCAACGCAATCCAGGCGACGGTCGCAAAAGGCCACAAGGTGGTGTTGAGATTTCCGTCAAAGAACGTCGCAACCGATGCCACCGCGAGAACCAGCGACGAGTACCGCTCGGCCTTTCCGATACGGCGCGTCACCGCCAACAGGTCGTTGACGGCCACCCCGAGATTGTTCTGCCCGTGTGCGGCATGCAGACCCCGAACCACCGCTGCCGCCGAGCCGATGGCAGCCAGGGCCCACACAGCTGCTGCAAGACGGACGACCATGCGGCGAAGACTAGATACTGCTGCCCCATTCCCCAACACTCGCCGAACAGCGGCAAGGGGCGACCCGTGGGCGCGAGCTGCCGCTTTCTGCCGAGTAGTCGACCAAACCAATAGACTGAAGGCGATCGAGCAGCATTGCTGACTCGATTTGCCCACCGTGGCACACGAAGGAGAAATAGGTATGGGAATTTTCGACAAGATCAAGAACCTTGCAGGCGGCAACGCCGACAAGGTGAAGGACGGCCTCGAGAAGGCTGGCGACATGATCGACGAGAAGACCGGTGGCCAGCACACCGACAAGATCGACATGGCGACCGACAAGATCGGCGAAATGCTCGAAGACGGCGACACACCAACCCAGTAGTCGTTCAATGCGCTGGGCGATCGTGGGCACTGGCTTCATCTCACACACCGTGATCGATGCGATCCAACGCTCAGAGTCGTCAACGATCGAGGTCGTCGCCGGGCGCTCACCAGAGCGCCTGGCGGACCTCGCTGCCCATCACGGTGTGTCCGCCACGACCACCGATGTCAACGAGGTTCTCGCCAACCCCGACGTCGATGTCGTGTACATCGGCCTTCCGAACCACAAACACCACGAACTGGCCATTGCGGCTGCCGCAGCGGGCAAGGCAGTGTTGTCCGAGAAGTCTCTCACGACCACGATGGCATCCGCCCACGAGTTGGTCGACGGGGTCCAGCGCCTCGGGACGTTTTTCGTCGAAGGTTTGATGTACCTTGCCCATCCGGTGATCACTCGTTTCACCGAACTGTTGCTCGATGGCAGGCTCGGCACGGTCCGTTCCATTCGTGGAAGTTACGCGGCCAACATTGCCCATCTCGTGAATCCAGCGGGTATGGGGACGATCTACAACCTTGGTTGTTACCCGGTCTCTCTCGTGCACCTCGTCATGCAGACAGTCTTCGGTGATGACAGTTTTCGCGATCGGACCACGCAGGGTGTTGGAATTCTCTCGAAATCCGACGGAAACGTCGTCGATGCAGCGATGACGATCCGGTTCGGCTCTGGTGTCCTCGCAACCGTTCAGTCGTCCGACAGCTATGGAAACGGCAGCGAGTTCGCAGTCAGCGGCGACAACGGCGTGTTGGGTTTCGAGACCAACCCCTGGCTGCCAGTCGCTGGACGCAACTCGATCACGTGGACGCCATTCGACGGAGAGAAAGAGACGATCCTCGTCGACGATGACTTCGACGCGTTCACCCACCAAGTCATGATGGTCGAGCGAAATGTTGCAGCCGGTCGAACCGAAGCCGAGCGCCCGTCGCCAAGGCTCTCGGACTCGATCGAGATCATGGAGCTGCTCACCGAGTGGGAAACTCTCTGCCGAGATGGTGTTGTGTGAGCGACGAGAACGACTTCCCCATAGACGGGCTGCTCGCGCTCGAGCCTTCGCCAGACGAGGAGGCGTGGGAGGCCTACGTGATCTTCGCGCTCGAACACATGGGAGCGGGAGACGAATCGACTGCGATCGAGATGGGCACGCTGCAAAAGCTCGAGCAGGTCATTGGCGTACAGCTTCCCTTCGAGGTTGGTCTTCTACTCGTGGTCGGCGTGCCCGATTCTGACGACTGGGTGCGGTGGGGCGACGACCCAGCGCAGGAGTACGCCGAGTGGAACGGGCGTGTTCTGTCACGGTTGCTTACCGATGTGGAATTGGGAGACATCTGGGCGAGCGGCTGGGGAACTCGACCCGACGACGCCGAATCTCGCCGATCGATCGTGACCGCCGCACACGTCGACGCCGCCCCACTACTCCCCCTCTACCGCAACCGTGTAGTGCCCCTCACAACCGCCGACGGTGAAGATGCAGCCGAGTCGAACCCGATCCTTGCGCTCGACGGGGCGACGGTGACCACGGTCGGCACCGACCTGGCGGCATGGCTCAACAGCGAGTTCGACGTTCCTTTGCCAATGTGGCCCGAGACCGCAGCACGATCGTTCCCGTTCTGGACCGACCTCGAGACCAACAGCCACTGACTCAGGCCGCATCTTCGTCGCCGTCGCTGTCACTGTCGTTGTCGTGTAGGGGTGTGTTCCACCAGCCGTTGAGTTGGTTGCCTTTGGCGTGGTTGTTTGGGCGTGAGCGTATGACCCCGTTGTCCATGTTTGTTGGTCCGCCTTTGGAGTGGGGGTGGACGTGGTCGACTTGGAGCCAGGCAAAGGGGTCTTGGCTGCCGTCGACGCATTGGCCGCGGGATTGGATGAGTAACGCGTTTCGTTGTGCCTGGTTGAAGAACCTGACATCGTGACCCAAATCGATGACCCGAGAATCTGCGCTCATCACAGTGCGCCGCAGTTTCGCGATCAACAACAGACCTAAGGCATGTTTTGGGTGGATTGGTGTGCCCCGAATGGTTTCACACCGGCCATCAATGTCATCCCAATCAATGGGCAGCTCAAAGGGGTCCATGTCGAGGGGTGAGGTTCCGTCGGGTTTGGTGTGGCCGAACCAGCGTGCGAGGAGGTCTTCGGCGACGTGTTGAGACATGACGATGTTGAACAACGGAACCGGGTAGCTGCCGTCCTCACGGCGGAACCCCCGCACCATCAAACGCATGAGTGCGGCAAGGTTCTTCTTGCGTGGTGACATCGGCGTCA
>RCMY010001744.1_pt1 | contig 20196 bp, 17 predicted proteins | sample 2041341 | NCBI WGS metagenome assembly RCMY01 (sample SAMN09708234, study PRJNA481090) | Marine sediment metagenome, whole genome shotgun sequencing project. | reverse complement strand
ACGAAGGGGCATTTTTCGGCGTTTCGCCAGTATTTGGGCCCTTCGTGCGTAAATGTCTCGCCCCGTGCTTTGCCATTTGCGGGTGCGTAGGGTGGCCCTTTGGCTGCCAAAGGGCGTTGGCACCTTTGGCAGGCTGGGCACCTTTGGCAGGCTGAAAAGGACGGGCACGCAAAAGAGGGGGCCGCGCTGGGCGACCCCCTCCGAGCTACCATGAGGCAGAAAAACTAGCTGCGGGCAATCTTGCCGGACTTGAGGCACCTGGAGCAGACGTTCAGCTTCTGACGCTTGCCGTCGACCACGACGGTGACGCGCTGGATGTTCGGCTTGAACGTACGGCTGACGGTGCGGTGCGAGTGGCTAATAGAGCGACCAGCAACGGCGTGCTTACCGCAGATATCACAGACCTTCGACATGATTGCGACCTCCAAAGGGCGAGGCGCCTTGTGCGCCCGCTATTTCCAAAAGCTGTACGAATATAGCACAGGACCTGCTCCTTGCAAGTCGAAACGACAACTTCTTGTGGTGGTTTTGTATCGGGAGCGCGAGCTGTTGGGTGATGTCGAGAAGCCCCATCGCAGAGAGGGGCCGGCGCACGCGGAATGCCAGACGAGAACCCCCCTCGACCTGCCGTCGGAGCGGGGTTCTCACGGCGGGGAATCGAGCTGACCGCACGTCGAAGAATACGGCTTTGCGACGATTGACGTCCGCCGCATCGGGTAGTCTGTGGCAGGTTGTCAATCGTGGATGAATGGGGGGTTGACGCATGAGCGTGCTCAGGTTCTTTCGCGGCCATCTGCCTGCGCTCGCGTGCGTGGCCGTCCTCCTCGTGATTCAGGCGTTCTGCGAGCTCTCACTGCCGCAGTACATGAGCGACATCGTCAACGTGGGCGTGGGGCAGGGCGGCATCGTCTCGGCCGTCCCCACCAAGATCAAGGCCGATGGCCTCTCGGACCTCGAGATGTTCATGGACGATGACGCCCGGTCGCTCGTCGAGTCCTGCTACTCGGGCGCAAACGGCTCTGGAGTGCGCTCCTTCGTCGGAAGGCCCTCGCTCACCCACGCCGGCTCCGAGCTCGCCGACGCGCTCGCCCTTCCCGAGGCCATGACCCTCATGCTCCAGGAGGGGGTGGACGCGTCGTCCGTCTCGGGGCTGCCCAAGGGCTTCGGTTCTACGATCGACCTCGACTCGGTTCGCTCGGCATTCGAGTCCGGCATCGTCACGCGTAACCAGCTCGCGTCGTACGCCTCGTCGCTCGAGGGGCACCTCGGCGAGGCGGCGTCCACCATCATCGAGGCGCGCGCCGTTGAGTACGTCAGCCAGACCTACGACGGCCTCGGCATGGACCTCGGGTCCATCGAGTCGGACTACCTGATGAGAACGGCGGGCACGATGCTCGCGTTCTGCCTCGTCGGCCTGCTCGCCGCCGTCGGCTGCGGCCTCGTCGCCGCGCGCACGGGCGCCGCCATCGCGCGGGACACCCGCCATGACCTCTTCGAGCACGTGATGGACTTCTCGCCCGCCGAGGTCGATCGCTTCTCGCAGGCGAGTCTCATCACGCGGTGCACCAACGACGTGCAGCAGGTCCAGATGACCCTCGTCATGTTCATGCGCATGGTCATGCTCGCGCCCGTCATGGGCGTGGTGGCCATCGTGAAGGTCGCGTCCGTCCACTCGGGCCTCGAGTGGACGATCATGGCTGCCGTCCTCGCGCTCATCGGCGTCATGACCGTGCTCTTCTTCTTCACCATGCCCAAGTTCCGCCAGATGCAGCGTCTCGTGGATCGCGTCAACCTCGTGGCGCGCGAGATGCTCGACGGCCTTCTCCCCATCAGGGCCTTCTGTCGAGAAGACCACGAGCTCCGGCGCTTCGACGAGGCCTCGTCCGACCTTATGGCCACGCAGCTCTTCACAAACCATGCCATGGCGCTCATGATGCCGCTCATGATGTTCCTCATGAACGCCATCACGGTCGCCATCGTGTGGTTTGGCGCCCACTCCGTCTCGGCGGGGTTGATGCAGGTCGGCGACGTCATGGCGTTCATCTCGTACGCCATGCAGATCGTCATGAGCTTCCTCATCCTCGCTATGGTCGCGATTCTGCTGCCGCGGGCGTCCGTCGCCGCGGACCGCATCTTGGAGGTGCTCGGCTGCCCGCTCTCGATCGTCGACCCGGATGACCCCGTCATGCCCGACCCTGACGCCCCGAGAGGCGAGCTCGTCTTTGACCACGTGGGCTTCTCCTATCCCGACTCGACGTCGAGCGTGGTGTCGGACGTCTCGTTCGAGGTCGGCGCGGGTTCGACCCTCGGCATCGTCGGCTCCACGGGCTCGGGCAAGTCGACGCTCGTGCAGCTCGTCCCGCGCCTCTATGACGTCACCGAGGGCTCCGTCTCGCTCGACGGCGTCGACGTCCGACGCATGTCCCTCTCCGACCTGCGCTCGCGGGTGGGATACGTGCCCCAGCTGGGGAGACTCTTCTCGGGCACCGTGGCCTCGAACGTCGCCTTCGCCGACGCGGACGTCACGGACGAGGACGTCGAGCGGGCGCTGCGCGTCTCGCAGTCCGAGGAGTTCGTCTCGCAGATGCCCGACGGTGCCGATTCTCCCATCACGCAGGGAGGGACCAACGTCTCGGGCGGGCAGCGCCAGAGGCTCGCCATCGCGCGCGCCCTCGCCGCCCATCCGGAGGTGCTCGTGCTCGACGATTCCTTCTCGGCGCTCGACTACGCGACCGACGCCGCCCTCAGGCGCTCGCTCGCCGAGGAGGAGAATGACATCACCGTGGTGGTGGTCGCCCAGCGCGTGGCATCGGTCATGCATGCCGACCGCATCATCGTCCTCGACGAGGGAAGCGTGGTGGGCGACGGCTCGCACGAGGAGCTTCTCCGCTCCTGCCCCACCTATCGCGAGATCGCCACGAGCCAGCTCTCGGAGGAGGAGCTCGGCCTCGAGGCCGAGGTCATCCCCTTCGTGCCGAGAGCGTCGGAAGGGGGCGACGAGTGATGCCGCAGCCAGGTGGAAGGCACGGCGGTGGCCCTCGCTTCGCCCGTCCGGTCGACAAGGCGAGGGACTTCCGCGGCACCGTGGGAAGGCTCTTCGTCTACCTCGGCCACTATCGGCTGGCCATGATCGTGGCCGTCGCCTGCGCCGTCGCATCCACGGTCTTCAACGTGATCGGGCCGAAGATTCTCGGCCAGGCCACGACGGAGCTCTATTCGGGCGTCACTGCCCAGGTGCAGGGGACAGGTGCGATTGACTTCGACAGGATCGGGACGATCCTGCTCTCCCTTCTCGCCATCTACCTGGCCTCGTCCGGGATGGGCTTCCTGCAGGGCTGGATCATGGCGAGCGTCACCCAGCGCGTCACCTATGGCATGAGGGCGCAGGTCGCCGAGAAGATCTGCCGCATCGAGCTCTCCTACTTCGGCGGCGAGGGACATTCCAAGGGAGACGTGCTCTCTCGCATCACCAACGACGTCGACACGCTCGGACAGGCGCTCAACCAGAGCGTGACGCAGTTTATCACCTCGGTGGCGCAGCTCGTGGGCGTCCTCGTGATGATGGTCACGATCTCCCTGCCGCTCACGGGCATCACGCTGCTCACCCTGCCCGTCTCGCTCGGCGTCGTCGGCCTGGTGGTCTCGCGGTCACAGCGGTGGTTCAAGGCGCAGCAGTCCACGCTCGGCGAGGTCAACGGCATCGTCGAGGAGGACTTCGCTGGCCAGGAGGTCATCCAGGTCTTCGACCGCGCCTTCGACTCGGTCGACGAGTTCGACGAGAGGAACGAGGCGCTCTTCGAGAGCGCGTGGAAGAGCCAGTTCCTCTCGGGGCTCATGCAACCTGCCATGTCGTTCGTGGGCAACCTCGGATACGTGGGCGTGGTCGTCGTCGGTGCGGCCCTCGCCGTGCAGGGGAGCGTCGCAGTCGGTGACATCCAGGCCTTCATCCAGTACGTGCGCAACTTCACGCAGCCCATCACGCAGCTTGCCAACGTCTCGAACATGATTCAACAGATGATCGCTGCCGCCGAGCGCGTATTCGAGTTCCTCGACGCTCCCGAGGAGTCCGACACCCACGTCGAGGGCGAGTCCCTCGAGGACGACGAGGGCTCCGTCTCCTTCGATCACGTCCGCTTTGGCTACCTGCCCGACAAGACCGTCATTCACGACTTCTCGCTCGACGTCGAGTCGGGCCAGACGGTGGCAATCGTCGGCCCCACGGGAGCAGGGAAGACGACTCTCGTCAAGCTCCTCATGCGCTTCTACGACGTCGACGGAGGTTCGATCAGCGTCGGCGGTCACGACATCCGCGACCTCGCCCGGAGCGACCTGCGGGGCAACTTCGCCATGGTGCTCCAGGACACCTGGCTCTTTCAGGGAACCGTCCGAGAGAACATCCGCTACGGCAGGCTTGACGCCACGGACGCCGAGGTCGAGGAGGCCAGCCGTACCGCGCACTGCGACCACTTCGTGCGCACGCTCGCGGGCGGGTACGACTTCGAGATCAACGAGGAGGCCTCCAACGTGAGCCAGGGACAGCGCCAGCTGCTCACGATCGCGCGCGCCGTCCTCGCCGACAAGCCCATCCTCATCCTCGACGAAGCCACGTCGAGCGTCGACACCCGCACCGAGGAGCTCATCCAGCGCGCCATGGACGAGCTCATGCGCGGTCGGACGAGCTTCGTCATCGCCCACCGCCTCTCGACCATCCGCGATGCCGACGTCATCCTCGTCCTCGAGGACGGGGACGTGGTCGAGCGGGGTACTCATGAGGAGCTCCTAGCCAGGGGCGGCGCCTACGCGCGTCTCTACGAGTCTCAGTTCCAGCACGCCTAGGGCGCCGCCTCCACGAGGCAGACGCCGCTGGGACAGAAAACCCTTATCGGCACCCCGCCAACTGGGGAAACGTCGCCAAGACAAAAAGGCGTTATGGGCACCCCCAGGTAGAGAGCCTGAGGGTCATACCAAAAGCGGCAAAGGATCCTTCTGGCTTATCGGTACCGCGCCGACGCGCCCGTCTCGCCCGATACGCCACCGACGATTGTTTCAAGACATGGTGACGTCGGCGCACTGGGGTATACTTGCCTGAACCATTGTCATTCTCCTAGAGATCATGCGAGAGGAGACTCCATGTCTGGTACCGTCCCGGGAACGCTCAGGGTGTCGAACGACTGCATTGCCGACCTCGTGGGCTACGCCGCCCTCGAGTGCTACGGCGTCGTCGGCATGGCTGAGATAGACGAGCAGGGTAGCGTGGTGCACCTGCTGCCAACGTACCGACTCCGCAAGGGCATCGACGTGGCCGCCATCGGTGGAACGGTCACGGTGGACATCCATGTGATCGTCGAGCAGGGCGTCAACATGTCATCCGTCGTGGGCAACCTCACAAGCTCAGTGAAGTTCCTGCTCAAGCAGATCGCCGAGCTGGAAAACGTGGAGGTGCGCGTGCACATCGAGGGCATGCGCACTGCGCACTAGGCCAATCCGCTTCTCCCAGGAACAAGAGGTTCACCGAATATGATTTCGACTGTCATGCGCACCTGCTTTCCCGCGGCGGCAAAGGTCGTAGCGGACAAGGCGGAGGAAATCAACAAGCTCAACGTCTTCCCCGTTCCCGACGGTGACACGGGCACGAACATGTCGCTCACGCTCGGCACCGTGGTCTCCGAGGTCGAGATGCTGCCCGCCGGCGCCTCGATGCGGGACATCGCCAAGGCGATCACGCACGGTTCGCTCATGGGTGCCCGCGGCAACTCGGGCGTCATCACGAGCCAGATCCTGCGCGGCATCGCCGAGGGTCTCTGCGACGCGAAGGACCAGGAGAGCGCCACTCCCGCTGACATCGCCCACGCCTTCCGCCGCGGCGTGAAGGTCGCCTTCAAGGCCGTCCGCAAGCCCGTCGAGGGTACCATCCTCACGGTTCTCAAGGACGTCTCGTCAAAGGCCGATCAGCTCGAGCGCTCGAGGATGAGTACCACCGAGGTGCTCGACGCGCTCGTGGTCGAGGCCTATGAGTCGGTCGCGCGCACGCCCGAGCTTCTCCCCGTGCTCAAGGAGAACGGCGTCGTCGACTCCGGCGCGTACGGGTTCGCCACCTTCCTCGAGGGCTTCGTCAACGCCGTCGAGGGCAAGGGCGAGCTCACGGAGTTCAAGACCACGGTCGACGCCACCGACGCGAAGGCGGCAGCCGCCTCCAAGGTCGCCATCGAGCTCAACGACGACTGGGAGGGCTCGAAGTATCGCTACTGCAACGAGTTCCTCTTCCATGCGGACAAGCCCTTCGATCCCGACGACGCCCTCACGTACCTCGCGACGCTCGGCGACTGCGAGCTCGTCGTGGGCTCGTATCCCGACTTCAAGGTCCACGTCCATTCCAACGAGCCCAACCGCGTCCTCGAGTACATGCTCGGCTACGGCCAGATCTTCGAGGTCTTCATTCACAACATGGACCTCGAGGCCAAGGACCGCACGGCAAAGATCGCCGCTGACCAGGCTGCGGCCTCGCCGGCGTCTGCGGCTCGCAAGTCCCTCGGCTTCGTCGCCGTGGCGGCAGGCTCCGGCGAGGAGTCCATCCTGAAGTCCCTCGGCGTCGATATCGTCGTCTCGGGCGGGCAGACCATGAACCCGTCCACGGCCGACATCCTCTCCGCAGTCGAGAGCTGCAACGCCGACAACGTGATAGTCATGCCGGACAACGGCAACATCCGTATGGCGGCCGAGGCTGCCGCCTCCGCCTGCGAGACCTCGAAGGTCGCGGTCGTACCCACCAAGTCGGTCCTCCAGGCCTTCTCCGCCATGTTCTCCGTCGACCCCGAGGGCTCCCTCGAGGACAACGTCGAGGCCATGACCGACGCCCTCGCGGACATCCGCGACGGCGAGGTCACGACCGCCGTCCGCGACTCCGCAGCTGCCGACGGCACCCCCATCCACGCGGGTGACGTCATGGGCATCGAGGGCGGCGCCATCGTCGTCGTGGGCTCCGACGTCGAGAAGGTCACGGTCGACCTCATCGACAAGATGATCGAGGACGAGGAGGGCGACACGCTCACCATCCTCGCCGGCTCCGACATGGACGACGAGTCCTTCGAGCATCTCGTCGCCGCCATCGAGGAGGCTCAGCCTGACCTCGAGATTGACTCCCACCGTGGCGAGCAGCCCCTCTACCCGGTCATCTTCTCGCTCGAGTAGGCAGGTGCCCGGCCGGATGGCTGTGACTCCCACCATAGGAACCGCCTCGGAGAGGCTGCAGAGAACCTGCAGCCTCTCCGATGACGTATCGCGACTTCGCTACCTCTCGGGTCGCACCGGCTCGGCGAGGGGAGAGGCGCTCTCGCGTCTGGGCATCACCCGCGTGCGCGATCTCCTGCTCCACGTGCCCCATCGCTACCTCGACTTCTCCACGGTTGTTCCCATCAGCCACGCCGACGTCGGCGTCGACGCCACCATCGTCGCGGTCGTAGACAAGGTCGTGCTCAAGCGTCCTCGGCCGCGCATGCAGATCGTCGAGCTTCACGTGCTCGACGACACGGGCGTGCTCGTTGCCACCTTTTTTCGCCAGCCTTGGATCGCCGACCAGGTGAAGAGGGGAGACCGCGTCGCGCTCTCCGGCAAGGTCACCTTCGACTTCGGCTTCAAGCAGATGCGCGCCCCGTTCCTCGAGGTCGTCGACCAGGCGGGCGGAGCGGGCGACTATGCGCGCGTGCTGCCCGTCCATCCCGTCTCGGAGGGCATCTCCGTCTCATGGATGCGCCGCATCATGTCCGCTGCTCTCGCCGACGTCGGCGACGTCGCGGACTGGCTGCCCGCCCGTCTCGTCGCCTCGCACGGCCTCATGACCCTCGGACGAGCCCTGCGCGAGGTGCACTTTCCTGCGACCGTCGCTTCCGCGGAGGCCGCGCGGCGTCGCCTCGCCTATGACGAGCTCCTCTGCCTCCAGCTTGCCCTCGTCTCCCGCAGGGGCATCGAACTCGACGGCATCGAACCCACGCGCCACGTCGTCGATGGTCCGCATATGGGCTCGCTCCTCTCCTCGCTGCCGTTCTCGCTCACTGACGAGCAGCGCGCGGCCGCCGACCAGATGCTTGCGGACATGGCGTCGCCGCACGTCATGAACCGTCTCCTCCTGGGTGACGTCGGCACGGGAAAGACCGCCGTCGCGGCGCTGGGACTCGCTGCCGTCGCCGACACGGGTACCCAGGCCGCCGTCATGGCGCCCACCTCGGTGCTCGCCCGCCAGTATGCCGAGAAGCTCGGTCCGCTCATGGACGGAGCGGGCATCAGCTGGGTCCTCGTCACGGGCTCCACCCCCTCTGACGAGCGCGCCGTCTCGGCGGACGCCGTCTCGCGCGGCGAGGTCGCGGTCGTCTTCGGCACCACGGCCATCCTCTCCGACGACATCGAGTTCCGCTCGCTCTCGCTCGTCGTGATCGACGAGCAGCATCGCTTTGGCGTCGACCAGCGCGCTGCGCTCCGGCGCAAGGGCTCCGGCGCCGACCTTCTCGCCATGACGGCGACGCCCATCCCGCGCACGCTCGCGCTCTCGTTCTACGGCGACGTGGACTGCTCTCGAATCCGTCACCGGCCCCATGCGGAGGTGGGCGTCAAGACCCGAGTCATAACTCCAGAGAATCTCGACCTGGCCTACGGCGCCATTCGCGAGGCGGTCGAGGCGGGTCGACAGGCGTACGTGATCTGCCCGCTCGTCGACGACACCGACGACGGCTCCGACCTCGACGACGTTCCGGAGTCCGTGCGCACCACGTCAGGGATGCACTCCGCCACGTCCATGGTCGCCGACCTCGCCGAGCATGCGCTGCGCGGCATCACCTCCGACGTCCTCACGGGACGCATGTCGGCTGACGACAAGGACGCCGCCATGGCGCGCTTCCGCTCTGGCGAGACGAGCGTTCTCGTTGCCACGACGGTCGTCGAGGTGGGCGTCGACGTCCCCAACGCGACTGTCATGCTCGTTTATGACGCCGACCGCTTCGGTCTCGCGACCCTCCATCAGCTGCGGGGTCGCGTGGGCAGGGGCACCGCCTCGGGGCAGGTGTTCCTCGAGAGCTCCGCCAAGAGGAACACGACCGCCCGCAAGCGCCTCTCGGCGCTCGAGGCGACGACGGACGGATCGGAGCTCGCCGAGCTCGACCTCAAGCTTCGCCGCGAGGGCGAGGTTCTCGGCTATCGCCAGCACGGCGGACTCTCCCTCGTGATCTCCGACCTTGACGGCGACCGTGACCTCGTTGAGGCCGCCCACGCCGACGCCCTGGCCATCACGGACGACGACCCGCGGCTCGCGCATCCCGAGCACGCGACCATGGCGATCGAGGTCCGAGACCGCTTCGGCGCCTACTTCGACGAGCTGGAGCGGGCATGAGGATCGTCGGGGGGAAATGGCGGGGAGCTGCCGTCGAGGCGCCCAAGGGCAGGGACGTCACGCGTCCCACGACCGACCGCATGCGCGAGTCCGTCGCGTCGATGATCCTCTCCGCCGAGGGACTCGACCTCTCGGGAAAGGGCGTCCTCGACGCCTTCGCGGGCTCGGGCGCCATGGGTCTCGAGCTCGTCTCGAGGGGGGCGGCCCGCTGCACCCTCGTCGACTCCGACAGGAACGCCGTCGCGCGCATGCGACGCACCGTCTCGGCGCTCGGCTCCGCGCGTCCCGAATGTGAGGTCATTGCGGGCGACGTGTTCCGGCTCGCTGAGAGGGGTACCATTCCCGGTGCGCCGTTCGCGGTGGTCTTTCTCGACCCGCCTTACGCGACCGACGCGACGCTCGTCTCGGGGCTTGTCGACGGTCTCTGGGAGCGCGGGCTTCTCGCCCCGGAGGCACTCGTGGTCTACGAGCGGTCGGGGAAGGCGCCGACGCTCTCGTGCGCGCACGCCATCTCCCTGAGAAGCAGAAGCCACGGTATAACCAGCGTCGACCTCCTGAGAGCAGAGGCAGTCCATGAGCAGTGACAGCATCACCCACGTCGTCGTGCCGGGCACCTTCGACCCCGTCACCTATGGGCACATCGATGTCATCCGCCGCGCCCGAAGGCTCTTTCCCGAGGTTACCGTTGCCGTGGCGGCCTCGGTCGCCAAGCGCGGCTGCGGTCCGACCTTCTCGCTCGACGAGCGCGTCCAGATGATCCGCGAGGCGCTCGAGCTCGAGGGCATCACCGACGGCGTGAGCGTCGAGTCCTTCTCCGGGCTGCTCGTCTCGTTCTGCCGCGACTGCGGCGCGGGCGGCGTCGTGAAGGGTCTGCGGGCCATGACCGACTTCGAGTACGAGCTCCAGCAGGCGGACCTCAACAGCCACATGGCGCCCGACATCGAGTCCATTTTCGTCATGTCGAGCCCCGAGTACGGCTACGTCTCCTCGTCCATCGTCCGTGAGATCGCCTCGCTGGGGGAGAGCGTCGAGCTCCTCGTCCCCACGAACGTTCAAGAGCACCTAAAAGCGCATTATTCGAACAGATGACAGGCCGGGGTATGCATAAGCGCCTAATCTGATACCATGCTAAGAAGAAATGTGCCTGGGGTCGCGATTTTCGTGCCGGCGTCAGAGCGCTAGGTGTGTTCACGAAAGGAGACCCATATGCAGCCGGGTGAGGAAATCGAAAGCCTCGTCGACGAGCTTGAGCAGATGGTGACTGAGGCCAAGTCACCCCTCACGGGCGGCGGACAGAAGAAGATCGTCGACGCCCAGGACGTATACGAGATCCTGGACGAGATTCGAAGGGTCTTCCCCCAGGAGTTCCAGGATGCGCGGCGCATCCTCAAGGCCGAGCAGGAGACGCTCGACCGCGCCCAGCAGCAGGCCGACTCGATCATCGCCGACGCCCAGCAGCAGGCCATGATTCTCGCTGGCGACCAGGAGATCGTTCGTCTTGCCCAGCAGCAGGCCGACGCGGTCCGCGACCAGGCGTCCCAGTACGAGCGCGACACCCGCTACAACGCCGAGGAGTACGCGGACACCGTCCTCGCGCACCTCGAGGAGAACCTCAAGTCCCTCACCAACTCCGTCGGCCGCGTGCGCCAGACTCTGGACGAGAACTCCGGCCCGCGCAACACGTCCAACAACGTGCCTTGGTAGGCTGCATGAATCCGGTGATCTTCGCCCTCGATGAGCGTCTCGCCAATCCTGGTGATACGCTGCCCGTCGCGGGTCACATCGACCAGGACGGCTATTCTCTCGGTGACCACAGCTTCTCGCTGCCCTCGGGCATCGACTACGACGTGGCCCTCACCAACGCCGGCGAGGGCATCCTCGTGACGGGCATCCTCAAGGCACACGTCGTGGGCGTCTGCGATCGCTGCCTCGAGGAGGCCACCTTCGACGTCGCGGGCGAGGTCGACGAGTACTACCTCTTCGAGGAGCCCGAGCATCCCGACGGGGACGACTCCGAGGACGACCTCGACTACTCGCTCGTCCTCGACGACCACACGATCGACCTCTCCAAGGCCCTCTCGGTGGCCCTCATCATGGAGACCCCCTTCGTGGTGCTCTGCAAGCCCGACTGCAAGGGTCTCTGCCCCGTGTGCGGCGCCAACCTCAACGAGGGCGACTGCGGCCATGCGGAGCAGATCGAGAACGAGCGGCTGGCCACGAGTCCCTTCGCGGCGCTGCGCGACCTCGACCTCGGTGATGAAGCCGGCGAGAAGGACGGCGCGCCCGAAGATGCCTCCGACGAGCCTCCTCGTGGAGAAAATCGGAAATGAGCGTCTGCTTGACGATTGTCTCGCCATAGCGCGCTTCTCGTGATAGAATTCTTTTTTGTCTGAATCGGTAGGTTCGCCCCGCAGCGTCGGGACGTGGAAGACTGGAAGCAGAGGTTCAAGATGGCAGTTCCTAAGCAGAAGAAGGGCCGCGGCGCCACGCACACCCGTCGTTCGGCCAACAGCAAGCTCGCCGCCCCGGCACGCTCCCTGTGCCCTCAGTGCGGTGCCCCCAAGCTGCCGCACCACGTGTGCCCCAACTGTGGCTACTACAAGGACCGCGAGGTCATCACCACCGAGTAGCGCGAGTCAGCATAAAGGCCAGGGAGGCCGGTCCCTTTGGGGTCGGCCTTCTTTTCGTATCGAGGGTCCTCGCCCTCGCGAGCGGAGGAGAGTATGACAAGGGTCTGCGTCGACGTCATGGGTTCCGACCGGGAACCCTCGGTCCTCCTCGAGGGAGTCGCGGCTGCGCTCGAGGCTGATTCTGACCTCGAGGTGCTGGTGGCGGGTGCCGACGAGTTCGTCACCCCCTTCGCGGCGAAACACGACCGCGCCACGGCGCTCGTGACGACCGAGATCATCACCATGTCCGAGCACCCCGCCAACGCCGTCCGCCAGAAGAAGGACGCCTCCATCGTGCGCGCCGCAGCTGCGGTGCGTGCCGGCGACGCAGATGGGCTCTTCTCGGCCGGTTCCACGGGCGCCGTCCTGACCGCCGCCACGTTCGGGGTCGGTCGGATCAAGGGCGTGCGTCGTCCCGCCCTGGCCTCGGCGCTTCCCGGACCCGACGGCCGTCAGACCGTCTTTCTCGACATGGGCGCCAACGCCGACGTCAAGCCCGACGCGCTCGTCCAGTTCGCTCACATGGGTCGCGCGTATGCCCAGGTGGTGCTTGGCGTGGCGGACCCCACGGTCGGGCTCCTCTGCAACGGCTCCGAGGAGACGAAGGGTTCGGCGCTGGCCCTCGAGTACCACGCGGCGCTCGCCGAGGCCGGCTGTCACTTTGCTGGCAACGCCGAGGGCACTGACCTTCTCGCCGGCACCTTCGACGTCATCGTCACCGACGGCTTCACGGGCAACGTGGCGCTCAAGTCCACGGAGGGCGCTGCCAAGTTCATCGTGGCGCAGATCAAGGGTGCCGTGTCCTCGTCCAAGCGTGCGGCGCTCGGCGCGCTCCTGCTCAAGCCCGCGCTCAAGGGCATGGCGTCCTCGCTCTCGGGTGACGCCTACGGCGGCGCGGTGCTGCTCGGTCTGCGTGCGCCGGTGGTCAAGGGACACGGTTCGACGAGCTCGGAGGCCGTGAAGAACGGGACGCTCGCCGTCGCGTCGGCCGTTCGCGGCAAGCTTGTGGACAAGATAGCCGACGCCTGTGCCATCACGGCCTAACGGGTAGAATCGACTGGGAAACAAAGACGATGCCGGCCGTTCGAACGGCCGCCGGCGAGGAGGAACCATGGATCGCGCAGCCATACTCGAGAAGGTCATCGAGGTCGTTCAGGACACGCTCGACGTCGAGGAGGGTACCACGCTCGGCGACGCGACGAGCTTCGAGGACCTCGGTGCCGACTCGTTCGACCTTCTCGAGCTCGTGACGGCTCTCGAGGACGAGTTCGGTCTCACCTTCGACGACGAGATTCTCCAGAAGATCAAGACGATCGGTGATGCCGTCGACGCAATCGTCGACGCCCAGTAGGGGGTACGCGGTTCTTGAAGATGCACCAGAGGGTCGCCGAGATCGAACGGATATGCGGCCACACGTTCACGGACAAGTCACTCATCGAGGCAGCCATCACGCACCCGTCTGCGGTGGAGGGCAGGCCCGTCTCGGCGTCGTACGAGCGGCTCGAGTTTCTCGGTGACTCCATCCTCGGCGGCATCGTGGCCACCGACCTCTTCGAGCGCTTCCCCGAGATGGATGAGGGTGGCCTCACACGCATCAAGATCTCGCTCGTCTCCGGTGAGACGCTCTCGAAGGTCTCGAAGGACCTCGGCATGGCGCCGCTCATCGTGATGGGGGAGTCGGAGCGCGGCACCGGAGCCCGCGGCATGCACTCCGCGCTCGAGAACGTCTTCGAGTCGGTGGTGGGCGCGCTCTACCTCGACGCCGGCTACGATGCGACCCACGACTTCGTGGCGAGGGTGCTCGGCGACTACGTCTCGCCGGCCCTCGCGCTCAGGGCGGTGAGCCCCAAGTCGAGGCTCCAGGAGGTCACGCAGCGCGAGATGCACTGCGCGCCCGAGTACAAGCTCGTGGGCGAGCAGGGCCCCGCGCACGACCCGACCTTCACCTCGGTCGTCATGGTCAACGGCATGCGCATCGGACGTGGCGAGGGTTCGTCCAAGAAGAGCTCCGAGAGCGTCGCGGCGCAGGACGCCCTCGAGCGCCTGGGCTATGACGACGACGGGCAGGCGTCCGACCCGCCCGAGGAACCCGTCGTCTTCGCCGACGCCACGGACTAGGACACGAAAGGCGCCCGAACGTGTATCTCAAGTCGCTCAGTCTCAAAGGCTTCAAGTCCTTCGCGGACAAGACCCAGATGGTCTTCGACCCGGGCCTCACCGTGGTCGTCGGTCCCAACGGGTCGGGCAAGTCCAACGTGTCCGACGCCATCCTCTGGGTCCTCGGCGAGCAGAGCGCAAAGATGCTTCGCGGCCAGGCGATGGAGGACGTGATCTTCTCGGGCTCGTCCGCACGGCAGCCCGTCGGTCTCGCCGAGGTCACGCTCGTGCTCGACAACACCGACCACACGCTGCCCATCGAGTTCTCCGAGGTGGCCGTCACCCGGCGCATGTACCGCTCGGGCGAGTCCGAGTACCTCATCAACGGCGCCCCGTCGCGGCTCATGGACGTCCGCGACATCCTGCACGACTCGGGGCTCGGCGTCGACACGCATTCGATCATCTCGCAGGGCAAGCTCGACTCCATCCTCGCGAGTCGTCCCGAGGAGCGGCGCGAGCTCATCGAGGAGGCCGCCGACATCGCCAAACACCGGCGGCGCAAGGAGCGCTCCGAGCGCAAGCTCGCCGCCATGGACGCCGATCTCGCGCGCGCGAAGGTCGTCTCGCGCGAGATCTCTCGCCAGCTCAAGCCCCTCGAGCGCCAGGTGGACAAGGCCCGTCAGGCCCGCGACCTCACCGACCAGCTCTCCGACCTCACCATCCAGCTCGCCGTGGACGACCTCCGTCAGCTCCAGGAGAGCTACGGCAAGCTCTCCGCCCGCGGCAACGAGGCGGACGCCGCCATCGAGCTCGCCCAGTACCGCTATGACGAGAAGGCCCGCGAGCTCGACAAGCTCCAGTCCCTTCTCGAGCAGAAGGGCCTCTTCGTGGGCGACCTCGGAGAGCAGCGGCGCCGCATGCAGGACATTCTCGGCCGCATGGAGGCCGACATGCGTCTTCTGGAGGAGAAGGGCAAGAACATGGTCTCTCGCCTCTCCGACATGCGGATGCAGCTCTCGACGATGGAGAAGCAGCGCGCCGACGTGAGGGCGGAGCGCTCTCGCGTGGCCGACGAGCTCGCTGACCTCGTCGTCCGTGAGAACGAGCTGCGTGTGAACTGCGAGGAGCTCTCGACCGTCTCGCGTGACGCCGTCACGCGCCGACGCGCCCTCGACGCCGAGCTCTCGAGGATCACCGCCGACGAGCGCGCCGCGCGCGCCGAGGCCGACCGCGAGACGCTCGCGTACGCCAAGCTCGAGGACCAGATCTCCAACGCCGAGGTCGAGGACCGGATGTATGCCTCGCGTCTCGAGCAGATCGACGAGACGCTCAGGACCGCCAGGGAGGCCGTCTCGGAGCGGACGACGCGCAAGGGTTCCGTCGAGGCCGACCTCGCCGCCGAGAGGGCCGCGTCCGAGAAGTTCGTGGCCGCCATCGCCACCGGGCAGAAGGTGCTCGCCGACGCCCGCAGGGAGGAGTCGGTCGCCCGCGAGAGGCTCTCGTCCGCCCAGGCGACGCTCGCCGCGCTGCGCGCCGTCGATGCCGACGTCGAGAAGTCGAGCCCCCTCGTGGCCGCCCTGGCGGCGGACGACGTCGTCTCCGGCAAGGCCGAGTGCAGGCTCGCCGACCTCATCGACGCCGACCCGGGCATCGACGCCCTCGTCGAGCGGCTCCTCGGCGACGACCTCGCCGCCTTCGTCGTTCCCGCGTCGGATGACATGGACGCCGTCGCCACGCGTGCGCTCTCGCTCTCGAAGGTCGACGGCCGTGCGACGGTGGTCTCTCGCTCCGAGGCGGGCGGGATGTCCGCCGCGAAGGCTCCCGGGACCCCGCTCGTGGACCGTCTCCGCGTGCCCGACGACGCCCGCGGGCTTCTCGATGCGCTCGTCGGTGACGTCCGCATCGTCGAGGACGTCTCCGAGGCCGTGGCCGCTCACGCGACGATGCCTGCTTTCACCTACGTCACGACCTCTGGCGTGACCGTCCTTCCCGACGGGCGCACGGTCATCGGCACGAACCCCTCGGCGGAGGCCGGCTCGCTCGAGCGCAAGCGGCGCATCCGCGCGCTCGAGGACGGCATGGCCCCGCTCGAGCGGCAGCGCGAGGACGCCGCAACTGCCGTCGCGGCCGCGGAAGCCGCCCTGGCGGAGTCGCGCGACGCGAGCGCGCATGCCAAGGGCGAGGTCGCCCGTCTCAACGGCGAGCTCTCGTCGCTCGTCTCGGAGCTCGGTCGCCTGGAGGGCCAGGTCAACGCCTCCTCGTCCGAGCTCGCGAAGGTCACGAAGGCCCGTGACGCCTCGGCGTCCAAGGCGGCGGAGGCCCGAGCACACATCGAGGAGCACCGCGCGGCTGCCGCCGACGCCAAGAAGCGCGCCGAGGAGCTCGCCGCGAGCCTCGTCGAGACATCGGGCTCCCACGAGGATGCCATCCGTGCCCAGGGCAAGGCCTCCCACGAGCTCTCCGACGCCCGCATCGAGCTCGCGACGGCGGGGGAGCGCAGGAACAGCCTCTCGTCGCGGGAGCGCGAGCTCGCCTCGCGCGTGGCCGACCTCGACCGCCGCATCCTCGCGACGACGCGCGGCTCTCGCTCGCTCGAGGTCGTCCGTCTCCGTGTCGACCCCCTCTATGACCGCTACGACGCCATCCACGAGCGCGCGCTCGCCTGGGCGGGTCGTCTCAAGGACCGCGCCTCGCTCGCCGAGGCGGACTCCGACTCGCTCAAGCGCACGATCTCCGACGCCAAGGACGCCGTCAACGAGGCCTCTCAGGGACTCGAGACGGCAAAGCAGGCCGCCAACGACGTCAAGGTCGACCTCGGACGCCTCGAGGTCCAGGTCGAGAACGCGATTGACGCTATCACCGCGACGGGCGCTGTGCTCGACGAGGCGCTCAAGCTCCCCGAGCCCGACGACCGCGAGGCCGCCGAGAGGACCGTCGCCTCGCTCAAGCTCGAGCTCGAGCAGATCGGCCCCGTCAACGAGGTCGCGATGGACGAGTACCTCAAGCTGCGCGACCGCGCCGACTACATCAGCGAGCAGGTCGAGGACCTCGAGAGTGCCCGTGCGTCGCTCAAGAAGATCACGGCGGCCATCGAACGCAAGATGCGCACGCGCTTCCTCACGGTCTACGACCGGGTCAACATGAACTTCTCCGAGATCTTCTCGGTGCTCTTCCCCGGTGGCCACGCCCACCTCGAGATGACCGATCCGGACGATCCGTCCGAGACCGGAATCGAGATCGTGGCGCAGCCGAGGGGCAAGCGGATCACGAAGATGATGCTCATGAGCGGCGGCGAGAAGTCCCTGACCGCGCTGGCGCTGCTGTTCGCGGTCTACCGCGCCCGCACGGTGCCCTTCTACGTGTTCGACGAGGTCGAGGCCGCGCTCGACGACGCCAACCTCTCCAAGCTCCTTGACGCGATCGAGCAGCTCAAGGAGGACACCCAGCTCATCGTCATCTCCCACCAGAGACGCACCATGGAGCAGGCCGACGTGCTGTATGGTGTATCCATGCAGGCGGACGGCGTGAGCCATGTCGTCTCGCAGCGACTCGACAAGGCATCCGGAAAGGTGGTCGACGCCTGATGGGCTTCATGGACAGCCTCAAGAAGGGCCTCTCTCGCTCTCGCGAGGCGATCAGCGAGATCTTCTACATGGGCGGCGAGGTCGACGAGGACTTCTGGGAGGACCTCGAGGACACGCTCGTGATGGGCGACATGGGCGGCGAGGTCGCGTCACGCGTGACCGACGACCTGCGCGAGCAGGCCGCGCGCGAGAACATCACGCGTGCCCCGCAGCTCCGCGAGGCGCTCGCCAAGCGCCTCGCCGCCGAATTCGTGTCCGCCAAGGGTGACCCGTTCACCGACCTTCCCAGCTGCGTGCTCTTCGTGGGCATCAACGGCGCGGGCAAGACCACCACGGTGGGCAAGCTCGCCGGGAAGGCGCACGGCGACGGCGTTCCCTGCCTCATCGGCGGGGCCGACACGTTCCGCGCCGCCGCCATCGAGCAGCTCCAGGTCTGGGGAAAGCGCGCGAACGTCGACGTCGTCACGCGCGAGCGCGGCGCGGACCCCGCGAGCGTCTGCTACGACGTCATCGACGAGGCCGAGAAGCGCGGGGCAAAGCTCGTGCTCATCGATACCGCCGGTCGTCTCCACACCTCCGCCGACCTCATGCGCGAGCTCGCCAAGGTGGTCAACGTCACGCGCAAGCGCTGCGCCTCCATGCCCGTCTCGGTGGTCCTCGTCATCGACGCCACCACGGGCCAGAACGGCCTCAACCAGGCCAAGGAGTTCAACCAGGCGCTCGACCTCGACGGTCTCATCGTGACCAAGCTCGACGGCACGGCGAAGGGCGGCATCGCGCTGGCCATCTCACACCAGCTCGGCCTGCCGATCTTCCGCATCGGCGTGGGCGAGACGATCGACGACCTGCAGTCCTTTGACGCGCTCGACTTCTGCCGCGCGCTCGTTGGCGAAGGGATGTAAGCAATGTTCAACAGCCTCACCGACCGACTCCAGAACACCTTCGCCGAGCTCCGCGGCAAGGGTCGTCTCACCGAGGACGACATCAACCGCGCGATGCGCGAGATTCGCATGGCGCTCCTCGAGGCCGACGTCAACTACCGCGTGGTCAAGGAGTTCGTGGCGCGCTGCAAGGAGAAGTGCCTGACCTCCGAGGTCATGGACTCGCTGACGCCCGCCCAGAACGTCGTGAAGATCGTCCTCGACGAGCTCACCGACCTTCTCGGCTCCACCGACTCCAAGCTCGTCCTCGCGCAGAACCGCACGCCCAACGTGATCATGCTCGTCGGCCTCCAGGGCTCCGGCAAGACCACCGCGGCGTCCAAGCTCGCCTACCTGCTCAAGGGCCAGGGGCGCAAGCCGCTTCTCGCCGCCTGCGACACCCACCGTCCCGCCGCCGCCGACCAGCTCGAGGCGCTCGGCAAGGAGATCGGCGTGCCCGTGTACCGCGGGGACGGCCGTGACGCCGTGCAGGTTGCCACGGAGTCGATCAAGCATGCGGTCGACCACCTCAACGACATCGTCATCGTCGACACCGCCGGTCGTCTCCAGATCGACGAGGAGATGATGGAGGAGGCCGTCGCCATCAAGCGCGCGGTCAAACCCGACCAGATCCTCATGGTCGTCGACGCCATGACCGGTCAGGACATCGTCAACGTGGTGTCCGAGTTCGCCAACCGCGTGGACTTCGACGGCGTCATCATGTCCAAGCTCGACGGCGACGCCCGCGGCGGCGGCGCGCTCTCGGTCCGCGAGGTCACGGGCAAGCCGATCAAGTTCGCGTCGATGGGCGAGAAGCCCGACTCGCTCGAGGTCTTCCACCCCGACCGCATGGCCAAGCGCATCCTCGGCATGGGCGACGTGGTCGGCATCATCGAGCAGGCTCAGAAGGTCGCCGACGAGAAGTCCCTCGAGGATGCCGAGCGCATGCTCCGCGCGGGCTTCACGATGGACGACTACCTCTCCCAGCTGCAGCAGATCCGCAAGATGGGCGGCATCCAGAAGCTCGCCGGCATGCTCGGGGCACGCGAGGAGAGCGTCGACGAGAAGCAGCTCGTGATCATCGAAGCGATCATCCACTCGATGAGCCGCGAGGAGCGCCTCAAGCCCAAGATCATCAACGGCATGCGTCGCAGGCGCATCGCGGCGGGGTCCGGTCACTCCATCCAGGAGGTCAACATGGTCCTGCAGCAGTGGGGCCAGATGAACAAGATGATGGGGAAGGTCCGCCAGCTGCAGCAGAGCGGGAGCAGCAAGAAGGCCATGCGCGGCATGTCGGGCATGATGCGCAACATGGGCATCGACCCGAGCATGCTCGGCGGCATGGGCGGCGGCAAGAAGCGCAGGTAGCACGTGAGGCTCGCGTCCTGTGACGGGCGTCAGGCCGACGCTCGGCGGGTCGCTGGGCGAGGTTCAAATTTTGATAACGCACATTCTGCGCCGAGAAGAACGCGCCAACTGGTCTTTTGTCGCTGACGCCAGGCAGAATGCGCGATAATCCTCGCCGGGGAGCCGCCGGGGAGCCGCCGGGG
>RCMY010002657.1_pt1 | contig 20242 bp, 22 predicted proteins | sample 2041341 | NCBI WGS metagenome assembly RCMY01 (sample SAMN09708234, study PRJNA481090) | Marine sediment metagenome, whole genome shotgun sequencing project. | reverse complement strand
GTTGCCAGCGTGGTCGGGGTCCGGCCGATGTAGCGAAGCGCCGAGTCGCCCCGTCCCATTCCGCAGATCGTCCGAGGACCATACGCGTCGTTGAGCGTGGCAAACAGCGAGGCCAAGACAGTCCAATCCCGGGTGCCAGGGTTGGTGACCATCGGCCCAACGATCATGCGTTCGGTGGCGGCCAGCATCATCGAGTAGATGACGAACGGCTCCTGCCAAAGGACGTGTGAGTCGAACGTCCAGCCATGACTGAATCCGTTATCTTCGGCCAGTTTGGCTAGTTCGACTACTCGCCGAGCAGGAGGGTCGGTTTGGAGGACGACTCCGAAATCCATCTTCAGTACCGACCAGGTTGCTGGCGGCTGCGGTGGATCAAATCAGGCACTGGTTGGTTCCCCTTCGCAGATACTCGCCGTCGCCTTTGGCGCCGTGATACTGGTCGTTCTCGATGAGCACCTTGCCCTTGGAGATGACGATATCGATCTTACCCTCCACTTTTTTGCCCTCGTATGATGAGTAGTCCACGTCCATATGGTTGACGTTCACGGACATTGTGGTCGTCACCTTTGGATCGAACACCACGATGTCGGCGTCTGACCCAATGGCGATCGTGCCCTTCTTTGGGTAGAGACCGAACATCTTGGCAGGGGTGGTGGCCGTCACTTCGACGAAACGGTTGAGGCTCAAACGTTTCTCAGCGACTGACCCGTGATAGAGCAACCGCATCCGTTCCTCGACCCCTGGCATCCCGTTCGGGATCTTCGTGAAGTCTCCCTCTCCGAGGCGTTTCTGGGTGCCGAGCACCGGATGGTCGTTCATGCAGAACGGGCAGTGGTCGGTGGACACGACCTGGAGGTCGTTGGTGGCGAGTCCTCGCCAGAGGGCATCTTGATGGCCCTGTTCCCAGTCGCGAACTGGCGTTGAGCAGACATATTTGGCACCTTCGAAGCCCGGCTCTTTCAGGTTGTTCCAGCCCAGGAAAAGATACTGAGGGCAGGTTTCGGCGAAGATGTTGCTCCCACGGTTACGGGCGACGGCGATCTCTTCGAGGGCTTCCTTGGCCGACATGTGTACGACATAGAGCGGAGCGCCACTGAGCTCGGCGTAGGCGATCGCTCGATGGGTCGCCTCGGACTCGGTGACTGGTGGTCGGGTGAGGCTGTGATAGATCGGGTCGGTCTGCCCTTTGGCAAGGGCCTGCTCCCGGAGTACGTCGATGACGATGCCGTTCTCGGCGTGCATCATGATCGTGGAGCCGTTTTCGGCAGCCTTCTGCATCGCCATGAAGATCTGGCCGTCGGTCGAATACAAGACGCCCGGATAGGCCATGAAGAGCTTGAAGCTCGTCACGCCTTCGCCCATGAGCATGTCCATCTCTTTGAGAGTCTGGGGGTTGACGTCCGAGACGATCATGTGGAAGCCGTAGTCGATCGCGCAGTTGTTGGCGGCTTTCTCCATCCACGTTTCGTAGCCAGCCATCATCGGTTCGCCGATCGTCTGCATGGCGAAGTCGACGATGGTGGTGGTGCCTCCCCAAGCGGCAGCTCGGGAACCGGACTCGAAACTGTCTGAGGCGTTGGTGCCACCGAATGGCAGTTCCATATGGGTATGTACGTCAACTCCGCCAGGGAAGACGTACTTGCCAGACGCGTCGATCACTTTGTCGACGACGACTTCAGGCGCAGAATCCCCGCGGGCCAGAAGACCCACGACACGCTGGCCATCGATGAGGACGTCAGCCTCCATAATTTCGGTGGCGGTTACGACGGTTCCACCCTTGATGAGCGTCTTGGTCATGGCTCGATTCCTTCCTGCTATTCGACGGCCGCGGCAATGGCCGCTTCCAGCTTCTCCAGTCCTTCTTGCGCTTCTTCCGTGGTCAGTGTCAACGCCGGGGCGATCCGAAGCACGTTTCCGTGCAGTCCGCCCTTGCCGATGAGTAATCCATGTTTCTTAGCCTGTTCCATCACGGCCTTGGTGGTGACCGGGTCGGGTTCCAACCCACCATTGATGCCGAACTCGACTCCGAGCATGAGGCCTTTGCCTCGTACTTCGATAATGCCAGGAACCTCATCAGCGATGTGATGGATACCGTCTTTGAGTTGCTGGCCGATCTTGTAGGCGTTGGTCTGCAGATCGTGGTCCAGCACATAGTTCAGGTTGGCGAGGGCACCGGCGGTCGACAGCGGATTGCCGCCGAACGTCGAAATGGAGTTGGCCTGCAGGCAGTCCATGACGTCCCCTCGGGCGACGACGCCTGCGATGGCCAGGCCATTCCCGAGACCTTTGGCGAAGGTCAGCATGTCAGGCACTATGCCATGCGCCTGATATCCCCAGAAGTGCTCGCCGGTTCGTCCCCATCCGGTCTGAACTTCGTCTGAGATGAACAAGATCCCGGTCTCGTCGAGCACCGATTTCATGGCGCCGTAGAAGCCATCTGGCGGGGTGGCGAAACCACCGACCCCTTGGATCGGTTCGGCGATCAGACACGCCACGTCACCAGCGGTGGCGATGTTGAGCAGATCACGTAGGTCGTCGACGCAAGCTGCGATGAATTGGTCGTCTGGGAGATCTCGGAATGGACTCCGTAGTTTGTAGCCGGACTGTATGTACGTGGTCTGGAATGGCGACAACGTCGTGGCCGACCAGGCTGATTGGCCGGTGATGGCGACGGTTGAATGTGATTTCCCGTGGTAACTGTTGCGCATCGCCAGGACCTGGTTCGATTTGCGGTACTGGGTGGCCAGCATGAGCGCAGCGTCATTGGCTTCGGTACCCGAGTTGGTGAAAAATACCTTGGCATCAGGAATCCCCGACAGTTCGGCGATCTTTTCTGCCAGTTCGATCTGTGACTCTATGAGATACAAGGTCGAGCTGTGAAGCATCTTTTCTGCCTGGGCTTTGATAGCAGCGACTACTTCGGGCAAGTGATACCCGGTCATCGTGGTGAGGATGCCCCCGAAGAAGTCGAGGTATTCGTTGCCTTCGGCGTCGACCACCCGACGGCCCTCGCCATCAACGAGCGAGATTGGGTCGTCGTAATACAGGGCCATCCAAGACGGCAATACCTGACGATGGCGAGCCAAGAGTTGATCGTGGGTTGGCATTCGAAGCGATTCCTTTCAGTGGGTAGCCACCGGCGAGGGTGGTTCGACTTGTTGGTCTTCTACCATGTACCACTCGACGAAATCCGAGCACCGGCCGCTCTCGAACTGCAACTGGAACAGATTCGAGTACACGTTGGCGTTCGTGTAGGTGGTCCTGCCAACCGCGGTGGCGCGGTCCCCGGCTACGAGGTCGCAGCTATAGGCAGCTTGCCAACTACCTGCTTCGTCCGGCTCTTTTAGCCAGTCAGCCACAATGGCGTCGGCCCCTTTGAGCTGGACGCCCCACGGCTGATATCGATAGGTGGCGTAACTCGTGAACAGGCCCCGGATCTGGTCCGGCGAGTAGCTACGCCACGCTTCGACGTAACGGCCCAACCAGTCGTTAACGACGGTCTCGTCAAGCGCCATTCAGGGAGCGACCAGATCGCCGTAGGCGTCCGGGCGGCGGTCACGGAAAAAGGCCCATTGCTGACGGACTTCTTCAACCATGTCCATGTCAAGATCTCGCACGACCAATTCTTCTTCGGTGTCTGAAGCGGCCTCTCCGACCAACTGACCCCGAGGATTCACGAAATAGGACGATCCGTAGAAGTCGTTGTCGCCGTACTCTTCCTGGCCGACCCGATTGATTGCGCCGATGAAGTACTCGTTGGCGACGGCGGCGGCCGGCTGCTCAAGGTTCCAGAGGTACATCGACAATCCGCGGCTCGTCGCTGACGGGTTGTACACCAGCTTGGCGCCATTGAGACCTAGAGCTCGCCATCCTTCTGGGAAGTGGCGGTCATAACATATGTACACGCCGATCCGACCAACACTTGTGTCGAACGTGGGGTAACCGGTGTTGCCCGGACGGAAGTAATACTTCTCGAAGAAGCCTTTTACGTGAGGAATATGGGTCTTGCGGTACTTGCCGAGGTACGACCCGTCGGCGTCTACGACCGCAGCGGTGTTGTAATAAAAGCCGTCGTCTTCCTTTTCGAACATCGGCACCACGAGGACCATCTCGGTCTCTTTGGCAAGTGCAGTCATGGCTGCCATGGTCGGGCCGTCCGGAATCGGTTCGGCAGTTCCGAGATGGGCGTCGTCCTGCACCTGGCAGAAATACGGTGCGTCAAACAGCTCCTGAAAACACATGATCTTGGCGCCGTCGTTGGCGGCTTCCCTGGCGTAATCCATGTTCTTCTTGAGCATGGTCTCTTTGTCGCCAGTCCATTCGGTCTGCACTAGTGCTGATCGCAATATGTTCGCCACGGTTGATCTCCTTGTCTAGATAGTCGGGTGGTCGGGCGGTCTATCCGCCCGACCACCAGTAGATAAAACTCAGTCGCCACCCTGGTTGAGTTCGACTGAAACTTTCTGCCAGGATGCGCCGACAGTGTCAAGGCCCTCATCGGAGAGGGACTTGACGGCCGCTTCTGCGAAGTCCGTTCGGTACGTGTCCTCGGAAATCGCCACCCCGGTCAGTGCCGCAATCTGCGTGGTCGCAACACCCACTGTCTGATCCCAGAGGGCCTTGTCCATGATTCCTATGCCTCCGGTCGACGGCCAGATCAGGGCGTTGACCTCGTTCATCTGCCAGGTCTGGTGGCTGCGGCCCAGTGTCGGGCCGGCTGCCAAGACGACATCGACGCACGCGTCGGCGTTGTCGCGGCAATAGATCCAGCCGCGAAAGGTCGCTCGGAGGAAGGCTTCGACGGTGTCAGGGTTCTCATTGGCGTAGGTGTTGGTCGTCCACACCGAGTCCTGCAGCATCGCCGTTCCGACATCGTTGAAGTCGATAACGGAGAAGTCCGATGGCTGATACAGCTCGCCGGTATCCTCGTTGACGGCTTCGAGCACCTGGGCGTACTCGTTGTACGTCATTGCCTCAGCGGCATCGATTTCACGATTCAGCAGGGCTTCCATGTCGAAGTTCTGAGCAATGAGTTCAACGTCTGCGACGCCTGCCTGGGCGATAGCGGCGGTCAATTCGAATTCGTTGCCGAATCCCCAGTTACCGACTTTGCGTCCCGCCCAATCAGCTGGCGACGATATGCCCTCGTCTGCCCACGAAACCATGAGGGTTCCACTGCGCTGGAAAACCTGTCCAACGTTCACGAGGTCGGCACCCTCCTGATTGGAAGCCAGCGCTTTAGGTACCCATGCCAGTCCGAACTCGGCGGCTCCTGTCGCCACAACCTGCTGAGGAACGATGTCGACCGCCCCTTCCAGGATGGTGACGTCGAGACCCTCATCCTCGTAGAAGCCTTGATCGACGGCTGCGTAGTAGCCAGCAAACTGGGCCTGGGCGAACCATTGAAGCTGCACTTTGATTGGAGTGAGTGCAGCAGGCGTGCCAGGGTCGGCGGTTTCGTCGCCGCCGCAGGCGGTAGCTAGTAATACCAGCAGCACCGAAACTGTCGTGAATTTTCGCCAACTCTTACTGAACATCGTGCATCCTCCTAGGACCCGTGAAGCAACGGATTCTGAGCCTACTGGATCCGGCCCACGGCTTACCGGCCATCGGCGTGTTTTCGGCTACGAGCGAACCGATACGTGCCAGGGCATAGCCTTGCGTTCTACGAAGAGGATTAGGCCATACATGGCGATTCCGAAAGCTGACGCGAGGAGGATGGCCGCCCAGGCCTCTTCAAACTGAAATAGTCCAGCCTTGAGGGTGATGTATTGGCCGAGGCGCTCTTGTGGGCCACCGAAGTACTCCTTGATGATCGCTCCGATGAGCGCCAGGGCAGAAGCGATCTTCATGGCTGAGAAAAAGTACGGTAGCGAGGCCGGAAGGCGGAGCTTGCGCAAGACTGTGCCTCTTGACGCCGCGTAGCTCGCCATCAGTTCCAACTCTTGAGCCTCGGCCGACAGCAAGCCCCGAACCAGGTTGATCATCACCGGAAAGAACACGAGTACTGCCACAACCATGACCGTTCCGATCCGGCTGGTCAGCCCGAACCAGGCGTTGGCTACCGGTGCGAGCACAATGATGGGGGTTGAATTGGCAGCGATAGCCAAGGGCATGGCACCCTCGCGGATAACCGTGAATCGGGAGGCCGCCATGGCTGCCAGAACTCCACCGGCCGCACCGACGGCCAGTCCTGACAAGGCCGAGACAAACGTAGCCAAGCCGGCCCGCCACAGTGACGATGCCTCCGAAGCGAACGCAGACAGTATTGCGGTCGGGGCCGGCAGAATGAATCCCTGGATGCCGAATAGGCGAACGGTCAACTCCCAGAGAGTCAGGCCGCCGACGAAAATGGCTATGGCTGGCCCGTATGTCCGTATTTTCGTCATGCCGACTCGTCCTCGATCGATCTCAGCGCCTCCCGAACCCTGGTGATGAGTTCGAAGAATCGTTGATGCTCCCTGGTGTCGAAACCGCGTGGCTGGGGTAGATCGATGTCGATTCGGTCGACAATTCGACCGGGTCTAGGCGACATCACAATCACCCTTGTCGAAAGGAAAACGGCCTCTGCGATGCTGTGGGTAACGAAGAGAACCGTGGTTTCGGTCTCCTCCCAAATTCTCAACAACTCCATCTGCATTCGTTCCCGGGTCATTTCGTCGAGGGCACCGAAAGGTTCATCCATCAGCAGAATGGACGGTTGGAAGCTCAGTGCCCGAGCGATGGAAACGCGTTGCTGCATCCCACCAGACAGCTGCCACGGGTAGTGGTTCGCGAACCCGTCGAGTTGGACAAGCTCGAGCATCCGCCTTGCGATTGCGTCTCGTTCTGGGCCATTGACACTCATGATCTCGAGTGGCAACGCCACGTTTTCGAGCACGGTTCGCCAATCAAGGAGCGTGGCACTTTGGAAGACCATCCCATAGTCCCGATCCAGGCGCGCCTGATGCGTGCTCTTGCCATTCACTTGCGGAATGCCAGCCGAAGGTGAAATCAGGTCACCGATAACGCGCAGCATGGTTGATTTGCCGCAACCTGACGGGCCGATCAGCGAGACAAATTCACCCGGTTGTACGTCGAGATCTATGCCTTCCAAGGCTTTGACAGCGTCTGGGCCGGATCCGAATTCCATCGTGACGTCGCTGAGAGAAATGGTCGGTGTCACGCGGGTGCCTGTTCTGAGTTTTCGTTTACCCGCCGGCTGGCAGGGACGACCGATCGCTCAACGAGGGCGACTAGTCCGACAAACAGGACTCCGACCAGAGCAGAAATGGCAACGGAAGCGAACAGCTTCTCAGGTGCGCTTGAGAATGATGACGCGAATCCGAGAATTGCCCTCCCTAAGCCGCTCGAGAGGCCCGCCGGGAGCTCGCCGACGATCGCTCCAATGATTGAGGCCGTCGCGGCGATCTTTAGAGCTGGGAATAGGTACGGCACGGCGGCAGGCACCTGCAGTTTCCACAACTGTTGGCTTGGACTCGCGGCGTAGGACCGCAAAAGTTCGGTAGCTGTCGCAGCCGGAGATCGGAGGCCGCGCAGTGTGTTGATCGCCACCGGAAAGAAGGCCAGGTAGGCAGCGATGACGGCGACTTGCACTGCCTGCGGAAGGCCAAGTTTCCCGCCCCAAATCACGAGTATCGGAGCAAGGGCGATCACCGGGACCGTTTGCGAGGCCACGACATAAGGCATTAGGCCGCGTTCGGCGATTGAAGACCGAACAAAGAGAATGCCTAGGCCGAACCCGAAGGCGCTTCCAACCACGAATCCGCCCGCAGCCGATCGGAACGTAAACCAGGCTGCTCGTAGAAGGATCACCAGGAGAATGTCTTCTCCGCCGCGTCTGGCCGGTCGGAACAGGGACATTGCGATGTCCCAGAGGTGTGGCATCGAGCGGTTATTCGTGCGGACCGGGAGCTGGACGGATGTGAATGGCCAAGTGCCGCCAGTGCTTTGGCCCATCCACTTGTAGGCCTCCCACATCACCGCAGCTGCAGCGACAATGCCGAGGAACGAAAAGATACTGCGGGCTCGATGGTTCATATCCCGTCGGGTCGCTGCAGGGTCCTCATAATCCCGAGATGCTACAGCCGATCGATGTCGGGTGTCCGCCGAGAACCGAAGTGCGCCGGAGAACCCGTTCAGCTGTGCATGAGGGTGGTCGATACAACGGTATGAAACTAGCCCTGATATTCATGGTGCTTCTCGCCGCTTGCGGAGGCCCTGCCACGGCCGATGACGCTCCAGTGGGAGCGCCATCCGATACCGTTTCGTTCCAATCGAGTGCAACGACTACAACAATCGCCATGACGCCGACCGTTCATGCAGGGGCCGAAAGCACGGCGCCTGAGCCACCAGTGGCCACTATCGATCTCGAGGCGACCGGTCCGGACGCTGAACTCATTCATTTCGAATCGCAGTGGTTATGTGAAGCGCAACGACAGACATTCGACTCGCCAGAAGCGGTCGATGTGGCGCTGGACTCGAGCCTCGGAGAGACGGGTATATCCAGATCCGTCTACGACACATTCAAGTCCGGGTTGAGTGAGAATCCTGCGGCCAGGAAACAGATTTTGGATCTGTTTGTTGGGAATTGTTCGTGAGCAATTCAAGTTTTGTTGAGCCTGGCGCCGATAGAGGGTATATGAAGACTCTCCGACGACTCTCAGCCCTGTTCTTAATCGTGGTTCCGACCATGGTGCTTCCCTCAGCAGCGATGGCGAAGCCATCAGTAGAGCTGCTTACCAAAAACACGGCAGCTGTCACCGCTGGGGCTGACGCTTGGATGGTCCTCAACTGGACCGCTTCTGAGGACATCAGGGATTTCAAGGTCGTCGCGACCAAGGTGTCGAGCGGCGCAACTGTCGATTACCCGACCAATCTCGGCTCGTGGACCGGTCTCATGGGGGGCCACGAACTCCTCGCCGACGAAATTGACTTCTCAGCGATGAAGGTTTCGGTACCAGCCGGCTACAGCAAAAAGGATGTCAAAGTCGATCTCAAGGTTTCCTATACGGTGGGCGGAAAGGCAACGTCGGACAAGGTGTCCATCAAGGTTCCTGTTGCCATCTACACGGGCCAGGCGCTTTCGCATGTTTCGACCGACGCCACCGTTGCGGGAGGCGACGTCGGCTGGATCTCCATGGCGTTTGCCGGTCACGCTCCAGCCACGTCCGACTTCAGTCTTGTGATAGACGACCCGGCTGGGCTGGTGCTTTCGTATCCTTCGGGTCGTAGCTCGACCAGCTTCCAGCGTGACGCCCGATTGACCGCTGGTGAAACAGACTTCGCAGCAGTCTTGGTCGACGCAACGTATGCAGAGCCCGGGGAATACACCGTAACCTTTACCGCCACCTACACGGCCTCTACGGGTCCTGAGTCGATGAGCGGCACGGCCACCATCACCGTCACCCCCTAATTCGAGTTACCCGCCTGAACGCAGGGCGGTATTCTGCCCTTGTGTCAGAAACTGTTGTTGTGGTCCAGGCTCTAGGAGCCGAAGCGGAGGGGATGCCCGAACTGGCTCTTCCGAGCGGCGTTCAGGTGAGATTTGCCGACTCCGTCAACGAACTTCGCGATGCGCTCTCAGACGCCGATGTGCTGTTCGGGTTCGATTTTGGAGGCACGATGTTGCCTCAGGTATGGGAAGCAGCCACGGATCTGCAATGGATTCAGTGGGCTGGGGCAGGTGTTGATGCGCTCCTCTTCCCGGAACTGGTCCAGTCCGATGTGATTGTTACGAATGCTGGCGGAATCTACGACGACGCCATCGCGGAACATGTCCTGGCCTTTATGCTCGCTCATGCCAAGCGGCTTCCGGACGCGGTTCGCAACCAGATGCAGGCTGTCTGGGAATATCAAACGGTCAAGCCACTGGCAGGTTCGTCGGCGTTGGTATTGGGAGCGGGCGGCATTGGTCGAGCCATCGCCCGACTTCTGAAAATGGTTGCCGTGGAGGTAACCGTGGCGGCGACATCCACGAGGCAAGACGCCGAGTTCGGACAGGTCGTTGCCTGGGATGACCGTGAGTTGTCCGAACTGGACTGGCTAATCATTGCCGCACCGCTTACCGCAGCTACGACCCACATCGTCGACCGACAGGTACTCGAGGAACTGCCAGATCGCGCCATGCTTATAAACATCGGTAGGGGTCTGAGTGTCGACGAGTCCGCCCTTGTTGATGCTCTCAAGGCCGGCCGAATAGCCGGTGCAGGACTCGATGTGTTCGAAAAGGAACCGTTGCCAGCAGATTCACCGCTCTGGCACATGGACAACGTCATCATCACGCCACATCACTCCGGCGATGTTGATGACTTCATGGATCGGGTCATGCGCCTGTTCGCCGACAATCTTGCCAGGTACCGGGCAGGGGAACCTTTGGTCAACACGATCGACAAACGCCTTGGCTACCGATCCGACTACTGAACGGGCGTCTCCCAGTCGGTACGCCGGATTAGCCAGCCTGCGATAGTGGCTAGCGCCACGGCGACTCCGATCCCGATCATGAGTCGGGCCGGCGCCAATGCAGGCGCAAGAGTGGTCGGCACAGGCCTGGCCGAATAGTCCGTGCCACCGGCGATACCGCCGATTATGGGGAAAAAGAGGAGGCCAGCCGGAATGCCCGCCAGCGCAATGACGGCGATGATCCATCCCTCCCAGCCAACCCGTTCATCATGCATCGGAGTCCTGGATTTGTTCGTCGTCGAGTTGACGATTCAGTGAAAAGAGGCGTCCGATGACCGGCATCAAGATGATGTTGGCGCCATGCAGAATGCCGATGATCAGGAGAATGCCTCCGAGTCGAGCGACCTCCCACTGCAGCTGGGCGGGACCCACAGTTTCGGACCAGATGAGCTCTTTTTGGAACCGAACTGAGAACAGGATGTACGCACCGAAAATCAAGTAGTACACGATGTCGGCGAGCAAGATGAAGCTCTTGCCTGTGGCTGGATTAGCTCGAAAGACGTCGGCCGCGTACGCCCGGCCGAACCGTTTGATGAAGGGCCCTAGCCAAAGGGCGAGTCCGACGAGCACGACAGTTGTGATGGCTTCGAGTACCCACCATTCCATAAGGATTCTCCCTTGTTCATAGTTTGATGTTCCGTATATGACTGAAATCAAGGCGGCGACGAGTAGGGCGATAACCCCTAAACGTGCCTTGATGCGGGTACGCCGGAGGCGGTCATCGGCGATCGACCCACGAACCCTCGCGAATAGATCGGGCGACGGCTGGCGCGCCGTTGCGTCGGCCATCAGAGCGTCTTGTAGTCGCTGCTCAAGCGTTGTCATGATCCGCCCCGAGTAGCTGTTCTAACCCAGCAAGCCCGCGTCGCTGCTGTGTCTTCACTGTATTGACGGAAACTCCGAGGGTGGCGGCCGTTTCGGCAACGGATAGCTCCATGTAATAGCGGAGGACCAGGACATTTCTTTGACCAGGGGCCAACTCCCGGAGGGCAGCTATCACGACGCGTCGATCATCGTCCGCCGTGACATGATCCTCGACGCCAGGCGGATCGGGTTCCGCCGGCGGTCGATGGCGCAGTGACATCAAACCACGTCGATTGTGGTCTCGGGCCAGATTCAGCACGATGGAACGTAGATACGCCTTGATCTTGTCTTCGTCTCTGATTCGGTGGATGGATCGAGATAGCCGGATGAAGGCCTCCTGGACGAGGTCTTCCGCCGCCGTACGGTCATCCACGAAGAAGCGGGCCAGCCGGACCAGATTGGTGGCCTCTTCGGCGAACAAACGCCCGACCAACGAATTCAGCTGCGCCTGTTCGGCTTGATCACGCGTCGTTTCTACGACTGAACGAAATACCCTTCCCGGGGAGCGTATGTCCAACACCATCACCCCTACTGACGAGTGACGTATCGGCAATGGGTGACACCAAGAAAAGAAATCCAGACGCGTCACCCGTAGCCGCCCCAAGCAACGTCTGTCCAGTAATGGATCGAAACATACGAGGAGGATCCGATGAACACCCATCGTTTGATGGTCATGGCAGTAATACTCGCACTAGGCCTGCTGTCAGCTGCTGCTGGAAACGCAATTTTCTCGAAAGCGCCGCTAACCGACGTGAGCTCGTTAGCCGACCCCACTGACGGGGCGTGGGCCGTGGCCACGGCAACAGTCGGCAACGGACATACGGTGGTTGTGTTCAACGTAAAAGACATGGATCGGAGCGAAGCGGGTCGCCAGTTCGGTGCGCACGTCCACGTAGGTCCGTGCGTGGACGGCAATGGTGGGGCGGCGGGTGGCCACTACCGCGTAGTGGGCGCTTCGGTTTCGCCTGAAAGCGAAGTGTGGCTCGACTTCACGGTGACCAAGGGCGGAACCGGTCATGCGACGGCGGTTGTTCCGTTCGAGATCGCCCCGGGCGACGCTAACTCGATCATGATTCATACGGACCCGACCGGTCCAACCGGCGCAGCGGGTGCGCGCCTCGCCTGCATCCCACTGGAGTTCTGATGCTGACACCCATGAAGCGCCGGCCCGTAGTGGCCGGCGCACTGCTCGGACTCGGCTGGGCCGTCGTCATGCGCACATGGATGCGTTACATCTCAAGCAGTCCTGAATTCAGCTGGTCGGGTACCGTCTTTATCCTGTTGGCAGGAACGATCGTCGGGACGGTGCTCGGGCTGGCTCGGAAGCGGCGCCGCGCGGGCGGTGTGGGCTGGTGGCGACTTTCGGTACTTTCGTTGATGCTCCTCGGTGCGGGTGGGGCGGTGATGTGGCCATCGGTGGTGCTCGGAGCAGCGGCAATCGGACGACCGCGGCCACGCTGGCTCAGGTTGGGGCTGGGATTGGCTGCGTTTGCAGCACAGATCCCCGTTGTGAACACTGCGGTCCTCAACGCGACGATGAGTTCGTTCGAGTCGGTCGTGGCGGTAGCTTGGTATGCCCCTATGTTGGCGATCGAAGCGTGGGCGTTCTCGGTCGTGTTCGCCCCGTCGATCGCAAGCGCGGCCATGCCGAGCACCCTGAAGAGGGTGCTGATTGCGACACCGGTGGCCGGCATGGCCGCCTTTGCAGCCGTGACTCTGGGTATCCCGGGGATGTGACTCCAAGCGATCGTCAAAGGTGGTGGCGGTCCGGCTAGTTTTCTCACATGCCATCAACTCACCAGGCGCTCGTCGACGAACGGAACGAAGACATTCTCATCTACGTCGACGGGAAATACTCTCGTCGACATGAGGCGAAGATCTCGGTGTTCGACTCAGCCTTTCTCGTCGGCGACGGGATCTGGGAGGGCATCCGTCTTCATCACGGCAGTTTGGCGTTTCTCGACCGACACCTGGATCGTCTGTTCTCAGCGTCAGAACGGACCGGCATAGAACTCGGGTTGGATCGCGACGGCGTCACCGCGTTGCTGTATTCAGTGCTTGAGAAGAACGGCATGACTGACGGAGTCCATATTCGTTTGATGGTTTCGCGTGGTCTCAAGAAGACCCCGTCGCAACATCCTTCGAATCTTGTCTCCGGTCCAACGATCGTCATCATTCCTGAGTACAAACAAGCCGATCCATCGGTGGCTCGATCAGGAGTTACGTTGTTTACTGCCTCGATTCGCCGGCCACCGCCGAACACCCTCGACCAACGGATCAACTGTCACTCAAAGCTTCATGAGGTGATGGCGCTGATCGAAGCGGTTGAGGCCGGATGCGATGAGGCCCTCATGCTTGACGTGAACGAAAACGTGGCGACGTGTAATGCCACGAACTTCTTTGCAGTCGCCAACGGTGCAGTGTGGACATCAACGGGGGAGTACTGCCTGCCAGGAATCACCCGGAGCGTGGTGATCGACGTCTGTAAACGGTCAGGTATCTCAATCAACGTGGCCGACTTTCCGTTGGAACTGGTGCACGGAGCCGACGAAGCCTTCGTGACCGGGACGTTTGGCGGTATAACCCCGGTCAGTTCGGTCGACGGCGTGACTTTCGGCGACGGGACTATTGGTCCAGTGACGGCCCGGATCAGCCAGCTCTACGAACAAGCTGTGGTTGATGACGTCGCGGGTCGTGATCCGCAATGACGCGCAAGATCTCCATGTGGTCGGGCCCCCGCAACATCTCAACGGCCATGATGTATTCGTTTCGACAGCGATCCGATACTCGCGTCTACGACGAACCTCTCTACGGGAGTTATTTGAGTCGGATCGAAGATGTCGCCCATCCGGGGGTCAAAGAAGTTATTGATGCGATGGAGTGTGACGCAGATTTGGTAATCGCCGACTTGCACGCCCAGACCGACGACCCTGTCCGCTTCTACAAAAACATGGCTCACCACACCGAGGGGCTAGGGCTTGACCTGCTTGACGGTCTCGACAACTTCATTCTGTGTCGCCCACCCGCCGACCAACTTGTGTCTCTCGACGAGGGGATGACTGCCCCGCCGACTCTGCGCGACACCGGATACGCCTACCAAACGGCCATCCTCGACTGGCTCCTCCGGCATGATCTCCAGCCGATAGTGGTGGTGGCCCCGACTGTCCTCGCCGACCCTGAAGGACTCCTGCGGGCCCTATGCGAACGTCTGGGCCTTGCCTGGGAACCCGCCATGCTCAAATGGCCGTCCGGTCCGAAACCCGAAGACGGCGTCTGGGCTCGACATTGGTACGACAGCGTTCATGCTACGACCGGATTCGGCGAACCTCGTCCGCCCCGCCAGGTTGTACCTGACCACCTGTCAGAGCTGCTTGAGGAGTGCCAGGGGCACTATGAGCGGCTCGAATCGTACGCCCTCGAGCCGGTATAGGTGCGAAGGTCTACCGATTCGGGTGGATCTCATATCCGGGAATCTCGGGTTCGTCGTCGGTCATTTCGGCGGGGAAACCCGGCGCGGTGACATGGATACCGAGCGGGTCCTCCAGGCGGCGAATGATGTTCGGTGACCACTCACGTGACCCGTATTCCTGTTCGGCGTCTTGGAACATCTTGAGTAAGAGCGGCGACAGCTCAAGCGGTACGCCAGCCCGGTCTGCGACGCCCTGAAAGAGCGAGATGTCTTTGACAACCAGGTCCATGGTGAAGTTGATGTCTCGTGACCCATTCAGGATTACCTGGCTTTCGGTCTCGTGAACAAACGAGTTCCCGGAGGAGATGCGGATTGCCTCATACGTCGTATTCAGATCCATGCCAGCCATCTTCGATGTGACCAGCGCCTCGGTCAGAGAAACGAGATTGGCGGTAGCTAGGTAGTTCGTTACGACCTTGAGGACTGAAGCAGACCCGAGCGGACCGGTATGGAGGATCTCTCGGCCCATCGCCGTTAGCAACGGGAGCATTCGCTCAAACGTCTCGCGATCTGCACCACCGAAGATGGAGATGTTGCCGGTGGCGGCGCGGTGGCAGCCACCCGAAACTGGACAGTCAATGGCTGTTGCCCCCGTGGCCATCACCTTTTTTCCAAGGCGGAGGACTTCGGTCTCGTCGGTCGTTGACATTTCGGCCCAAATCTTCCCTGTTTTGAGACCCTCCAGCAATCCATGTTCCCCTTCGACGACGGCTGCCGAGATGGCCGGACTGGGAAGACAGGTGATGACCACGTCGCACATTTCAGCCATGGCAGCGGGGGATTGTCCGAACGAGGCTCCTGCTTCCAAGAGCGGTGCGACGGCCGCCTCGTCCAGGTCTCGAACTACGACCTCGAAGCCGTTTCTGACCAGACTGCCCGCCAACTTGGAGCCGACGTTTCCGAGTCCGATGAATCCAACTTTCACGGTCTTCTCCTTTGAGTTGTTCTTGTGTCAGCGCTGGTGGTTGCGCACTGGGATGGTGCCGGCTGGGGGTAGCCGTAGGGTAGTGGCATGAACCGATCCGCTCTTGGTGTCTTTTCGCTCGTTTTATTTGTCGTCGGGGCATTTCAGATGGCGACGGCCCCGGGGGATGGAAGCTTGGGCGGCGTCTTTGTGCGGGCCAGCCTCGTCCTCGGGGCAGTATGGCTCGTGCTCCCCAACGCCCGGCGCCTGCCACGGGCAGTTTGGGCAGGCATTGCCGCTTTTGCCGCCGTTCTGATTCTTGTGCCGCGCCTGGTTTCTCTGGGGCGTGGCGCTCGCAGCGGTCATCTCCGCCGTGGGATATCTGATGACGCGGCGGACGACGGGCGAGCCGCCCCGGTGACCTCCTAGCCGGCTTTTGTTATCTAATAGGGGCGTCTCTCGCTCTTGCGAGCGACGCCCTGTTGCTAAGTGCTAGAACCCACAACTGGAGGACGCGCCGCTACGATGCCGCGTCCATGCACGTATTCATCCCCATTCATTTCAACGCTCCGCTCGGGGGGCTGCAAATGCACGTGGTAGCGCAGGTTCGCGCCATATTGAGCGCCGGCGGGAGAGCCACCGTGATGGGGCCGCCGGGTCCGTTCGGAGACATGATTCGTGCCGAAGGAGCCGACATGCTGGAATCCACGGGTACGAATCCAGTGGCCGACGCGGAACATGTTCTGTCCCAGATCGCCAGACCGATAGACCTCGTGCATGCGCATCCGTTTTACGCGCGCAAGGTTGGTCTCGAGGTAGCGCGGTCGACCGGAGTGCCGTTCATTCTCACGATGCACTCGTTGTATACGGACCACCTCGACCGCTACGGCCATGATGTCGACGTGGTGGTGGCGGTGAGTAACGCCATTCGCGATCGATTGCATGCGAAGACTGGGTTCCCGCCGGAAAGGATCGTTGTGATCCCGAATGGGGTAGATACCAGCCTTTTCTCACCAAGTCCCCGGATCCCGTCGAACGATGTCCGACGCGTCTTCGTAGCGACGAGACTCGATCGCGACAAAGCGGTGATCCTGAACGCGCTAACTGACACCTGGGCCCGGCAGGCCGACTCAATGAACTTCGACACTGAATGGGCGATAGCCGGTGATGGTACTGAACGGTCCGCGATGGAAGCCCTAGCTAGTCGGCTGGACGAAGCGGCTGGGCGGCAGCTCGTCAGCTTTGTCGGCTGGAGAACGGAGGACGAATTGGCCAAACTGTTCGCGAGCGCCGATCTCTGTATCGCTCCCGGTCGCTCCGCCCTCGAGTCGATGGCGTCCGCCAGGGCCACGATCGCCATTGGAAGCCAGGGCTATGTAGGTTTGATCGATGGATCAGCGTCGCTGGCTGGGGCGTATTCAAATTTCGGCGGGCTGGGCGAACTCGGCAAGATATCGGCTGGGGAGTCGCTCTTCCAAGATATCGACCGAGTGATCTATGACGATCGTGAGCTCGATCGACTCGGCACGATCGGCCGAGCGCTCGTCGCAACTTTCTTTGATCAACAGGAGATTGATGCTCAGATGGTTCGACTGCACGCCTTGGTCTGTGCGTGCGGGCCAAGGACCGCTCGTCCGCATAACTCCTGGACCGCTGACACCCTCACCGGTCTGACCTGGGTGGATGCCGACCAACGGGTTACCGATGTGTGGGTCTCGACCGATGCGGAGGGGGGGCTCGTCGTCGAGGCTACGGAGGCGGGCGCTATTCGATTACATGCTTCGCTGAGCGGCGATGGTTGGGTCTACCTCAAGGCTGGCCCCGAACCATTTGACCGTGCGTTGCCGTCTTCGGATAGCTGGTCGATCGATCCGGAGACACGTTATGCGTTGACTTGCGAACTCGGCGACATCGAAGGCTCGCCTCAGTTACAACTCTGGTGGATCGAATATGACGCGCGAGGTCAACGACTCCAGCATGCGTCGCAAGAGATGGTCGCCGGATTCAATCGGCTCGAAACGGACTCTCATTCCCAGGCGGCAAGTATCCGCGTGGCTTTGCGGGTAGCAGGAACAGGCGTAGCCACGGCGTATCCACTGATGTTGTCGCACGCCCGTCTGACGGTCCCAGAGCCGCCATCCTCGTTGCGGCGACGAGCGGCGGATCTCGAGTCGGACTACCGCGGTGAAAACCTCGTCTTCATAATCGGCCCGCCACGATCTGGGACGACGTGGGTTCTCAAGCTCCTTGGCGGGCACCCCGATGTCGTCGCCGCAACGGAGGAGTCTCTGGGTATCGCCGTCGAGGAGCGTTTGACGCTCGAAACGAATATCTTCAACGACAACCGTCCGTTCACCGATGCGCAGATCAGGCATCGGTTTTACCGGCTCTCGGCGCAGCACCCCGGGAAAGTGATCGTCGAGAAGACCCCTATCCACGTTCTGTTCGCCGACCGGATTCGAGAAGTATTCCCAGACGCCGCATTCGTCCTCGTCGATCGAGATGGTCGAGATGTCGTCTATTCGCTAGTGCAAGTCGGCCGGGATCCAGAATCTTGGTGGAAGAGCGCACCCGACACCGTTGCGGGAGCAGCACGTTTATGGCGGAGATATGCGTCTGCCTCGTTACGGGTACGGCGCGTACACGGACCATGCGAAATCCGATATGAGGAACTGCACGCAGACCCGAAAGGCCGGTTCAGTCGTCTACTAGAGCAATTAGGTCTCGACGTTGATCCGGTCGATGTCCTCGTGGCCGCCGCAAGCGACGGACAGGGGATTCCGATTGCCGGTGTTTTCAGGGAAGGCCGAGTTGGTGGATGGGAAAGCGGATTCGACGCCGATGACATTGCTGCGTTCGTCAAAGAAGGTGGTGGGTTGCTTATCGAAAGTGGGTATGTCCCAGACGACTCTTGGACGAAGGTGACGCCCTCCTGAATCTTGGACTGGATGTTCTGCACCCGACGATCGTCATATGCGTCGGACGGGCCGAGTACCCACTGGATGCGGGCGGTGACTCCTCGGCGCCAGTGGATTGCTGGACTTTATCGGCGCTTCGGTCGAAAGGCTCCCGGCAAGTCGGCTGAGGCAAACGCAGCTGGAACAGTGCCGGTAGACGCATACATGTAGAGGGCCGTTTGGAAAATGCCGGACAGCGTTGACATGACGATGGTGACCGCCACGACGCCGATCACCGCTACGACGATACCGGCCACGGCTAGCCCGGCCACCTGACTCACGATTGCCAGGATCCCGATGAGGACGAAGGGCAGCATGGCGATAAACCCGATGATCCCGAAGCCGACGTTGGCGACCATGTTTTCGCCCCAGGTTGCCTTGAAGAGATTTGCTGACCGCTTAATTGAATCGATAACGCCGCTACCTTCGATGACAAAAACGGGGATTACCAGAAAGGTGACGAGTGTCCAGGCCAGCCCAGCGATCGATGAAACGATTGAGCCGATGAAGCCAGCCCGCTCTTCGATCGCTTTGAGAAGCGCCGATACGGTGGCACTGATCGCCGCCCAACCTGCGATAGCTGGCAAGTGAGAAGTAGCGGCACGGAGTGCTGATTTAACCGTCGGATCTCCACCCGACAATCGTTCATGGGCTGCGCTTACGAGTGCGGTATTGAAGAAGATGACCACGAAGCTGGTGGTGAAGTAGAACGCTGCTGCGGCAATCCATCCCAGGGGCCCTTCCCCCGAGGTTAGGGCAACCGGGAGGATGAACGTCGCGCCCATGATTATGGCGGCGATTCCAGAGAGAACTGGCAACCAGATCAGCTCCTTGTCGGCCAGCAGGACTTGCCAGGAAGCTTTCGCCAGTGCGATCGTATTGCGGATTCTGCCCATGAGTTCTCCTCTTTGCGGACCAGACGATGTTCGGAGGCTCGCGGTTCCAGCTTATTCGATCGTTGAGGATTCATCGGGATTGGCGCACAGCGATGACAGGCGTGGAGGTATTCGGCCAGGACGGTTAACGTGAGATGGTGCGAATTCTCGGGGTCATGATGATCTTGCTTACGGCGTGCACTTCGGTGGCTGCCCAGGTCACATCTACGACGGTCGGGCTTACCTCGACGACCGTCCCGAGTGCCCCGCCGACGACCGGGGCGACCACGACCACGTTCCGGATCACGGAGGCCACGACGTCCACCCCGTCACCCGTCCCGACCGTCGACGAGTATGGCCGACCGGCATGGCTCGGGACGAGAATCTTGCCGGTCGATGATCGAGGCTTCGGGGAAGTTCGTCCAACCCCGGATGAGTTGATCGGGCGGGCGTTCGGCACCGTTGATCTACTGGCGCCACCTGCCACGGCCGACTTCGCTTCAACCGTGATGCCGGTGCCCGATGACGTGTTGGACCGGTCGACATGGACGGCTGATTGCCCGGTGCAACCGGAGGATCTCGCCTATGTAACCGTGTCGCATTTCGGTTTCGACGGACGGCTGCATACCGGAGAGTTGCTCGTCAACCGAAGCGTCGCCGATGGCATTGTCGAGGTCTTTAGGTTGCTGTGGGAGGCGCAGTATCCGATCGA
>RCMY010001740.1_pt1 | contig 20247 bp, 19 predicted proteins | sample 2041341 | NCBI WGS metagenome assembly RCMY01 (sample SAMN09708234, study PRJNA481090) | Marine sediment metagenome, whole genome shotgun sequencing project. | reverse complement strand
GTCGTGGCGACGGTCAAGGGTTGGCTGGTCGCCTGTGTAGCTGTGAATTGTGGTCATGATGCCGCGCTCGATGCCGACCGCGTCGTTGAGCACTTTGGCAAGTGGAGCCAAGCAGTTGGTGGTGCAGGAGCCGTTGGAGATCATGCGCTCGTCCGCGAGCATATCGCGGTGATTCACGCCATAGACGACCGTGCGGTCGACGTTGCTGGCGGGGGCAGAGATCAGGACTTTTTTCGCGCCGCGTGTCAGGTGAACGTTGGCTAAGTGACCGTCATTGAATTTGCCAGTGCATTCCAGAACCACGTCGCAGCCGGACCAGTCAAGTTCTTCGGGATTGTAGGTCGACATCACGTCGATGGGGCCGCGCCCAAGGTCCATGGTGTTGCCAGAAACGGTGATCGGGGATCCAAAGCGGCCATGGACGCTATCGTATTTCAGTAGATGCGCGTTTGTTGCAATCGGACCGGTTGCGTTGATCTTGACGACCTGCACGTCGTTGCGCGCCGCTTCGGTGATATGCGCCAAGGTGCAGCGACCGATGCGTCCAAATCCGTTGATCCCGATAGTGACAGTCATGGTTTGATCCTCTTTCGCGCGATTCCGTTAGATGTTCTATAGGCAACAGGTAGGGGCGACGGGAAGGATTATTGTGATATTCTCCAATATGTTAGCGATAAACCGACGCGGGTGTGTCTGATGGCGCTAACTGTTTGCGTTAACGACTTGGTGCAAGTGCCGTGCTAGATGCTGCGATAAGAATCGCTATGGGTTTTTATGGTCTTGCAAAACGGGCCAAATATGCCGCCTGATTGCCAATGCCTGTTTGCATCTGGCAAAACATAGGCTTTTTCGAAACGGGCAACGGCAAGTTTTTTGATCTGCCGGTTGAGCCATGCGGAATAGCGGTTAGTAGCACCGATGTCCCAAGTGGTCCCTGTGGTATCGATGAAAACCCCGTCTTTTGCACCCATGCGGACTGCGCTAGTGGTGTTGGTTTGGCTGTAGTCCAATCGCCTGTTTGAGATTTGTGCGAGATAGAATTGCACAAATCCCATGGCACCCGTGCGCTCGCATCACGTCCCGTCATTTCGCTGGCTGCGGGTAATTTCACACCGCGGGCTTGATGCGCGGTGCCAAAGGTTGAAGTGTCGCGAGGTTTTGCACTGCGCAATTATGGCGTCCGCTGTCGCATAGGACCTTATTTGCTGATTGTTTTGCGAGTAGAGGTCCATCACGGTCACATCGTCGCGGGCGATGATAAGCGATGCCAAGGCGTGGTGGTCATTAAGTGTGCCGTACCAATGGCAATTGGGCATGACGCGCCTTTAGATATTAAGGGCTGCTCCCGCCCCATGATGCGGGCGAGAGCGCTTTGATTATTTGATCAGCGATTTTACTTGAGCTGCGACATTTTCTGCTGTGATGCCGAATTTCTCGAACAGGGTTTCGGCGGGTGCAGAAGCGCCGAAGCTATCCATACCGACGAAGGCCGCTTTCTTGTCTTGGCCGCGCTCGCCTGACAAGAACCGTTCCCAGCCCATTTGAACGCCAGCCTCAACAGCCACGCGCACCGGACCTGCGGGCAAAACGCGCTTACGGTAGCTTTCCTCTTGGTCAAGGAACAGCTCGTGGCACGGCATAGAGACAACGCGTGTGCCGATGCCGTCCGCTTGCAACAAGTCACGCGCAGCCAGCGCTACTTCAACCTCGGAACCCGTCGCCATGATGATCGCCTGACGCTTGCCCTCGGCATCGGCCAAAATATAGCCGCCTTGGGCCGTCAGGTTCTTGACCTTATGTTCCAAACGCACGGTTGGCAGGTTCTGGCGCGACAGGCACAGCACAGATGGCGTGCTGGTCGATGTCAGGGCCAATTCCCACGCTTCCGCGGTTTCCACCGTATCCGCAGGGCGGAACACATGGGTGTTTGGTGTCGCACGCATCATCGCCAGATGCTCGACAGGCTGGTGGGTCGGGCCATCTTCGCCCAGACCAATGCTGTCGTGGGTCATCACATAGGTCACAGGCACGCCCATCAATGCAGATAACCGCATAGCCCCACGTGCGTAATCGGTGAAGCACATGAACGTGCCGCCATAAGCGCGCGCGCCGCCGTGCAGTGCCATGCCGTTCATCGCCGCCGCCATGCCATGCTCGCGCACGCCGTAATAGACATAGCGCCCCTCGCGCGTATCAGGGTGGAACACACCCATATCGCCGGTTTTGGTGTTGTTAGAGCCGGTCAAGTCCGCAGAGCCGCCAATGGTCTCAAGCATGATCGGATTGATCACCTTCAACACTTCTTCGGACGATTTGCGTGTCGCGTATTTTGGCGCTGTTTCGGAGGCCGTTTTCTTGAACGCACGGATCGCAGAGATCAGCTTCTTGGGCGCTTCACCTGCATAAGCACGGGTGAACTCGGCCTGCTTGGTGGGCGAAAGTTTGGTAAAGCGCTCTTCCCAATCCGCACGCGTGGCTGCACCACGTGCGCCAATCGCTTCCCACTGGGATTTGATGTCTGCGGGCACGTTGAACGACCCTGCGGGCCAGCCGTAAAGCTCCTTGGTAGCGGCCATTTGAGCAAGATCGGTCAAAGCGCCGTGGCCTTTGGAGGTGTCTTGCGCGGCATGGCCCAAAGCGATGTGGGTTTTGCAGGCGATCATCGACGGGCGCGGGTCGTTTTTTGCGACGGCAATCGCGGCGTCTATTTCATTGGGATTGTGACCGTCGATTTCCTGCACATGCCAGCCAGAGGCCGCAAAGCGCATCATCTGGTTGGTTTTGTCGGCAATATCAACGGTGCCGTCGATGGTAATGTTATTGTCGTCCCAGAACACGATCAGATTGCCGAGCTCTTGCATGCCTGCAAGACCGATTGCCTCTTGGGAGATTCCTTCCATCAGGCAGCCGTCGCCTGCGATGACGTAGGTGTGGTGGTTCACCACGGATTTGCCGTAGCGGGCGCGCTGGATTTCTTCGGCGATGGCAAAGCCTACCGAGTTCGCGATGCCTTGGCCAAGCGGGCCGGTTGTTGTCTCTATGCCGCGCGCATGGCCGTATTCAGGGTGGCCTGCAGTTTTTGCGCCCCATTGGCGGAAGTCTTTGATTTGCTCAAGCGTGATGTCCTCGTATCCCGTCAGATACATCAGCGAATACAGCAACATTGAGCCGTGGCCCGCAGACAGGATAAACCGGTCACGATCAGGCCAGTTTGGCGCTTTTGGATCGAAGTTCAGGTGCTTCTCAAAAAGAACCGTTGCGACATCGGCCATGCCCATGGGCATACCGGAGTGACCCGAGTTTGCGGCGGTAACCGCGTCAAGTGTCAGGGTGCGGATGGCGGCTGCTTTCATCCAGTGGTCGGGGTGTGCTGTGCGCAGTGCTGCAATATCCAAGGGTCATGTCCTATTGGCTGGCGTTAATCTGGTGTTGGCAGCGTCATATCAGGGCAGGGGGTAAGATCAAGCGTGCAGCGTAAGTCTTTCATTTCGTTACGATGTGCTTGTTTGCTGGTAGGGCCGTGATCGCTTAGGCTGAGCAATAAGAGGCACGATTCGGTCGCGACGAGCGCCAGCAAAAAGCGGCACCGCGTGACGAACGGAGTATTGCGCCCTGGGTTCGGGCGTTTGGAAGGACGGGCAGATGAGTGAAATTGATAGATTAGAAAGCCGGATCACGGCGGCTTTGGACCGTATTCGGGCGGGTGTTGGGCAGATGACCGAGGCTGCGGCAAAAGCGGCGGAGCCTGTGCCTGAGGTCGAGGACGAAACGGCGGCATTGCGGTATCAGTTGCAAGAAGAGCAGACGGTTTCGGCGCAGTTGGAAGAGCGGGTGCGTGTTCTTAAGGAACGCCAAGACGGCAATGTGGCCGAGATGACCGCGCGTGCCGAGGGTCAGACGCAAAAGTTGGCCGCGTTGGAGGCGGAAATCCAAGAGCTACGCGCGTCCAATGCCGAATTGACGGCGTCCAACGCGGCTGCTGCCCAAAACGACAGCGGATCGCCTGAGTTGATTAACCGTGCCGCCATTGCCGAAGTCGAAGCGCTGACGGCGCAGCGTGCCTTGGATGCCGCAGAGATAGATGCGATTATTTCCGAGTTGAAACCATTGATTGAGAAGGCGTAAAACATGCCACAAGTAGAAATAACAATTGGTGGTCGCAACTTCGAGGTGGCCTGTCAGGAGGGCGAGGAGCATTTTTTGATGACCGCGTCGGCCATGTTGGATGTGGAAGCGACCCATCTTGCAGCGCAAGTGGGGCGGATTACCGAAGCCCGTATGTTGCTGATGGCGGGGCTGATGCTGGCGGATAAAACCGCTGGGTTGGAAGATAAGGTCAAGGAGGCCGAAGCCCGTGTGACGCAGTTGCAGGCGCAGGTTGATATGTTGGAATCCCGTCCGGCGGCCCGCGTTGAGGTGCCTGTGGTGCCCGCGGGCGTGACCGATACGTTGGCCGAGATTGCCGCGCGTGCAGAAGCTTTGGCCGATCAGATCGAGGGCGAAGTGGCTTAGTGCCGCAGCGTTTCGGCGTTGGTTTGATTAAATATGATGCGTGATTTTTCTAAGGCGGTGGTCAAGTTGCCGTCTTTGATTGCTTGCAGAACTGTCAAGATCCCGCCGAAAGGCCGCCCAGCGTATATACAGATAAGGCAGGGCATCGGGTGAAGCGGGTATGGCGGGCCGTATCAACGGATCCACGTCTGTGCTTGCAAGGTAAGGCGCTAATCTGAGCGTTCCGAAAATGTCGAGCAACGTGGTCACGTCTGCGGTTGGTTGGTCTTTGCTTTCGCCTGAAACAAGGCACGGGTTCGCTGGATTATCGCGCCCATGCCCCATTTTCGCGGCTGAATTTGTTGAAGTCGATTGTTCCGGTATCGGTCCATTTGTGGCTGCGCCCACGGGTCATGACCCAAGGCACGGCAACAAAAAAAATGATAACTCCCGCAACGATTATCGCGAGATAGGTCAAGTCAGACATCCGCTATTTATGCGTTGGCTTCACGGATTTTGTCGGCAGCCTCTTTGTTGAAGGTTACCGCGTTATCAGTCAAAAGCGTGTCGAGTTCGCCCGAAAGCATCATCTCTGTGATGATGTCGCAGCCACCGACGAATTCGCCTTTGACGTAAAGCTGTGGCACGGTTGGCCAGTCGGAATAGTCTTTGATGCCTTGGCGAATATCTTCGTCCGCCAGCACATTCACGTCGGCGAATTCAACGCCCATGAAGTTCAAAACGCCTGCGACGCGGCTTGAGAACCCGCATTGCGGCGCGTCTTTTGTGCCCTTCATGAAAAGCACAACGTCGTTGGCGGTGACGGTTTTTTTGATTTGGTCTGCGGTTGTCATGTTCTGTCCTTTGAGTAGGCGTTTATTCTGGAGCTTTGGTGGTCAGGGCGAGGGCGTGGAGTGCGCCGTTTGCCCCGTCCATTTTGCCTTTGAGGGCTGCGTAAACGGCGCGTTGTTGTTGCACGCGGTTTTTGCCGGCAAAGCTAGCGTCGACCACTTCGGCAGCAAAATGTGCGCCGTCGTCGCCGTGCACTGCGATTTTTGCGTCGGGGAATTCTGCGCGGAGCAGTGTTTCAATCTCATGGGCTGTGATCGGCATTTTGGTTTCCTTTACACGTTATCCGTAAGGTAGGCGCGGAAGTGTTGCGCTTCAAGCGACGGCGGCGGCAAAACTGCTGCGGAAGATAGCGGCAAGATCTGCGAGCGGGGCGTGATGGTGTCCAAAGGTCACCGCGTCACCACCAACTTTGCCGACCATTGTAAGGGGGACGTCTGCACGTCCAGCTGCCAGCATCAGGTCTTCGGCGTGGTCAAAGCTGCATGCAATCAGATAGCGAGCTTGATCTTCGCCAAACAGTGTGGGCGTGTCGTCTGCGTCCAGAGTGATGCCAACGCCTGCGGCCTCGGCCATCTCGAAGGCGGCAAGTGCAAGCCCACCGTCTGACAGGTCAGTGCAAGCGCGGATCGCGGCGTGGTTGGCGCGGATGAAGTCGCCGTTGCGTTTTTCAGCGGCCAGATCAACGTGTGGTGCGTCGCCCTCGGCGCGCCCGTAGACTTCCGCCAGCAGTGCGGATTGCCCCAGATGCCCGTGGGTTTCCCCAACCAGCAGCAACACATGCCCGTCGCGAATTTCGCCTGTGATCATCAGGTCGGGGTGCATGATGATGCCGACCGCCCCGATGGTGGGGGTGGGCAGGATGCCTTTGCCGTCGGTTTCATTATAGAGAGACACGTTGCCCGACACGATAGGCATATCGAGGGCGATGCAGGCTTCACCGATGCCTTGGATCGCACCGACAAATTGCCCCATGATTTCTGGCTTTTCGGGGTTGCCGAAGTTCATGTTGTCGGTTGTCGCAAGTGGAGTTGCGCCTACGGCTGTGAGGTTGCGGTAGGCTTCTGCGACGGCTTGCCTGCCGCCTTCAACAGGGTTTGCTTTCACATAGCGCGGTGTCACATCAGAGGTGAAGGCCAGCGATTTATCAGTGCCATGAATACGGATAATGCCTGATCCTTGGCCTGGTGTACGGACCGTGTCGCCCATAACCTGTTGGTCATATTGCTCGTAAATCCACTGCTTGCCCGCGTAGTTCGGGCTGCTGATTAGGGTGCGCAACCCGTCAATCGGATCAACGCCCACCACATGACCTAGTGGCGCGGCAGCAGGGGTAGGCACCCAAGGGCGGTTATATTCCGGCGCTGAACCGGACAGCGTGGCCAGTGGCAAATCAGCTTTCACCTCGCCGTTGTGCATGACCAAGAACCGGTCCTCGGCAATGGTCTCGCCGACAATCGCAAAATCCAAATCCCATTTCACAAATACCGCGCGGGCTTCGGCCTCTAACTCCGGTTTCAGAACCATCAACATGCGTTCCTGAGACTCCGACAACATCATCTCGTAGGCGGTCATGTTGTCTTCGCGCTGCGGCACATCCTCTAAGTTCAACTTAACGCCCAAGCCGCCCTTGTCGCCCATTTCTACTGCTGAACAGGTCAGGCCAGCGGCCCCCATATCCTGAATAGAAATCACCGCACCCGTTGCCATCAACTCCAGCGTGGCCTCCATCAGGCGCTTTTCCGTGAACGGGTCGCCGACTTGCACGGTGGGGCGTTTATCCTCGATGGTATCGTCGAATTCGGCTGATGCCATTGTCGCTCCGCCCACGCCATCGCGGCCGGTTTTGGCCCCCAGATAAACCACGGGCATGCCAACGCCAGAAGCGGCCGAGTAGAAAATCTTATCAGTATCCGCGATGCCAGCGGCAAAGGCATTCACCAGACAGTTGCCATTATAAGCAGGATCAAAGCGGACTTCGCCGCCGACTGTTGGTACGCCAAAACAGTTGCCGTAGCCGCCGACGCCAGCCACGACGCCGTTCACAAGCTGGCGGGTTTTATGGTGGGATGGCTCGCCAAATGACAGCGAGTTCATTGCAGCGATCGGGCGTGCGCCCATGGTGAATACATCGCGCAGAATGCCACCCACGCCCGTGGCCGCCCCTTGGTAAGGTTCGATATAGGAGGGGTGGTTGTGGCTTTCCATCTTGAAAACCACGCATTGGCCGTCGCCGATATCCACAATTCCTGCGTTTTCGCCGGGGCCGCAGATGACTTGCGGGCCTTCCGTGGGCAAAGTGCGCAGCCATTTTTTGGAGGACTTATAAGAGCAATGCTCGTTCCACATCGCCGAAAAGATGCCGAGTTCAGTGAAAGTTGGCGTGCGGCCAATGATTTCAAGGATGCGGGCATATTCATCGGGTTTTAACCCATGAGCAGCGATAAGGTCGTCAGTGATGATTGGATCTTGCATGGGAGCCTCCGAGCAGTTGGTCTGCTTTTAACGGGGGAACGCCGAAGGGGAAAGCGCGAATACTGCTGGAAATATGAGCAAAACAAAAAATTGCCGGACACTTAGGCTCAAAGATAAAAAAATGCCGGGCACTAGGCCCGGCGAAGTCCAACAGGGAGGTGAAAGCAATAAGCGTTAAGCATTATTGCCTTCGAGAGTTTAGATAGTGCGCGTTATTTGACCAATCAAGAAAAAACGACACTGGCCTTGCGCATTGCCGCTATGCGTTGAGCGCATAGCTCGTGGCGATTTGCTTGGGAAATGGGCTAAGTTGCGGACTGGTCACGGATTTTTTTACGATGTGCAAAAATCTCTTCTTGCACAAAGTCTCGAAATGCGCTGATCCGTTTGGATTGCCGTAGCTCTTCCGGGTAGGCGAGGAACACCGGTACCTCACCTGATTCGAGTTCGGGCAGCACCCGCACCAAGTCAGGGAAGTCCTCTGTTATATAGTCCGGAAGCACGCCAACGCCCAAATTATTGAGCACGCCTTGCAGCACGCCAAAGTAGTTGTTCACGGTAAACAGACTTTGCACGTCATAGGTCATCAGGTGTTGAACAAGTGATGCACCGGCTGCAACTTGCGCGGATGACAGGCTTTGGCTGATCAATCGGTGATTGCTGATATCCTCGATGTCGTTAATCGCGCCGCGTTGGTCAAGGTATGCTTGAGACGCATAGAGCCGCATCCGCACCGACATCAGGCGCTTGCGGATCAGGTCGGCTTGTGAGGGTTCTTTCATGCGGATAGCGACGTCGGCTTCGCGCATGGGCAGGTCCAAAACCCGTTCTTCCAGCATCAAATCGATCCGCAGATCAGGGTATTTTTCATAAAGTTTGGGCAGACGCGGTGCCAGCCAAAGGGTGCCAAACGCCGTTGTGGTTGTGATGCGCAGGTCGCCAAACACTTCTTCTTCGCTGTCGCGGATCCGCGCAGAGGCCGCCTCAAGGCGCTTGTTCATGGATTTTGTGGCGTCAAACAGCAATTCGCCTTGCTCTGTTAGGATCAAGCCGCGCGCGTGGCGGTGGAACAGCGTAGTATTGAACGATTCCTCAAGTGCGCGCACCTGACGGCTGACCGCAGACTGGGACAAGTGAAGTGTATCACCCGCGTGCGTCAGCGATCCCGCGTCAGCGACGGCGTGAAATATCCTAAGTTTGTCCCAATCCATGTGATTACCTTCAACATCCTTTAACTCATAAAAGCCGACCACTACGTGACCGTGCCAATACATTGCGAACAGATGTGCATATAGGTGCGGTTTTATGTGCTTTAAACACCTGACCTGTCTTTGTTGGGCGATGTGTAGCATGAATTTGCGATTTGTTTCACAGCGGATCACAAAGTTAATGATGATAGGCGGGTTTTGTGCGTGGCCATAGATAATCACGCGGCGCAGGTCATGGAGTTCTTTCGCAAAGCAGCATATGTCAGCTATAAGTTTCGTAAGTGGCCCATTGAAAAAGGTCGCGCGGATAATGCAATTTACCGGTGAACGGTGGGGGCGAGAGTATGGCAGTCGGAATTTTTGATAGTGGTCTTGGCGGGTTAACGGTGTTGGATGCGGTGCAAAAGCGCTTGCCTGATGTGCCGTTTGTATATCTGGGAGACAATGCGCATGCGCCTTATGGCGTGCGCACAACGGATGATATTTACAATCTGACGACGGCCGCGACCCAGCGCTTGTTTGATGCGGGGTGTGATCTGGTGATTTTGGCCTGCAACACGGCCAGCGCTGCGGCGTTGCGCAGGATGCAGGAAAATTGGGTCCCAAAAGAGAAGCGTGTTTTGGGCGTGCTTGTGCCATTGATTGAAGCGTTAACAGAGCGTCAGTGGGGTGATAATTCGCCGCCGCGTGAGGTTGCCGTCAAGCATGTGGCCTTGTTTGCGACCCCTGCAACCGTGAGCAGCCGTGCGTTTCAGCGCGAGTTGGCGTTCCGCGCGATTGGTGTGGACGTTGAGGGGCAGGCGTGCGGCGGTGTTGTGGATGCGATTGAGGACGGCGATTATATTCTGGCGGAAGCCTTGGTGCGTAGCCATGTTGATGCATTGAAGCGGAAAATGCCGACGCCGGACGCCGCAATTTTGGGCTGCACGCATTATCCGTTGATGAAAGACGTGTTCCAAGATGCCTTGGGCGCGGATGTGAAGGTCTATAGTCAGGCGGACTTGGTGGCCGAGAGCCTTGCTGATTATTTGACCCGTCGCCCCGAGATGATTGGTGCCGGCACCCAGAGCGCGTTTTTGACGACAGGAGACCCCAAAAAGGTGTCTTCGCGCGGAACCCAGTTCCTGCGACGTCAGATCACATTTGAATCTGCCTGATTGTCTGCCACCTTGCGCGGACCTACATACATCCTGACAGAAGGATCACGATATGACTAAGAACGTCGCCATTTTGGGCGCATCAGGCTACACAGGCGCGGAATTGGTGCGCTTGATTGCAACGCACCCCATGATGAAAATCGTGGCCCTTTCGGGGAATTCCAAGGCGGGCATGGCCATGTCGGAAGTCTATCCGCATTTGCGCCATCTGGATCTGCCGCGTTTGACCACGATTGAGGACATGGATTTTAACGGCATTGATCTGGTGTTCTGCGCCTTGCCCCACGCCACGTCGCAGCGCGTGATTGCGGCTTTGCCAACGTCGGTGAAAGTCGTCGATCTCTCCGCTGATTTCCGTCTGCGCGATCCTGCGGACTATAAAAAATGGTATGGTCAGGATCATGCTGCATTAGATTTGCAGGCCGAGGCGGTTTACGGGCTGACCGAGTTCTACCGTGAGGAGATTCGGGGTGCGCGTTTGGTTGCTGGTACTGGCTGCAATGCGGCGACGGGGCAGTTTGCGTTGCGGCCGTTGATTGCGGCGGGTGTGATTGATTTGGACCGTATCGTGATTGATCTACAGGCGGCCGTGTCCGGTGCGGGGCGTGCGCTCAAGGAAAACCTTCTGCACGCAGAATTGTCCGAGAACGCGCATGGTTATGCGGTGGGCGGCACGCACCGTCATTTGGGCGAGTTTGACCAAGAGTTTAGTGCGATTGCGGGACGCCCTGTGAGGGTGCAGTTCACGCCGCATCTGATCCCTGCAAACCGTGGGATTTTGGCGACGATTTATGTGGATGGTGACGCGAAGATCATCCATGAAGTGTTTGAAAACGCTTATAAAGACGAGGTTTTTATCGAGATTTTACCACTGGGTGAAACCCCTGCGATCAAACATGTGCGCGCCAGTAACTTTTGCCATATCGGTGTGGTTGCTGACCGTATTGAGGGGCGCACAATCATCGTGGCCACATTGGATAACCTGACCAAAGGCTCCAGCGGGCAAGCGTTGCAAAACGCCAACCTGATGTTGGGATTGGACGAAACAGCAGGGCTGATGTCCGTGGCGGTGTACCCATGAAGGGGCTCAAGAAAAAGCGGCGCATCCAGGTGATCGCGCTGGCCTTTGTGGCGATGGCGCTGTCGACGGGATTAATTGGTTACGCGATGCGCGACGGTATCAATTACTTCCGCTCGCCCAGCGAAGTGGCCGAAGCACCGCCTGCGCCAAGCGAGTTGTTTCGCATTGGTGGATTGGTTGCGGAAGGCTCGATTTTGCGTGGACAGGGCGAGGAAGTTTCCTTTGCTGTGACTGACGGCGGGGCCACGATCCCTGTAGTCTTCACGGGGATTTTGCCGGATTTGTTTTCCGAGAACCAAGGCATGGTCGGGCAGGGGCGTCTTGTGAACGGCACCTTTGAAGCTGTTGAAATCCTTGCGAAACATGACGAGACTTATATGCCGAAAGAAGTCATTGACGCGCTCAAAGAGCAGGGTCTTTATGTGCAACCGGACGGTGCTGACGCGATCAATTAACGAAACCTAATGCATCTTGCTCTCATACAACTGGTGAGGTGCAAAATGCAGACGGTGAATGAGATTGCGCGGGCGATCCTTGCCCGCGAGGGCGGTTACGTGAACGATCCTGACGATCCCGGTGGGGCCACAAACTACGGGGTCACGGTGCATACGATGCGCCGGTTAGGCCTTGATTTGACAGGTGATGGCAAGGTGGATGCGAGCGATGTGCGTCGGCTGACTGCCGATCACGCGTTGCAGATTTTCATTGATGATTATTTCCACAAGCCCAAGCTGGAGCTGTTGCCGCCGCCGCTGCAAGCCTCGGTGTTTGATATGTATGTGAATGCGGGCAATAACGCGGTGAAGATTTTGCAGCGGTTGTTGAACCAGATGCGGGTTTCTGTGACGGTTGACGGGGCGATCGGGCCGCAAACGGCCAAGGCCGCAGCGCAAGCGATGGCCGCTGCACCTGATCATTTTGTTGATGCTTACGGCATTGCGCGGCGCAATTATTATTACGCTTTGGCGGATGGCCGCCCCGCGAGCCGCAAGTATGCGCGGCGCAAGGATGGCGGCAAAGGTGGTTGGATTACCCGCGCTGAGGACTTCATCGCACCACGGTATCACCTGTCGGCGGCAGCACATAAAGCGAGGGTCGCGTCATGGGGTTGATCGAGAGAATTATGAGCGGTGTTTTTGGGGGCGGGCGCAATATCGTGGCGGAAACTGTCGAGGTGTTTCGCGAGAACGCTGAAAATGGGGCGGTGCGTGCGGCGGACCAACATGCGGCCGCACTTGCGCAATTTGCGTCCGAGTTCAGTCATCCGCGTCAGTCGGGGTTTGACCGCTTTATCGACGGGCTGAACCGCTTGCCGCGCCCGATGCTGGCGCTTGGCACGATTGGTCTGTTTGTGATGGCAATGGTTGATCCGATCTGGTTCGGGCTGCGTATGGTGGGGATTTCTGCGGTGCCAGAGCCGTTATGGTGGTTAATGGGCGCGATTGTGAGTTTCTATTTTGGCGCGCGGCATCAGGTCAAAGGTCAGGAGTTTCAACGCCAAGCGGCCCAAACGGTGGTTGCGGCCAATGTCGTCGCGCAGCCCACAGGCGGTTTGGCGGAAAATGCAGCATTGCGAGATTGGCAGGGTGGTGATGGACGCACTTGAACTGGAACGACGGATCGCAGCGCTGGAAATGCGCAACGCGGTCGAAGACGTGCACCGCGTGAATATCGGCACACGGCTGGCCTCGATTGAGGAAATGCTGCAATGGCTGGTGCGCCTGATCATTGGCGGTTTGGTTCTGGCAGGGCTGACCTATGCGGTGCAGGGCGGGTTCATGGTTTAACATCGCTGATCGCCCTGCGGCGAAATGCGCGGGGCGATCACGCAATAATGCAAATGCTGCATATGTTGTTTACGCAAAATCTGCGATAGCGTGGCACTATGTTAAATGAACTCGCACACTTTTCGCTGATTCTTGCTTTCGGGATCGCTGTCATTCAAATGATCGTGCCGATGATTGGCGCGCAGACGGGGCGACGGTCTTGGATGGCAATTGCCGAACCCGCCGCGACCAGTCAGGTGATCTTGGTCAGTTTCTCTTTCGGGGTGCTGATGTGGGCGTTTGTGCAGTCGGATTTCTCGCTGTCACTGGTTTATGAAAATTCGCATACGGCCAAGCCACTGCTGTATAAAATCAGCGGTGTTTGGGGCAACCATGAAGGCTCGATGCTGCTTTGGGTGTTGATCCTGACGATCTTTGGCGCGTCTGCGGCATGGTTTGGCGGCAATTTACCAGACCGTCTGCGCGCGCGGGTGTTGTCGGTGCAAGCCTCTATTTCTGTGGCGTTTTACCTGTTTATCTTGCTGACCTCCAACCCGTTCACCCGCCTTGCGGTGCCGCCGTTGAACGGTCTGGACCTGAACCCGCTGTTGCAAGACCCGGGCCTCGCATTCCATCCACCGTTTCTTTACTTGGGCTACGTCGGCCTCAGCATGTCGTTCTCATTCGCGGTCGCCGCCCTCATTGAGGGACGCGTTGACGCCGCTTGGGCGCGCTGGGTGCGCCCATGGACTTTAGCCGCATGGTTGTTCCTGACCGTGGGCATCGCACTTGGCAGCTGGTGGGCCTACTATGAGCTTGGCTGGGGCGGTTTCTGGTTCTGGGATCCGGTGGAAAATGCGTCGTTCATGCCATGGTTGATCGCCGCCGCCCTCCTACATTCCGCAATCGTGGTCGAAAAACGCGAAGCCCTGAAAAGCTGGACCGTCTTGCTGGCAATCCTCGCATTCGGCTTCTCGCTACTCGGCACATTTATCGTACGCTCTGGCGTTATCACATCGGTGCATGCCTTCGCCAATGATCCCGAACGCGGCGTGTTTATCTTGATCATTCTCGGCGTATTCACCGGCGGCGCATTGACGCTCTATGCCGCGCGGGCAGGGACGTTGGAGGCCAAAGGCGTCTTTGGCGCCGTCAGCCGTGAAAGCGGGTTGGTGATGAACAATATCTTACTCGCCGTCAGCGCCTTGGTGGTATTTGTCGGCACAATCTGGCCGCTGGTCGCGGAAATCGCGATCGGGCGCACATTGTCGGTCGGACCGCCATTCTTTGAAGCTGCCTTCACACCGTTCATGGTGGGGCTGGCCGTGATCTTGCCGCTTGGCTCGATGCTCTCGTGGAAACGCGGCAGCCTGTCGAAAGTGGGCGCAAAAATGTGGCCCTTTGCTGTGCTTGCACTGGCTATCGGCAGCTTGGCCTACGCGATGCAATCGGGGCGCTCGGCGCTTGGGCCAGTTGGCGCGGCGCTGGGTGTCTGGGTCGTCTCGGGGGCCTTGGTCGACCTGTTTCTGCGCACCGGACGGGGCAGCATCGGCGCACGTTTTGGCCGGCTTCTACGCCTGCCGGGCGCGGACTGGGGCAAGGCTACGGCGCATATCGGCATGGGGATCACCATCTTTGGCGTGGCCGCGATCACCGCGTGGCAACAAGAAGATATCCGCGCCGCAAAAATTGGCGAAGTCTTTGACGTCGGTGCCTATACCTTTGAACTGAAAGACGTAACTCAATTCGAAGGACCAAACTACCTGACTACAATGGGCGAAATCGCCGTGTCGAAAAGCGGGCGCGACCTTGGCGCCCTGTTCCCCGAAAAACGGTTCTATCCCGTCGCCCAAATGCCAACCACGGAGGCAGCAATCCGCAACGGTATCCTGCGCGATATCTACGTTGTGGTCGGTGACGAACAGGCAAACGGCGGCTATGTGGTGCGGGTCTACATCAAACCATTCGCCAACTGGATCTGGGGCGGCGCGATGCTGATGGCACTCGGCGGCATGTTCTCGCTGCTGGACAGACGCATGCGTATGGCCGCAGGGGCGCGCAAATCAATACCCGCAAAAGCGCAAACAACATGATGCGGCTGATCGCTCTCATGCTGCTTCTCGCCACGCCCGTTTTGGCGGTGGAGCCGTCAGAAATGCTGTCCGATCCCGTATTGGAAGCGCGCGCCAGAGAATTATCATCAGGTCTACGCTGTCCTGTTTGCCGCAACGAAAGTATCGACGAATCCAACGCGTCGCTGTCGAAAGACTTGCGGATTATCCTGCGCGAACGGTTGGTTGCGGGGGATAGCGACGCGCAGGCGGTGGGCTTTCTGGTGCAACGCTACGGCGAATACGTGCTGCTGAAACCGAACACGCAAGGGGCAAATTGGGTCCTTTGGGGGGCGGCACCTGCGATGCTGTTGCTGGCCCTGCTTGTGGGCTTTATCACCATCCGCAGACGTGCCCAGACCGGTGAAACCAAGCTTGACGCGAAAGAGCAGGCGCGCTTGGACAAAATCCTGCGCGACTGACGTGCCGTCCCGCTTTCTTTTGGTGGCCCGCGCGTTAGGATTATCAACAGCTAAACAGGGAACGGTCCATGGATTATCAAGCAATCACTTTGCACATCGCGCAGGGCGTCGGCGTCATCACATTAAACCGCCCGGACCTGTTGAACGCGCTCAACACACAGATGCGCGCCGAGATCACCCATGCGGTGAAAGCGGCCGAGCTGTCTGCTCGCTGCATTGTGCTTACAGGGGCAGGGCGGGCGTTTTGTTCGGGGCAAGATCTTGGCGATGGTGGCTCTGCGGCGACGCTGAATTTGGAGCGCACCTTGCGCGACGAATATGTGCCGATGTTGAAAGCGATATTTGATTGTCGCGTGCCGACGATTTGCGCGGTGAACGGTGCTGCGGTCGGCGCGGGCGCGAACCTTGCACTGGCGGCCGACGTGGTGATTGCCTCGGACGATGCGGTATTTATCCAGGCATTTGCGCGCATTGGTCTGATACCAGATGCGGGCGGCACCTATTGGTTGCCACGCCAAGTGGGGGCCGCACGGGCCATGGGCGCGGCGCTTTTTGCCGACAAAATCACGGCCACGCAGGCTGCTGATTGGGGCATGATCTACGAGACAAAGTCAGCCGCAGAATTTGAGGCTCATTGGCGTTCTCGGGCAGCGGCTTTGGCAAATGGACCGACCGAGACCTACCGCCATCTGAAAACTGCAATCAGGAGTTCATTCGAGAACTCGCTGGACGAGCAACTGGCGGTGGAAGCAAAATTGCAGGGCAAATGCGGACAAACCCGCGATTTCCAAGAGGGTGTTTTGGCATTCCTTGAAAAACGCCCTGCAAAATTTGAAGGGCGCTAGGCCTTTCGCCAGCCTCCGTGCGGCTGACCAACCTGTGGTCAATCAATGAGCAGCGCATCAGCGCATGGTCACCAAAGCTGTTTTTCAACTTTAGAACACCGTTCACGACACGTTCACTGATTATAGTGGCGGCTGTCAATCGCGCCCAGAATAACCAAAGACAAAGGCCCTAGCGCGTGATCATGCCATTTACAGGTTTAGCGTAATCCTAATGTGTCGGCGACGCCTCGGTAAACCGCAGACCGTGCATATCGGTAGCGCGGAGGCAGATAGGGATCATGTCAAACGTTTAAGCGCGAAATAATCACTATCATACCAGACACCATTGATGAAAAATGTGTTCTTGGCGCTGTGCGTGATAACAAAACCCAGTTTTTTCAGACAGTTTGCGGATGCCTTATTTGATGGATCTACGTCAGCGGTTAACGCGGGTGCATTGGTGACTGTAAAAATATGTGGAATGATGGCACGCATAGCCTCTGTTACGATACCTTTACGCCAAAAATCGGGGTGCAAGATAAAGCCAATTTCAAAGTCGTGAGGCATGCCTGCCCCACCAATCACGCGACCGTCCATCTCGATCACAAAATAAACCAACCGTTTCGCGGCATTGGCAACCCAACGGTCGAGAATCACTTGAGTCTTTGCGGGGCTGTTGACCAATACTGCATGGCACGCGGATCGCAAAAGATCTCATACAAGGCCATGAGGTCTTCCGTGCGCGCAGCACGTAAAATGAGGCGATCTGTTTTCAGTATCATAAGAATAGGGCCGCATCATGCGCGGCCCCAAATCCTTAGCGCTTTTCGATATCGACGTAGTCGCGGGCGGTTTCACCCAGGTACAACTGACGCGGACGACCAATTTTCAACTGTGGATCCGCAAGCTGCTCTTTCCACTGAGAAATCCAGCCCACGGTGCGCGCCATTGCAAAAATTGGCGTGAACATGGATGTCGGGAACCCCAACGCTTCCAAAATGATGCCGGAATAGAAGTCGACGTTCGGGAACAGCTTTTTCTCGGCGAAATACGGATCAGCCAGCGCTTGACGTTCAAGCTCTTTTGCGACCTGCAAGATCGGGTTGTTTTCAATACCAAGCAGTTCGAGAACCTCGTCAGCGGATTCTTTCAGCACAGTCGCGCGCGGGTCAAAGTTTTTGTAAACGCGGTGACCAAAGCCCATCAGGCGGTAGCTGTCGTTCTTGTCTTTCGCACGGGCAATAAACTCGGGAATACGGTCAACAGTACCGATTTCCTTGAGCATTTCCAAGCAGGCTTGGTTTGCGCCGCCGTGGGCAGGGCCCCAAAGGCAAGCGATACCCGCAGCAATACAGGCGAAAGGGTTTGCGCCCGAGGAGGACGCCAAACGTACTGTCGATGTGGACGCATTCTGCTCATGGTCAGCGTGAAGCGTGAAAATCCGGTCCATCGCCTTCGCAAGAACAGGGTTCACGTGATATTCTTCGGCCGGAACCGAGAAACACATGTGCAAGAAATTTGCCGCGTAATCCAGATCATTGCGTGGATAAACAAAGGGTTGGCCGATGGAATATTTATAAGCCATCGCCGCAATCGTTGGCATTTTTGCAACCAGACGAATCGAGGCCACTTCGCGCTGATGTGCGTCATCAATGTCGGTGCTGTCGTGATAAAACGCGGACATGGCGCCAACAACGCCCACCATCGTAGCCATTGGATGCGCATCGCGGCGGAAACCACGGAAGAACATATGCATCTGCTCGTGGATCATCGTGTGGCGTGTAATCAGCGCCTCAAACTCTTCTAGTGTTTCTGCATCGGGCAATTCACCGTAAAGCAGAGCGTAACACACTTCGAGATAATGCGACTGACCCGCAAGTTGATCAATCGGATAGCCACGGTGCAGCAATTCGCCTTTGTCACCGTCAATAAAGGTGATCGTGCTGTCGCACGCGGCGGTCGATGTGAAACCGGGGTCGTATGTAAACACGCCAGCCTGAGCATAAAGCTTGCGAATATCGATCACATCAGGTCCTGCAGTCGGCGAGAGAATAGGCAATTCGTAAGACGTGCCATCAATGGTTAATGTCGCGGTTTTGGTCGGTTCAGCCATATCGTACCCCAATGTAAGCCGCACACCGTTCTGGTGCACAGGCGCAAGTTTTCCGGTCATTTTCCTCTCGTAACGGGTAAACGTAACGAAAAGGTTTCAGGCAGTTACCTGCGAGAGGCGCGCGATTGTTTCCTCGCGACCAAGGACCAGCATCATATCAAAAACACTCGGTGAGACGGGGCGACCGGAGAGCGCCGCACGCAGCGGTCCCGCCAGTTTGCCAAGTTTCATATCGTGGCGTGCTGCCACGTCAGAAACGACCCCCTCAAGAGTATCACGCTCCCAGCTAGCATTTTGCAGCTGCGGCGTCAATTCCGCCAGTATACGACGGAATACATCCGTCAGCTGCGCGCTTGCTTTCTCGTCTGGAACAATAGGGGTGTCCGTCAGGATAAAATGAGCCTTTTCAATAAGATCAGGGAATGTCTTCGCCCGTTCCTTGAGACAATACATCGCACGCAACATGCCATCTTTTTGTGCTTGCGTGAAATCGGGCAAACCCGTTGCCGCAAGGTAACCCTGCATTTCATGCAGCAGCGCAGCATCGTCCGCGACCGCAATATGCTGCCCACAAATATGTTCCAGTTTTTTGATGTCGAAACGGGCAGGGGATTTGCCGATACCGCTCAACTCAAACCATTCGCGCGCCTGCGCATCACTGAAAAATTCGTCATCACCGTGGCTCCAGCCGAGGCGCGTCAGATAGTTGCGCATGCCCGCCGCAGGATACCCCAACGCCTGATATTCAGCTGCCCCCGTTGCCCCATGGCGTTTCGACAATTTCTTGCCATCAGGGCCGAAAATCAGCGGAATATGCGCGAGCACAGGCGCGTCCCAGCCCATTGCCAGATAAATCAGGTTCTGACGGAATGCATTTGCCAAATGGTCGTCACCGCGCACCACATGGGTCACGCCCATATCGTGATCATCGACCACAACGGCCAGCATATACACGGGCGTGCCGTCAGAGCGCAGCAAGATCATGTCATCTAGCTGATCGTTGGAAAACGTGACATCGCCCTGCACTTCGTCGTGCAGCGTAGTGCTGCCTGCGCGGGGCGCTTTCACGCGGATAACAAACGGCAAATCAGGATGGTCGGCTTCCGGCACATCACGCCAAGGCGACAGATACAGCGTCGAGGTTTTCGCCTCGCGTGCTGTCTCGCGGAACGCTTCAATCTCGTCTTGGGTCGCAAAACACTTATAGGCCGTGCCATCCGCCAACATCTGATGGGCCACTTCCGCATGTCGCGCCGCGCTCGCGAACTGGCTGACAGGTTCGCCATCCCAATCCAGCCCCAACCACGTCAATCCGTCCAAAATCGCTTGGCGGTTCTCATCGGTGGACCGTGTGCGGTCGGTGTCCTCGATGCGCAACAAAAACGTGCCACCATGCCCACGCGCGTAAAGCCAGTTAAACAGGGCAGTGCGCGCGCCGCCAATATGAAGCGCGCCAGTCGGCGACGGTGCAAAACGTGTGACGATGGGGGATTTGGACATCAATATTAGCCTTTTGATTAACCTCTTGTTCACCAACATGAACGAATGATGTGTGATGTCCTGTGGGGATACTAAGCTCGGAGGGCTAAAACAAGTGCGCGCGCTTGGCATCATTGAAAATGCACTGCTCGCGCAACGCGGACACCTGTTCGGCTGGACCCCTGTTTGCCTTGGCATCGGGATCGGCGGGTATTTCGCATTGCAAAGCGAACCTGAGACCCTGCTGTTTGCGGGCCTTGCGATGGCGCTT
>RCMY010001739.1_pt1 | contig 20247 bp, 14 predicted proteins | sample 2041341 | NCBI WGS metagenome assembly RCMY01 (sample SAMN09708234, study PRJNA481090) | Marine sediment metagenome, whole genome shotgun sequencing project. | reverse complement strand
GATGTGCACGACCTGTGGCTCGTCTGATCTCACCTGGAGCCAGCTCAGCGGGCGCGGCCCCATCTACAGTTTCTCGGTCGCCAGGCGCACTCCGGGAACCTGGGGCAAGCATGTCCCGTATGTCTTGGCCTATGTCGAGCTCGACGAAGGACCGCGCGTGATGACCAACATCATCAACGGTGATCCCGATTCGCTGGCCTGTGGACAGCCCGTCCAGGCGATTTTCGACCCGACGGCCGAGGGCATGGCGATCTTGCGTTTCGAGCCAACGTAGGCTGACGGGCCGACCAAGAGTTGGTCACGAAAGAAACCGTCTTCGCCTCGCATGCTCTTTCCCACCACTGCATTCGCCGCCTTCTTCACGGTTGCGTTCCTGGTGAACTGGCTGCTGCGGCCACGCCACGATCTGTGGCGGTTGTCGATGATCTCACTCAGCTTCTTCTTCTACGGCTATTGGAACTGGAAGTTCACGGCGCTCCTCGCCGCGTCGATCATCGGCAACTGGTTGGCAGCCCATGCGGTCGCAGCCGATCGGGTGGTGGTGGGCGGCCGCACGCAGCTCGGTCCATCGGGGCGGCGGGCACTGCATGTGGCGGTCGCTGCGAACCTCGTGGTGCTCGGCTTCTTCAAGTACTACGGGTTCTTCGCGACGTCGGTCATCAACCTGCTCGATTCGATCGGGATCGGTGCGTCGCCGCCGCTGCTCGAGATCCTCCTGCCGGTCGGCATCTCGTTCTTCACGTTCCAGGCGATCAGCTACGTCATCGACATGTCTCGGGGCGAATTCGCCCAGCCGATGAACCTGCTCGACGTTGCGTTGTTCCTGTCGTTCTTCCCCCAACTCGTCGCCGGCCCGATCGTTCGGGCCACCGACATGGCCGGGCAGATCGCCGTCGTCCCCGACCCGCGTCGGATCCCGACGATCGAGGCACTGTGGCTGATCGGCGGCGGTCTCTTCAAGAAAGTCGTGGTCTCGAGCTACCTCTCGACCCAGATCGTCGATCCGGTCTTCGCCGTTCCCTCCCAGTACTCGCGCTGGGAAGTGCTGTTCGCCATCTACGCCTATGCGATCCAGATCTTCGCCGACTTCAGCGGTTACACCGACATCGCCATCGGCTGTGCACTGCTGCTCGGGTTCCGCTTCCCCCAGAATTTCGACTCGCCGTATCGGGCGCTGAGCATCCAAGACTTCTGGCGCCGTTGGCACATCACACTGTCCTCGTGGCTTCGCGACTACCTCTACATTCCGCTCGGCGGCAATCGTGGGGGCACGCTCTTCACCTACCGAAACCTTTGGTTGACCATGGTGCTCGGCGGTCTCTGGCACGGCGCCGCCTGGAACTTCGTGGTGTGGGGTGCGATCCACGGCACGGCGCTCGCCATCGAGCGCCTGCTGTCGTCGGTCTGGCGGCCGATCGGGATGCCGGAGCAGGTGGTCGCCGGAGCCAAGTGGCTGGTCACCTTCCACATCGTGTGTGTCGCGTGGATCTTCTTCCGAGCTTCCGACGCCACGCTGGCCTTCGAGATGATCGGCCGCATCGTGAGTGGTGGGGCATCGAACACCTCGCTCGTGTCGATGCTGCTGCTCGCCGTGCTGGTCGTGATGCTGCTGAGTCAGCTCGCACCTGCGAGGATCGGTGTCGAAACCCAGGAACGCTTCGCCGCACTTCCGCTCTACGCCCAGGGGCTTTCGCTGGCGCTGCTCCTGACGGCGCTCGACGTCTTCGGTCCCGAGGGCGTCGCCCCCTTCATCTACTTCCAATTCTGATCCCATGACCAACTTCGACCGACGACGTCTCCGAGCTCCCGACCCGTCCAACCCGGCGCGCCATGACGTGATGAGCGCAGGCCGGACCCTGGTGATCATCGTGCTGGCGCTCGGGTTGGCGGCGATCTTCAACGCCGGGCGACAGGCCGAGCGGGCATCGCAGCAACCACTCGGACCCGATCGCGATCGAGCGTTGGCGATCTGGGAACCGATCGATGCGGTTGCGAGCCCGCTGGGGCTCGAGGCGCCGAGATCGATCCTCGAGGTCGTGCGGTACGGACACACCGTCACGGGGAGTTCCGGCACCGACGGCTCCGTCGTCGAGACAGATGTCGAGGTCGACGACCCGGCAGACGATGCTGCGACGACTCCCATCGAACAGGTCGGTGTGCCGCCGGCCGAGACCACGACGACCGTGCCGGCGACCACGGTTCCCACCACCCAGGCTCCACCCCGTGTGCCGACGGCGGCAGAGCCTTTGCGGGTGTCGCTCGTCGGTGACTCCACCATGATCGAGACCGGCAAGGCCCTCCAGCGGGCGCTCGCCGACACCGGAATCGCCGAGAGCATCCTCGATGCCCGGGCCTCGTCGGGCTTCTCCCGCCCCGACTTCTACGACTGGCCCGCCCACCTGCGAGACGTGATCCCCGAGCGCAACCCCGAGGTGGTGGTGGCGATGTTCGGCGGCAACGATGCCCAGGGCTTCGTCGTCGACGGTTCGGTCTTCGACTTCGGATCGGCCGAGTGGATCACCGAGTACGGCGATCGGGTGCGCGGCGCCATGGAGTATCTGGTCGAAGACGGGCGCACGGTCATCTGGATCGGCCAGCCGACGATGCGATCGGAGTCGTTCGAGTCGAAGATCGCCGTGATCAACCAGATCTACCAAGACCAGGCGGCGCTGGTCGAAGGCGTGTCGTACCTCGACAGTCGGTCGCTGCTCTCGCCCAACGGCTACACCGCCTACGGGCCTGGTCCCGAAGGCGCCGAGGCCCAACTCCGGGCGAGCGACGGCATCCACCTCACCGACTCGGGTGGACAGGTCATCTCGGTCGAGGTCTTGCGCCAGTTGGCCGAGCGGGGATACCTCCCCGCCTCACCCTGACCGCTCACCCACGCTGGCTGAGGGCGTCGAGGGCGGCGTTGTGGCCACACATGCCGTGGACACCGCCTCCTGGAGGTGTCGACGCCGAGCACAGGAACAGGCGGGGATTGCCGGTGCGATACGGGTGCAGCCGCAGTCCGGGGCGGGCGAAGAGTTGCAGCCCGGCGGCGGAGCCGCCGTTGATGTCGCCGCCGACGTTGTTCTCGTTGTAGTCCTCGTACCAGGCCGTGTCGGCCGAATGTCTGGCGACGATCGTGTCTCGGAACCCCGGAGCGAATCGTTCGATCTGGCGTTCGATTGCGTCGGTTGCGTCGACCCGCGATCCGTGAGGAACGTGGGCGTAGGCCCAGAGCGTGTGGCCACCGGCCACGCCGGGCCGAGGTGCCGGGGCGCGCGAGTCGTCGAACACGCTCTGCTGGGCGACGAGCACGAACGGTTGCTCCGGCATCGTGCCGTGGGCGACTTGTGACTCGGCCCGATCGATCTCGTCGATCGTCCCGCCGACGTGCACGGTGCCGGCTCGGCGGCACACCTCGGCCGTCCACGGAACCGGCTCGCTCAGGGCGTAGTCGAGCTTGAAGATCCCGGGGCCGTAACGATACGACTCGAAGGCCGCACGATCTCGGCGGGGGAGTGCCTCTCCCGCGATCTGCGCGATCTGGCGGGGTGTGAGGTCGAACAGCACCATCGAGGAGTTCGGGAGATCGCTCATCGACCGCACCGGCCGGTCACAGATCACCTCGACGCCGAGCGAATCGAGGATGTCCAGCATGACGGCGGTCAACTGCTGGGAACCACCCTTGATCGAAGGCCAGCCTGCGGCGTGACCGGCAGCTCCGAGGATGAGTCCGAAGGCGGAGGTGAGGGGTTTGTGGAGCGGCAGGAACGAATGGGCCGCTGCCCCGGCGAACAGTCCCCGAGCTTCTGGCGTCGAGAAGAGCTTTGCCGTGAGCGTGGCCGGAAGTGCGCCTCGGGCGCCGAAACCCGCCAAGGCGAGCGGATGTCGAGGCCGCTGCGTGAGTGGAGTCAGGAGATCGCACGAGAGATCGTCCCACCGCTCGGCAACCCAACCGACCAGCTGCTGCCACCGCTTGCCGTCGGGACCGAGTTCGGCCACCGTCTGCTCGATCGACCGATAGGCAGCAGCAGCGCGATCGCCTCCGAGGGGATGGGCGTAGTCGATCTCGGGGTAGGCGAGCTCGAGCGAGAGGCCGTCTCGACGGTTGCCCTCGAGGTCGAGTGAGGCCATGAACGGTGAGGCGACCGCCAGGGGATGGATGGCGGAACACACGTCGTGGAGATGTCCTGGCAACGTGAGCTCGGCGGTGCGTGTTCCCCCGCCTGGCGTCGACGCGGCTTCGAGGACTCGCACCGATCGGCCGGCCCGAGCGAGCGTGATCGCGGCCGCGAGCCCATTCGGGCCGGAGCCGACCACCACGGCGTCGACGGGTCGTCTGCCGGTGCTTCGTGCGTCGGCTTCCGGCGTGGCAACCGCGTCGACCTGAACGAATGAGCCATGAGCCATGGGGCCATTGTGCCCCACCCGATGCACGCCGGTGCCGGGCGCCCCAAGGTGGGAAGCTAACGTGAGCGAATGGCACGATGCCGGTGCGGCGACACACCTCCCGACGGTGCCCGATTCTGTGGGTCGTGCGGTGATGCCATCGACGGCCAGACCGGTCTCCTCGGGGTGTCGACCACGGTCACCGAGGTCGCAACGGCCGGCAGAATCGATCGTCGGTTCCTCGCGGTGGCCGGCGTCTTGATCGCCGCCATGATCGCCGTGGCCGCGCGGTCGAGTTCGTCAGACGACGCCGCCACCCTTCCCCCGACCTCGACCGTTCCGGCGACGACGTCCCCCACCACGGCCGCGCCTTCCACGACCGCCCCTTCGACCACGGCGCAAGCGACCACACCGCCAGACGACCGGGTGGTCGGAGAGACACCGACCTCCACCCAGTTGGGGAACGGAGAACCGTTGCTCGGCGAGCCGACCGGTCTGCAGCTCGTGATCGGGCGCGTCACCGACCGACCGTCGGTCCTCGACCTCGACACCGGTGAACTGATCCTCGCTCCCGGCGCGTCCCGAAGCCTCGAACCGGTCACGATGTACGGCGACTGGCTCGTCGCCCGACAGGGCGATCAGCTTGTTTCGGTCCCCGCTTCGGATCTTGGCGCCGACCCCGTGCCACTGCTCCCCGATGCCCAGTGGGTCGATCTGGTGTCGATATCGGTGGTCGATGACGGCAGGGCGTGGGTGAACACCTACGACTCCGACGATGTGCGGCTGCATCTGGTCGATCTTGCCAGCGGCAATGAAATCGCCCAAGTTCCCTCCCGTCCGAATGATCAGAGCTTCTCGGGATGGTCGCCCCCGACGGCGGCGGGCGGCCCCGCGCTGGTGAGCCATGTCACCGGCGGTCTGTACGAGGCCGATGTCGTCGGCGGATACCGACGTGTGTTCGATGGCAGGCTCATCGCAGCCGACGACAACCGGTTGCTGGTCGAGACCTGTGACGACGCCCTGGTGTGTCGGATGAGGTGGCTCGCGCGTGACACGTGGGAGCAGCTCGACCTGGAGTTCCCCGTGACCGGGAGCCGGACCGCCGGTTACACCTCGTTCGTCGCCGGCACCGACTGGCTGTCGAGTCTCAGCTACGACGCCGACGGTCAATCGCTGGTGCTGACGCACGTGGTGACGGGAACGACGTACGAGGTGGACGACCAGCACGTCGACCGGATCGTCGGCGGGCGGCTGGCGATCTCGCCCGATGGTCGTTGGATGGGCATCAGATACGGGTTCCAGCTCTCGATCATCGACTTGGTGTCGGGGGTCGAGCACGAGATCGAAGACGTCGATGTCATGTTCGGGGCGCTGATCCTCACCGACCGCGCGGTCGGCTACGGGCCTGGCTGAGCCTCGGACTACGGTCGGCGACATGGCTCGATGCCAGTGCGGCGAATCCTCTCCCGACGATGCCCGATTCTGCGCGTCGTGTGGTTCGGCGCTCGGCGAGGAGACCGGCCTGCTCGGTGTCACGAACGCAGGTTCGTCGTCGGCCGGCGCGGGAGTCACCACGGTGGCGACCACGGGCGGGGTCGATCGCCGATTCCTGGTGGTCGCGGTGATGCTGCTGGCTGCGGTGATCGGGTGGGCTGCGTGGACGGGGTCCTCTGAGGTCGAGTCGGCAGACTCGTCGAGCACCACCCTGCCCGGCGCCGACGCGCCGACGAGCACTGCGCCGACGAGCACTGCGCCGACGAGCACTGCGCCGACGAGCATGCCGGCAGCCACATCCACGATCGGCGCAATCTCGTCGGCCACACCACCGTCGACCCTCGGCGAAGGGCCGGCACTCTGGCAGCTCGGTGACGGTTCGCCTCTGCTCGGTGAACCGACCGGGCTTCGGCTCCTCGTTGGGCACAACGTCAACCGGCCGACGGTGGTGGATCTCGATACCGGCGAACTCTTCCTCGCGCCCAAGACCTCGGCCGCGATCCAGCCGACGGCGATCTTCGGTGACTGGCTCATCGCTCGGACGGCCGATCGGCTGGTGGCGGTCCCGCTGAACGACCTGGGGGCCGAGCCGGTCACCATGTTGCCCGACAGCCAGGGTCAGATCGACCTGATTCCTCAGTCACCCCGACAGGATGGTCTGGGGTGGGTCGTCGAGAACGACATGTCCGAGCGAACGCTCCAGCTCATCGATCTCGCAACCGGTCGCTCCATCGCCCAGGGCCCGTCGGTCGACCATGATGAACCGGTCTGGGTGTTGTCGCCGCCTTCGTCGTCGGGAGCGCCGACGTTGCTTGGGCATCTGAGTGGTGGGGTGTACGAAGCAGGCGCCGAGGGGTATCGACGGGTGGCACTGGGACGCTTGATGACGGCCGACGACACCCGGGTCCTGGTCGAGACCTGCGATGACCACCTGCGGTGCGCCTTCACCTGGTTCGACCGCGAGACGTGGGAGCCACTCGACCTCGACAGCCCGCAGAGCGGCGGTGATCAGATCACGTTCATCGCAGGGACCGACTGGCTCGCCGTCCTCGACTACGCCATCGAGGGGCGGGAACTCCTGCTGCTCAACGTCGAGACCGGAGCGCAGTACGAGGTCGAAGAACCGCATATCGATCCCATGGCCTATGGGATCGTCGGATCGGAGATCTCACCCGACGGGCGGTGGCTGGCACTGCGCTACGGACTCGACATCACGATCGTCGATCTCGAGACCGGGACCGAGTACCCGATCGAGGGCGTCGGCTCGGCGCCGGCCTCGCTGATGCTGACCGACGCCGAGATCGGCTACTCGTTCAACTGACGCCCGACTTGTCGACGCCGGACTGGTCGGCGGCGAAGCCGGTCCACTTCTTGTAGTCGATCTTGCCGTTCGCCGCCCGAGTGAGCGAGTCGACGGTGAAGACACGGCGTGGCGCCTTGTAGGCCGCGAGCTGGGTCTTGACGTGGGCGATGATCTCGGACTCGTCGAGATCGGGCCCCACCGTGGGTTCGACGATGGCGGTGATGACCGAACCGAAGCGCTCGTCGGGGACGCCGACGGCGATTGCGTCGACGATGCGAGGATGCATCTTCAGTGCCTCCTCGACCTCTTCGGGGAAGACCTTCTCGCCGCCGGTGTTGATACACACCGAGCCACGGCCCAGCAGCGTGATGCTGCCGTCGGCTTCGATGGTGGCGAAGTCGCCGGGCAGGGAATAGCGCACGCCGTTGATGGTCGGGAACGTGGCCTGGGACTTGACCTCGTCTTTGTAGTAGCCGACCGGCATCCAGCCCTTGACACCGAGGCGGCCGATGTCGCCCGACCCGGGCTGCACGAGTTCGCCGTCGTCTCGGATCACGACACCGTTTTCGCCGAGGTCGAACTTGGCGGTGTTCTTGACCGAATCCTTGCTGGAACTGCTGGCGCCCATGCCGAGGGCCTCGGACGATCCGAGCGAGTCGACGATGAGCATGTTCGGAATGTGCTCGAGGAGACGTTCCTTGATCGGCTGACTCCACATCACACCGCTGGACACCATGCTGGCGACGCTGGAGAGGTCCCAGCGGTCGGGCTCGGCCTCGAGCGAGTCGACGATCGGGCGAGCGAACGCATCGCCCACGATCACCACCACCGTGACCTTCTCTCGCTCGACGGTGTCGAGCATGACGCCGGTGTCGAGCTTGCGGTTGGGCATCGTGACGATGCAGCCACCGGTGGTCAGGCCGTTCATGGCGCTGATGTGGCCGGTGCCGTGCATGAGCGGTGCGCCGGGGAGCACAACGGGCGCCACGGGGCCCATCTGGCGGCAGACGTCTTTCCAGGCCTCGAGGTCGGAGTCGGCGGTGAGGGGGAACGGCATGGCCCGGGTGGTGGCCTCGATGAGGGTGTTCTGGTCCCACATCACGCCCTTCGGCATGCCGGTGGTGCCACCGGTGTAGAGGAACCACAGATCGGCGCCAGAGCGGCCCCAGGGGCCCGACACGTTGTCGTGGGTGCCCGAAGCTGCGGCGGTCTCGTAGTCGGTCGCCCAGTCGGGGCACGTGCCCGAGCCGTCGTCGACCCACAGCCAGAGCTTGACCTTGGGCAGCTGGCCTCGGATGCGTTCGACGGTGTCGACGAACGAGGCGTGGAAGGTGACGACCGCGGCGTCGGAGTTGTCCCAGAGGTAGAGCAGCTCGTTGTCGGCGTAGCGGTAGTTGGTGTTGACCGGGACCAGCGATGCCTTGAACGAGGCGAAGACGCTCTCGAGGTAGGCCGGAGCGTTGTACATGTACTGCGCCGACTTGTCTTGGCGCTCGACCCCGGCGTCGAGCATGGTCTGCGCCACGCCGTTTGCTCGGCGGTTGAAGTCGGCCCAGCTGGTGGTCTGATCGCCGAAGACCTGCGCCCGTTGATCACCGCGGATCTCGGCGCAGTGCTCCCAGAGGTCGGCGAAATTCCACTTTGTCATGTGTCCCCCAAAGAACGTTGCGTGATGCGCTTGCTTAGCGCAGTCGGAGTGGGGGACACCAGTTGACGAATCGGTTTGGACGGTGTCTCGGCCGCCGTCGGTGCCGAGGTCAGGCCTGTGATTCGGCGTGAGCGGTCCAGCGCTTGTAGTCGATCTTGCCGTTGGCGGCCCGGTCGAGAGAGTCGACGACGAACACCCGCTTCGGTGCCTTGTAGTGCGCGAGGTGTGCCTTGACGTGAGCGATCGCTGCGGCCTCGTCGAATCCGGAATCGGTGCCGGCATCGAGCTCGATCACGGCAGTGACCGCCTGACCGAAGCGGTCGTCGGGGATGCCCACGGCGATGGCGTCGTGGATCGACGGGAACTGCTTCAGCGCTTCTTCGACCTCTTCGGGGAAGACCTTCTCGCCGCCGGTGTTGATGCACACCGAGCCCCGTCCGAGCAACGTGATGGTGCCGTCGGCGGCCACGGTGGCGAAGTCGCCGGGGATCGAATAGCGGCGACCGTCGATGGTGGGGAAGGTGGCCGCGGACTTCTCGGGATCCTTGTAGTACCCGATGGGGGTGCGGGAGCTGAGCGCCACCTTGCCGATCTCTTCCGAACCCGGTTCGAGGATGCGGCCGTCGTCGGTGATGACGACCGAGTCGGGGCTGAGCTCGAACGAGGCCGTGGTGGCCGCTCCACCTGCGCTCGCGCCGCCCGACGACACCGACTTGGCCATGCCGATGGCTTCCGACGAGCCGAAGGCGTCGACGATGACCATGCGTTCGTTGAAGGTCGACAGCGCAGTCTTGGACTCCTGGGAGAACATGACGCCCGACGAGATGATCACACGCAGGCATGAGATGTCCCAGCGATCTGGCTCGCCACGCAGGGCGGCGAGGATCGGCTTGGCGAAGGCATCGCCGACGATGAAGATGCTCTTCACACCCTTGGCCTCGATGACGTCGAGCATCTCTTCGACGGAGAACTTGATGCCCTGGAGCGTGACGATCGCTCCGCCCAGCGAAAGCGTGTTCAGCGCGTTGAACAGGCCGGTGCCGTGCATGAGTGGGCAGGCGGGAAGGCTGATGGGCCCGGGCTTGGTGGTGCGCTCACGCACCGAGGCGGAGAAGCCGTCGGCATCGAGATCGGGCACGACGGGAAGCGGACGCCCGTTGGACTTGTCGTTGACGCCGAAGAGGTCGTCTTCACGCCACATCACGCCCTTCGGCATGCCCGTGGTGCCACCGGTGTACAGCAGCACCAACTGGTCGCCGCTACGGCCCCATGGTCCTTGGACGCGACCGGGGTTCGGCGTGGCGACGGCGGACTCGTACGGCGTGGCCCACGACGGGCATGCCGAGGGATCGTCACCGACCCAGAGCCAGGTGGTGATCGACGGGACGCGGTCACGAATGCGTTCGACGGTTTCGGTGAAGGCGTCTTCGAACACCACGGCGACGGCGTCGGCGTTGTCCCAGATGTAGACGAGTTCGTCGTCGGCGTAGCGGTAGTTGGTGTTGACGTGGACCAGCGCAGCCTTCGAACACGCGGCGAAGGTCTCGGCGTACTCCGGTCGGTTGTGCAGGTAGAACGCAACCTTGTCTTGGTGCTGACAGCCGGCGTCGAGCAGGAACTGGGCGAGGCCGTCGGCTCGGGCCTCGAACTCGGCCCAGGTGACGACGTGATCGCCATGGAGGAGGGCCGGCGCATCGGGGATGCACGTGCCCACGGTTTCCCAGATGTCGGCGTAGGTCCACCCGGTCGACACATCTCGTTGTGAGGGCGAAGAGCTGGTCGAATCGTTCGAAAGGTCGGTCACCCGGCCGAGTGTAGAACGGGAGCGGCCTACCGGCCGAACGAGCTGGTCACTCGCCCGACGGAGTCGGTCATTCGCCGACGGAGTCGGTCACTCGCCCGACGGAGTCGGGTGCGTAGGCGCCCGGTTGGCTGAAGACCTTGCGGTGCCAGCGGCTCGGGGTGCCGAGTACGGCCCGGGGGTAGTCCTCGAACAGCCAGCGTCCGAAGTTGCGTCGGGTCCAGTCATTGGTGTCGGCCACGGCGACGCTCCACGACGCCCAGCGTTCGTTGGCCAAGATGTTCGAGAGTGCGCCGGCAAGGTGGTGATCCTTGACCATCCCCTTGCGGAGCTCGGTCTCGTAGCCGGCGCCGGCAGCGGCGACGCCGCCCGGCCCGTTGGCGGCAAGGTTCTGGGCAGCAAGATGCTGGGCCGCGTGGCGGCCGGTTTCGATGGCCTGGCCGATGCCCTCCCCGGTCATGGGGTCGGTTGCGGCCACGGCGTCGCCGACGAAGAACACCCGCCCGCTGGTGATCGGGAGATCGCCGAGACGGGCCGGAATGGGCCACGCCTTGTGTGGCCCCTCGGGTTCGACATCGGGACCGAGCACGGCTGCGACATGTGGCCGCTCGAGAATGTCGAGCCAGAGCTTCTTCATCTCCTGGATCCGATGGTTGCGCCCGCGCTGGATGCCGAACCCGATGTTGGCCGACCCGTCGGCGAGGGGGAACGACCAGATGTAGCCCGGAAGCAGATCGGCATCGAACCACACGATGAGTTCGCGCTGGGCGGCAGGGGAGACGTTGCGGACGTACTGGCGGAAGGCGTGCCACTCGCCTCGATACCCGTCGGGAGCGAGTCCGAGGAGCTTGCGTGTCGGCGACCACATGCCATCGGCGGCGATGACGGCGTTGGCCGTGATCGCGCCATGGGTGGTTTCTGCGACGACGTGATCGTCGGTCTGGGTGATGCCGGTCAGCTCGACGGCTTCACGCACCTCGGCTCCGGCGGCCCTGGCGAGTTGGACCATGGCGTGGTCGAGTTCGCTCCGACGAGCCACGACCGAGAAGGAGCCCTGCCCACGGGGGAGTGGGAGCACCATCTGGCGTCCGCGGGGTGACACCACACGAACGTCGTCCACCGGTTGCCAGCTGGGCACGTCGGCAGGATCGAGTCCGAGCGCCTCGAGGTGTCGGAGTGCACTCGCGGTCAGACCGTCACCGCAGCACTTCTCCCGTGGGAAGACCGCCTTGTCGATGACGACGGTCTCGAGCCCGGCCCGAGCAGCTTCGATCGCCGCGGCGCTTCCGGCAGGCCCGGCGCCGACGATCAACAGGTCGACCTGTGCAGGCAGCTGCTCGGATTCGGACATCACGGATTCGTGGTGGTCGTCTCGGCCGGGGGCTCGGTCACTGGCGGAGCAGTGGTGGGTGCCGTGGTCGGCTCGGTGCCGGGAACCGTCGGCTCGGTGGTCTCGGGAACGGTGGTCTCGGGCTCAGGTGGCGGCTCGGTGGTCGGAGCCGTGGAGTTGCCGTTGCAGTCGAAGCCCTCACCCGGTCGGTACAGACCGAAGAAGGTGTCGAGCTCGGACGTGCCGTCGTCGTAGGTGCGCTGACGGGTGGTGGTGACCCGGGTGCAGGATCGCTGGGCGGTCTCGGTGCGGCCGATGTCTTCGACGACCATGTGTTTGGTCGAGTACATGGTGACCGTGATCGAGGTCGAGGTGTAGCTGGTCCAGATCAGGATCCCGTACGGGGTCTGGTTGCGAAGCACGAGATCGGGCTTCGGCCACGAGATGGTGGCCTCGCGTCCCCGGGGGTAGCGGCTGAAGTAGAGCGAGTGGCTCTGGTACTCGGGGACCTCGATGCCGGCGAAGAACGCGGCGTTGAACGTGGTGGTGGCGAACTGGCTGACGCCGCCACCGACCTGGTCCTCGACGATGCCGCTGGCGATCGCGCCGGCCGGGACGAAGCCACGCTCACTGGTTCGCTTGCCGACGTACCCGTTGAGACTGAGCTCACCACCTGGTTCGATCACCGCGCCCCGGACGATGTCGGCCATCAGCTGGATGTTCGTCACTCGGCCCTGGCAGCAGTCGTGGTTGGTCGTGAACGAAGAGACCTCTTCGATGATGCCGAGGGCTTCGAGATCGGCGATGCCTTCGTCGGCTCCGGCGACCTTCGGCTCGAGTTCGATGATGATGGACGGCTCGGAGGCGTCGCCCTCGGCTTCCGCTTCTTCGTCGTCACCCTCGTCGTCGGTGGACGGTGTGTCGACGTTGCCACCAGCGAGGAGTCCGGCCTTCAGCGTTTCGGCGGAATCGTCGGCGCAGCACACCACCGATTCCGAAGGGGGCACGATGATCGGCTTGCCATCGACGATGTCGAAACGGGCGAGTTGGTCGTCGGAGCCCAGACGGGGGAGAAGCTGTCGGAGCTCGCCGATCGCGGTGGCGTCGTCGATTGCCCACGTGGGCGCTTCGCCGTCGAGGTCGAGGAGGACCCACGACCGCAGCTGATCCGACTCGACAACCGCCGTGCTGCGAAGCACACGGACGGTGACGTCTTGCGATGTGGCCCGGTTCGCCTCGGCTGCGACGTCGTCGAGCACGTCGGTTGCGAGGTCTGGCAGCAGTGGGTCGGCGTCGAGCGACAGTTCGTATGGTTCGCCGTCGTCGAGCATGTCGGGCAGGGCGTCGATGAGCACCTGGGGATCGAGGGTCGCGCCGTTGGCGCCAGGCACGACGACGAGCTCTCCGGCCTCGAGGGTGAGGTAGGGCTCGACCGGATCGTCGAGGGCCGTCGACACCAACTGGGCGACCGACTGTGCACTCGCTCCCTCGTCGATGACGTAGGGGACGTCGAGTTGCTCGTCGGAGAAGAACGTGCCGACCCACGCGATGGGTCGGAAGAGGAAGAACCCACCGCGGCGGGCGTCGAGGGCCTGCTCGCTCATCGTGGCGGAGTCGACTCGGACGCCGAGGGCGAAGGCATCGGTTGCGATCGTTTCGGTGGTGCCGCCGGCCGATCGGATGTCGAGGGCGACCGGCTTGGCCGACAGTTCGGCCGTCAAGTCGATGCTGACCGCTTCGAGGTCTTGGGCGTCGAGCCCGCCGACCGAGTGGTCGCCGACGCTGACATTGCGGATGACGCGATCGCCGGACACGGCGGTGTCGATCCCCCACGCCGCGACGATGAACAGAAACAGACCGAGCGGGATGCCGCCGATGATGAGGAGAAGCCGCTTGCGTTTGGACACGAGCGAACAGTGTGCCACTGCTAGAGCGGCAAGAAGCGTCAGCTTTTCATCGGTCGACGAGCCTGTGACATGATCCACAGGATCACCGGCACGTTCTCGACGTGCCGTGGGAAGTCAGCCACCAAGAGTGAAGGAACTCACCTCATGAATCGACTGTGCGACGATCGTGTCGTCATCATCACCGGAGCAGGCCGAGGAATCGGTCGCGAATATGCCCTGATGCTCGCCGAACATGGCGCCAAAGTGGTCGTCAACGACCTCGGAGCCTCGGTCGATGGATCCGGCGGTGACCAGTCTCCTGCTCACGAGGTCGTCGAAGAAATCAAGGGCATGGGCGGCGAAGCGGTCGTCAACGGCGACGACGTCTCCGACTGGGAAGGCGCTCAGCGACTCATCAACACCGCCGTCGAGAACTTCGGTGGGCTCGATGCCGTCATCAACAACGCAGGCATCCTGCGTGACCGCATGCTCACCAACATGACCGAGGCCGAGTGGGACGCCGTCATCAAGGTCCACTTGAAAGGCACGTTCGCTCCGGCTCGCTGGGCCGCCGCCTACTGGCGTGAGCGGGCGAAGGCCGGCGAGACCAACGACGCTCGGATCATCAACACCTCGTCGGTGTCGGGCATCTACGGCAACCCCGGACAGACGAATTACGGAGCAGCCAAGGCCGGCATCGCGTCCTTCACGATCATCGCCGCCCAGGAACTCGCTCGCTACGGCGTGACGGTCAACGCCATCGCTCCGGCCGCCCTCACCCGCATGACCGAGAATCTCGGCATGGGTGAACTCGACGGTGAGGCACGCGACGCCATGTCGCCCCGCTGGATCGCTCCCATCGCCACCTGGCTGTGCAGCACCGAATCCGCCCCCGTCACCGGTCGCGTGTTCGAAGCGAGTGGTCAGGTCTTCGGCATCGCCGAGTCGTGGCACCGCGGACCGACCGCCACCCCGGTCGACGACCCCACCCAGCTGGGCGCGATCGTCAAGGACCTCATGGGCAAGGCCCAGCCCAACAGCAACATGTCGGGCGCTCCGGCAACCGGGCCAGGACGCCCCACCGCTTACTGATCTAGAACAGCTGCTGCTGCGGCCGTTCGATGCCACGGAGTTCGTCGTAGTCGACTTCGACGGCGTGGATCGAGCGGTCGCCGCACAGCACCTTGGCCTGGGGCTTGATCTCCTGGGCCACGAACATGCCGCGAACCTCGCCCAGCCCGGCGCGATTGAGGAAGCTCAGGTAGCGCGTGAGCTGTTCGACACCGTCGATCTCACCGCGACGCTTGATCTCGATGGCGACGACATCGCCGGCTGCCGATCGACACAGCAGGTCGACCGGGCCGATCTCGGTGGGGTACTCCCGCCTGATGAGCTTCATGCCCGGCTCGATCCGTTCGGGGTCGAGCGCCAGCAGTTCCTGGAGATGGGCCTCGACGCCGTCTTTCTGCAGACCGGGGTCGACCCCGAGCTCGTGCGCCGAGTCACTGTGCACGTCGTGCAGCGTGATGATCAACTGCTCGCCCTTGGGGGAGGTGACAGTCCAGACACCCTCCTCCTCGCGCAGGGTGTTGGGGGCGTTCATCCAGTTGAGCGGCTTGTAGGCCCCGCCGTCGGCGTGGATGGCGACACAACCGTCGGCCTTGACCATGATCAGGCGAGGCGCTTGGGGGAGATGAGCGGTGAGCCGACCCTGGTAGTCGACGGTGCAGTCGGCAATGACGAGACGCATGCCTTTGGTTGTATCGCGCCGTCGGCGGTCTTGCGCCGGGGTCCGACCCGGCGAGGAACGTGAGCCTCAGTCGAGGTGACGGCCGGTGAGGCGCTTCTGGATCAGGGCCCGGCGCTCCTGGAGCTCGGCATAGGTGAGCTGCTCCATCTCGTCGGGATCGACACCGAAGCCGGCCTTGACGCCGTCGAGGTCGAGCTCCCAGGCCTCGGGCTGCACACCGAGCTGGGCGGCGATCGAGGCGCCGTGGGTGGTGGCGAAGTGGGTGGCGATGTCGGTCACGACGGCGAACATGTCGAGTTCTGGTGCCAGCGAGGCGATCGCCGCATCGATGAAGATCAGGTTCTTGATGTAGAGCATCAGCGACTTGGGCATGCGGGCGCCGTAGGCGAGCAGTGCTTTGACGACTCGTTGGAGCTCGGCGACGAGTTCTTCTGGCTCGAGCTTGGTCGGATCGAGTTGGCGGTCGGCCAGACCGAGGTCTCTCACGACCGCAGCGACGTCGGTGTCGGGCGGGAGGGCCCCGAGGTCTCGAAGGGCCGCAACCTGGCCCTCGACGTCGTTCATCGTGGCGGTCATCATCATGCGGAGGAACGCCAGGCGTTCCTGCTGGGTGAGGCGACCGGTGATCCCGAAGTCGAGAAGCGCCGTCCGACCGTCAGGCTGGACGAAGAGGTTGCCGCCATGGAGATCGCCATGGAAGACGCCATGGAGAAAGGCTCCCTCGAGGAAGCCGAGCATGCCGGTTCGGATGACCGCGTGGGTGTCGACACCGGCATCTTTCATGCCGACGACATCGTCGAAGCGGAAGCCGTCGAGCCGCTGCATGATCAATATGCGTTCCGTGACGAAGTCGGGGTGAGGCCGCGGGACGACGAAGCCGCGTTGATCGAGTTCGACGAACACCCGCCCGAGGTCGAGCATGTTGGCGGCTTCCAGACGGAAGTCGAGTTCTTCGATGATCGTCTCGGCGAAGAGTTCGACGAGTGCCGGCGGGTTGGCCAGCGCCGACACCGGGATCCGGCCGACCAGGAACGGTGCCAACCAGGCGAGGACCTTCAGATCCTTCATCACCAGGTCGCCGATGCCCGGGCGCTGCACCTTGACCACGACCTCTTCGCCGGTCTTCAGGACGGCGGCATGGACCTGGGCGATCGATGCTGCCGCGAGCGGCTCGGGATCGAATGACCGGAAGATCTCGTGCATCGGCCGACCAAGCTGTTCCTCGACGACTTCGACGACACGTTCGTAGGACACGCCCGGAACCTGGTCTCGGCACTTCTTGCACTCGGCGACCAGTTCGGCCGGGAACACACCTTCGCCGGAGGAGATGATCTGCGCCAGCTTGATGTAGGTGGGACCGAGCTGCTCGGCGGCGACGCGGACTCGCCGAGAGATGCCGGCGCGAGAGCTGGGCTTGCCTCGTTCACGTACGGCCCACACGGCGACTTCGGTGCCGAGAACACGCACGACCGTGATGGCTCGCCGAAGCGGTGGAAGCTTGGGGGCACGAGTGAGCCCGGGCAACGATCGAAGCTGGGCGGCCCTCAGCTGGGGGACTCGGCGCAGCCACGTGGGTGGGCGCTGCTTCAAGCTCCACGGCTGGATCTCGCTGAAGGAGCCGATGTGGAGATCGTCGGGGTGGACGGTGTCCGTTGCGACGGATGCCGAGGATTCGTTGGTCATGTGGGGAACACCAGCGTGGGATCGAGTGAAGACACCTCTTGAGTGTGCCCGGTGGAAGGACCCAGTGCGAGGTCAGAAGTGGGGTGGTCGTTTCTCGACGAGAGCGGCGACGCCTTCTCGGTACTCCTCGCCACCCATCATCTCATCGAGCAGGGTCATGGAATCGGTGACCGATCGACCGATGTCGCCGTGGAGGTCTCGGTAGACCTGCCGGCGACTCGTCCGAAGCGATCCAGCAGCGACGCTGGTGCTCAGCATCTTGGCGTAGTCGATCGTTGCCGGGAGGAGCTCGTCGGCAGGATGAATCGCGTTGATGAGACCCCAGTCGAGTGCCTCCTCTGCCAGCAGCACTCGGGAGGTCAGCAAGACGTCGAGGGCCCGGGGGAGGCCGACCATGCGGGGCAGGAGCCACGACAGGCCGTATTCAGGAGGCAGGCCGAGCTTGCCGTGGGCGGTGGTGAACTTCGCACCGGGCGTGGCGAACCGCAGGTCGGCGAACATCGCCAAGGCCATGCCGATACCGGCGGCTGCACCGTTGACCGCGGCGATCACCGGCTTGGACAGTCCGAAGTGGCAGGCGAACGGATGGTCGAAGATGGGTTCGACGCCGTGTCCCGGAGTTGCTTCGTCGCCGACGAGTCCGGTGTCGTAGGAACCTCGATCGACGTGGCCCTCGAGCGCCTGGGAGTCGCCGCCGACGCAGAACCGTTCGCCGGCGCCGGTGATGACGATGACACGAACCTCTGCGTCGGTGTCGGCCTGATCGAGACAGAACCGGTATTCGCGATCCATCGTGCCGGTCCAGGCGTTGTTGCGGTGGGGTCGATCGAGAGTGATGACCGCAACGCGGTCGGTGACCTCGTAGCTGACGGCTCGCAGCTCGGGGAAGGTCACGCGTTCAGAATGGCGAGGCACTGCTCGGCCCACTCGGGGCGGCAGATGAGAAGGTCGGGCAGGTAGGGGTCTGGGTTGTTGTAGACCATCGGGGTGCCGTCGAGGCGAGAGCAGTGCAGCCCGGCCGCAAGCGCCACGGCCACGGGCGCTGCGTTGTCCCACTCGTACTGTCCGCCGGAATGGGCGTAGATGTCGGCCAACCCCTGGACGACGGCCATGGCCTTCGCTCCGGCCGAACCCATCTCGAGATAGGTGGCATCGAGTTCGCGAGCCAGCATCTGTGCGGCCGGTGGCCGACGCGTGCGGCTGACGATCACGCGAGGTGCGGCCGGGCTCGGTGCAGGGAGGACCGACGGCTGTTGGGTCGAGAACGTGAGGTTCTGAGCCGGAAGCGAGACGGCGCCCGCAACCGGGTCGCCGTTGACGACGAGCGCAATGTGAACGGCCCAGTCGGTACGGGGTGGTTCGGCGAATTCACGAGTGCCGTCGAGCGGGTCGACGATCCAGGTGCGAGCGGCCGAAAGGCGGGCTCGTTCGTCGGCGCCCTCCTCGGACAGCACCGCATCGTCTGGTCGCTGCTCGGCGAGGATGCGCACGATGAGATCGTGCGCCGCCTCGTCGCCGGCGTCTTTGAGTTCGTAGTGCGTGATGCCGCCTTCGACGAGACGCTGACGAAGCGGGACCAGCAACTCACCGGTCTGCGTCGCGAGGTCGGCCGCGAGACGATGGTCATCGGGTGTGACGAGCGGTGATTCGATCAGTGGCACGCAGAGACCATACTCATTTCGTCACAACGACGCGATCAGGCGAGCTTCTTGTAGGTGAGCGTGTGCGGCTGAGCTTCGTCGCCGAACTCGCGCTGGCGGAAGTCTTCGTATTCGGAGAAGTTGCCCTCGAACCAGCGCACTTGCGAGTTGCCCTCGAAGGCCAGGATGTGGGTGGCGATGCGGTCGAGGAACCATCGATCGTGGCTGATGACCACGGCGCATCCGGGGTAGCGATCGAGTGCGTCTTCGAGGGCGCGCAGGGTGTCGACGTCGAGGTCGTTCGTGGGCTCATCGAGGAACAGCACGTTGCCGCCCTTCTTGAGCACCTTGGCGAGGTGGACACGATTGCGCTCACCGCCGGAGAGCACGCCGACCTTCTTCTGCTGGTCGGAACCCTTGAAGTTGAACGATGCCACGTAGGCCCGGCCGTTGATCTCTCGGCCGCCGACCTCGAGCGTGTCGTGCTTCTCGGTGATGGCGTCGTAGACCGTTTCGTCGGGATCGAGGATGTCTCGGGACTGATCGACGTAGGCCAGTTCGACGGTTTCGCCGACCTTGATCTCGCCGCTGTCGGGTTGCTCGGCGTCGGCGTCGCCGGTTGCAGCGCCGATGAGCATCTTGAACAGCGTGGTCTTACCGGCGCCGTTGCCGCCGATGACTCCGACGATGCCGGCCTTCGGCAGGGAGAACGAGAGATCTTCGATCAGCAGTCGATCGTCGAAGCCCTTGCTGAGGTGCTCGATCTCGAAGACCTGTTCACCGAGACGCTTGCCCGGCGGAATGTGGATCTGGACCTTCTCGTCGCGCGGATCGTACGCCTCGGCCTCGGCCTGCAGGGTCTCGTAGGCCGTGAGTCGAGCCTGGCCCTTGGCCTGGCGGGCCTTGGATCCCATCCGAACCCATTCGAGCTCGCGCTGCAGCGTGCGCTTGCGTGCCGCCTGGGCCCGAACTTCTGAGTCGAGTCGGTCTTGCTTCTGCTCGAGCCAGCTCGAGTAGTTGCCCTCGAACGGAATGCCCTTGCCGCGGTCGAGTTCGAGGATCCAACGGGCGACGTTGTCGAGGAAGTACCGATCGTGCGTGATCGCGATGACCGCGCCGTGGTAGTCGGACAGGTGGCGTTCGAGCCACGCAACCGATTCGGCGTCGAGGTGGTTGGTGGGTTCGTCGAGCAGCAGGAGATCGGGCTTCGAGAGCAGGAGGCGGCACAGCGCCACGCGGCGTCGTTCACCACCGGACAGGTTGTCGACCGCAGCGTCGGGTGGCGGAAGCCGCAGGGCGTCCATGGCGATCTCGATCGTGCGCTGGAGGTCCCAG
>RCMY010001786.1_pt1 | contig 20251 bp, 18 predicted proteins | sample 2041341 | NCBI WGS metagenome assembly RCMY01 (sample SAMN09708234, study PRJNA481090) | Marine sediment metagenome, whole genome shotgun sequencing project. | reverse complement strand
ATTACTGCCACTTTCGTCGTTCTGCCCTTAAAGATATCTCTTTTCATCTGGACAAGGCACTTGCTCGATGGGCTATGCGGAAGTACAAACGTTTACGCGCACATATCGTTCGTGCGGGCAAATGGATACGTGAGATGTCGCAACGTGATTCGGGGCTTTTCCCGCATTGGCGTCGTTCTTCCTCGTATGTGGCTGGATCAATGGGAGCCCGGTGAGTCGAGAGGTTCACGCCGTGGTTCTGAGAGCAGCCGAGGGGGAAGTTCCTTCGGCTGACTCACCCCGGAAAATCGGTAAAAATGTTCACGTTCAAACGTTCAAACCGGAATGACTGTTCACGTTGGCCCGGAATCGGTGTTCACGTTCGACCAGAATGACTGTTCACGTTGCTCCGGAATATGCACAAATTGTTCGAAATTGGTTCTGGATGGCGTTTTCGAATCCTTTTGGCTCATTCAATACATCCCCAAATCCTCTCACCTTTTAAATAAGGCAAGGTCTATAAAGGCCAATTATGCATTGTGTTGTCAATGTCAATTTATTGAATATTTATAAAAATATCAATGAGTTATAATATTATTTCTAGAGTGGGATTTCTTGCTACGCCGCGTTTCTTGCACATTTCTCCAACTCTGGCGTGACACCCAATCCTCTCACCTATCGAATATCTTGATAAGAAACGTATAGATATCAAAGTCTTATGAGACCGTCATTGACCATCAGAATGATCTCATTTCTGATTGCGCAGGACTACTACTCACTACTGTGATCCTTCGTGAGTCACGAAAACCCGAGCAATCGCTGTTATTGTGAGTCAATTTTGGTGCTGGAATGGCCCAGGGACGGCGTGAAGTTCAAATTGCAATCATTTTCGCAGGCTCTGGCAAGACGATAAATCGTCTCAATGCTGGGCCCCTTCCTGCCCAAACCGCTTTCAATTCGGCTAATGTCCGTATGAGCCATATTCGCTATTCTGGCTAATTCCGACTGACTCAGACCAGCCAGTTTGCGCATCGCCCTAATCTTCCTGGCCGTGTCGATAATAATGTCCTTTGTCAGACTGCCTTCTGAAACCGGGTCGACGTCTATCCCTTGTTCACGCAAAATATCGACTGAGGAACTGCCGCGAACCAGGGTGGACTTATTTGATTTTGCAGTCATTTGTGCAGCTCAATAATTGCTTCAAAAAGCCTGTTTACGGCTATCACCTTGGCCTCCTCTTGCCTGGCATTCGTCAGCGTTGATCGCCCAAACCAAAGCACGACAATCATCTAATTCATAGACGCTAATACCCTTGCTGCCGCAACACAGTATGTAGTAATCGACAACCTCTCATGAGAGTCCACCCGAAAATCACACGAGATCCAACGCTCGACACACCCGCACATCACATAACCGATAGCTCTTGCTCCTGACCCTCCTCATCTCAACAAGCAAGACCCCGTAAATTCATTCAGGTGCTCATCACAGTCGCAATTTTCCTCCCACGTGAGGCCGAATCGCACGGAGCTTGCGGTGTCTACCACCCGTTCTGAAAAAGACCAGAAGTTCTTCGTCCGTAATTATAGTATGTTTCCTATATTGAACCAAGCAAGAGCCAACGCTGGTCGTTATAGGTAAAGGTGAGTGTGTTCACAGGTTACCCAACCGCGGCACGGTCCTGAAGGTCCGAATTGGCACTGAAGCTGTTGCGCGTCCTCATAAAACATGGATCGTTCAAGGCGAAGTCTCAGCCCGTCACCCATCCCGACAGTACCTGGTTGCCGGGCAGGAAGCTGCTCGCCATGTCGAAGTCACTACGCTGTGCATGGGTCAAGTTCAAAGAGGTAACAATCGTATCGAACTGTTCGACCGATATCGAACAATGCCGTCGAAGCACGACACATAATGGCCAGCCTTGGTGGTTTTGCCGTTGTTTGTTGCCTGTCTCCATCGAGGTTGCCAATGCCGTGCTTACTTAGACTAAAAAGCAGTGCGACTTGAACATGAACTGACCGCCTGATATCGTCAGATTCGAACACCGAAACTTGAGTAATGTGTATCTTGACTCGGTGGACCATGCAGGAATAGTAAGAGTAGATGCTGAAAATTGAAGAAATAAAACGGCTGCAATCCCTCTCAGACGATGCGCTACTGGCAGAGCTCGGCCGTGCGGTACTCAAACATAATCAGCGGGGATTACAAGCGCGACCGCCAAGCCTGAAAAAGATCAAGGAGGAAGCACACTTGTGGCTGCTTGCCGAAAATGACCGTATCAAACAGGCCGTCTGCGGAAGTAAAAAAATTCGCGAAATTTCAACATCTGAGCCTGGAGCCACAGAAAAGCTCCTCCGTGTTGTGGCAGATGTGATCGGTGGTTTGGCGGCCTATGTGCCAGCCGGAACGGTAGCCGAAATTATGGTTCGAGATGGAATTCCAAAATATTGCCGGACCATATGGACGGAAGAACTCTGAACCTCTCCAATAAGCCCAGCCTATCCTTCCAGGCCTTTTCAGCCTCGTTGGCACCAATCATTACCAGCTATGATCGATGGGGCCAACAACTTCTGCTTCCTAGCCTTATCGCGGCACGTGGTCGTGCGCGCAGCTTTTCCAGCTACCAGCGCCAAGACACCACATTGTTTGGAACCGCTGAGTGCTATTACCTGGATAGCAGTGAAAGCGATGCTCGTGCCGCGCGGCAGGATGATCGTTTCTGCATTTCCATCAACGACGCGGTCGCCTATCAAATGCTGGATATCTGCTCTCTCGCGTTTTCCTGTCCTGATTTCTTCACTGAAATCGGCGACCCATCGAAGGAAGATATCAAGCGTGTCCATGCACGGCAGAAGCCTGCTGGATACGGATTCTTCCGCAAAGACGAAACTGAATCGCTTGTAATCAATACCGAACTGGCTCATCCAAGTTGTCCAGTCCGTTCACAGGCATCTCTCTACTTTACAGGTATGGCACTGGACGGTATATGGAGCCATGAGCTAGCGCACGCCTTCATGGGGCACGTGGACTACGCAAGCAAGCATCTGGGTATGCGGGCATTGAATGAAACACCACAGGGTGACAGTGATCTGCGGCAGATGCCGTTAGAAGCAGAAGCAGATCGTTTCTCCTGTGCAACACTCGTTCAAGCCAGCTTCGGTCCTGTACCTTATCTTCCGAAGGATTTGTCTTCATTGGAGACGAAAACTCGTCTGAAAGCAGGCCTTGTTGTGTCAGCGCTCCTCACCTGGTTCTGGGCACTCCAGCAGCGGGTCGACCGACAATTTGATGGTGTGGATCCCTATGATCAAGGCAGCCATCCACCTCCCCTTGCGCGTCTTCATCTGAGCTTTGATGGCGGTCGCGATATGCTTAAAAACCTGGGATGGTTTCCGCAGAATATTCAGCATGCGGTTTTTGATGCCCTGTCGGAGCTCGAATGCCTTGCGGAGGCAAAAGACTGGTTCTCAATCCTGGATCCTGGGCGGTGCTTCAGCGAAGACGCGAACGAATTCGTCCGAGGTGTTAAGAAAATCATGGGAGATACGTATAAAACTGAAGCTGGAAATCTTGAGGAATTTCGGTATGCAATCAAACGGGATACGGTTCATCCAGAACCCTCATAGTAACGATAGTGACCCAGGTCCGGTGCTTGTGTGTCCCGTCGTTCGGCAATATTCCGATGTGCAACAGCAGCGGCATCGGTCCGTTCAGGCGAATAATGTACTGTAGGGTCAAGAATACGAAATCTCAGATGTGCCAGTTGAGCACACATTTCAACAAGTACACCGACTATCAATGAAACCAACCCACCCCACTGAGTTATCCATTGAATATCGACTATGTGTTCGGTCGAAGTATGTTCTGGCATACAGTCGGAAGTTGAACGCCGCTACGTTCAAACCTTGAGACGGGTACCCACTTTCAGGTCCACTGCAGACCATCCCAGGTTATTCATTTGTGCCACCATTTCATTGTAAACAGGTGCCTTTTTCTCTGGATCAGAAATGGTAATAACCAGTGCCGCTCGATTTTTCTTTGTGGGTATATGCGCACTCCGATGCTGTACCGATAGATCCAATCTCCATCTATCGCCACGAACTCCATTTACAATGTGTCGACGGTAAACCTTTACGGGTGACCATTTGAATCCAAATGCGACCAGATCTTTCTCATAGGCTTTTCCGCGAAGTACCGGATCTTCCGGCACCTGTTTTTTATGGCGGCGCTTACCGTCTTTTCCCACCCTGTGTGTTCCAAGAGATACCTCAATGTTACTTCTGCAGTATTCGCTGCCGTATGACACGTTCATTTCCGGGTCGTGAACCAAGGTCATCAGTATGTGAGCTTTGAGCAAATCATCACTCATGAAAAGTGACTTTGGCATTGGGAAAATTGATTTTTCATAGGCCACTGTCGATGGTATTTCAATTTCAAACGTAAGAGTGCATTGCCAGGGTTGGCACGCAAGAATCACATCGATGTCTGGTGGAATTCCGAACCCTCTGTATCGAAGTTCCTCTGGATTGATCTTGCTGGATGTCATCGCAGCTGAATGGACCAGCAGGGCCTTGGACATGAGTTGAGAGGATTGCTCAGCGATGCGATCGTTTAAATTTGCGTGCAAGCTGGAAACCAAGGGAGTGGCAAAGCTTGTTCCAAGGTCCTCAACCAAATTCCCCTTGCCATCCATCGACAGCACACCGATTTGCGTGCATACCCCGTTCGCATCACAGTTCCCGCCTAAATGAGACAAATCCGGTTTGGGTAAATACAACGGTCCAGGCCCCCTTCTGGAAAAAGGGGAAGGGCTTCCAGCACTGACTCTGGACGATGCATGCGCGAGGTGGGATACGGATCCAACGACAATGGCTCTCAGTGAATCCGCCGGTGCACAGATACGATCACTATCGCCGAGATTTTCGGGAGGCCAGCCTCGGAATGGTCGGTTTGAGTAATTTCCGGCAGCAACGACGAAAGTGACGTTATGCTGGTCTTGAAGTCGATCCAACGCGACGGCAAGATCCGAAAAAGAGTGATCTGAAATAGTCCTCTGTGTTCCCAGGGAAAGGTTCCATACCTTGACCTACGGATATTTTGGAATCACATCTTCCAGTACCGATAAAAGTTTGTCTTCGCTCGTACCCGTTTTCGAAAGCGCCACTACGTCGACAAATTTTGATGAGCAGGAAGGAAAGCGAGTATCTCCATGATTCATGGCCCGACCGTGGACAGCCAAACCCGCCACAAAGCTGCCGTGTGACGTGTCTTGTTCCAGTTCCGGTACGTAGACCTCTCGCGCAGTACGCCAAGGTGAAAGGTATTGATCATTCACCGCTGTACCCGAGTCAATAATCCCAATAGTCGGATACACCAAAGACTTGTCAGGCGGTGGGAAATCCTGCTCGACTGCCGCACGAATTTTTATCGCAGAGGTTCTGACCGGTTGGTAGATGGGGAAAGTTCCAATGCTCTGAGTGCCAACGTAGTGTGTCAACTGCTCAACAATTCGTGAGTTGCCACTTGGTATTTGAAAGATCTTCAGTCCGTCTCCATAGTGAATCTCATTGGATTCGCGGATTTCCAGCTCCTGTAGAATCTGTCGGAATGCATCGTCCACTTCATCGTCGATTTTAGTGTCTTGATGACGAAACAGTTTTACCTTGATGGTGCCAACGCCGTCGATCTCTACCAGGGGTACGAATGCATTGATTGACACCACGGTGGATAGGCTGGCAATTATCTGTTTTGTCGTTGCTGTTTCAATTTTCCTGGTGAGCTCGCCCAGTCCACGTGGCGTTACGCGTACCAGGAGTCGCCCGAGTCCTTCTGCACCGATGATGGGGCATGTTTGATGGGAAAAGAGCGATTCGGGTCTGTGACTTTTCGCTATGGCATCCTGTTTGATTTGCACACTGGCCACTGCAGGCAAGTTCGGATACCTGGCGAACGATTCAATAAAATGTGAGTGGACTTGAGCTACTTGACCAGCCAGCAATTCCCGCAGTTCAGCATTCACTGTTCCAAAGACTTTTTTAGCCCCACCTCTCCCTTCTGGCCGATAAAAGTCACGTTCTAACGTTGGCACTACTTTTAGCGGAAGATGTGTAGGGTCAGCCACGTTTTTCGTCTCCACTGTGTTTCTTCAACAAATGTGTGATATTGCCCGGACTCATGTCAAAAGCTTTGGCCAGTACACGATGGGTGTAGATATCAGGCATGTGCATTTTTGCGCGAACGATGAGTTCTACATCAGACAAATTTTCTGTATCTACTAACAGCAGTAGTAGACGTCGCAACACGTCATGTTGTGGTACCGCATCCAGATGGCCAATTATCGCGGAACGCCTTGCTCCCTCGCAGACTTGTTGAATGTCAGACCCCGACAATCCTTCAGAAACCTTGGCATATCGATCAAGATTTTTATCAGACGACTCTACATCCAGATACTGACAAAACATTGCCCGTCGAGCCTCTTGTTTGGGTAGCTCAATGTGAATTCTGTAGGCAAAGCGCCGCCATACGGCGGCATCCAATAGGTGTTGATGATTTGATGCGGCGATGAGCACGGTGTGTTGCTTCATTTGGTCGATGTTCTGCAACAAACTAACCACCACGCGTTTTAATTCGCCCAGTTCCTGTTGGTCGTCCCGTACCTTGGCAAGGGCGTCCAGTTCATCAAGGAACAGCACACAGTTACGCTCAGCGACGTGATCAAAAAGCAGTCTTATATTCTTCGATGTGCTTCCAAGAAACGATGAGATTAACGTGTCTATGCGAGCGGTCACCAATGGCAATCCCAATTGTGATGATACATAGCGAGCGAGCTCTGTTTTTCCGCACCCCGGTGCCCCATACAAAAGTAACGACGGTGAGAAGCCCACACCAGCGGCTTCCAATCGGTCTCGTGCACGAACGTACGCCATGAATTCATCAATGGCTGATTTCACGGGAGCATCCAGAAATACCTGTGAGTCCCCTACGTCAATGATGGCTTCGTCCGCGAGTGAAAGTCGTGATTCGGAGTCCACGGGGGATTGGATTCCACTATGGCGTAAGTCGGATGCGCTGATCGAATTCAACGGACAGCCTTCCAGAACTTTCCTGAGTCGTTGGGCCGCTTTCTCATCGCCGTCTGCTGCCAGTTTTTCGATGAGAAGCCCTGCATAAGCACTCCCTTTTTTTCGATCGCCAGAGAGCGACGCCTCCATTAAACTCAGAATTTCAGTCAAATACTTCATTATTTAAACAATAGTTCCATTATGTGATGTATATTCCTTTCGTGCTAAACAAAGATAGCATATTGCTAAACAAAAAGAGTTTTTTATTGTCGTTTGCTGAAGGAATTTAAACATGACCAAGAAGAACGTACACACCACACCCAGCCCGACTGGGACGGGATGGGTAAATCAAGTTGGTGGCGAAGTCGTCAGTCGGCATCGCACTCAGACGAATGCCGCAAAGGCGGGTCGTCAGATCGCCAGGGGTGAGCACTCTGAACACGCAATACACCGTCGCGATGGAACGATCGGTCGCAAGAACAGCTACGGAAATGATCCAAATCCACCGAAAGATAAAAACCGATGAGTCATCATCTATTGGACAAAATCGAGTGGCTGGACCATTGCCCGATAGTGGAATGTGTGACCAGATGACCTCCAGATGCAGGAACTACGGGTGATTGTTGTCGTTGCGTCGTTCTGATTGTTGAATGAGCACTTTGATTTGTTGAATCAATGAACTCGTCAGAGTTGATTGTTTTTCATCGGCCTTCGCATAGGCTGTCTCTGATGCTTCGTGGCGCGTGCGCCATGAGCTCACCTGTGCCGTCAGTGAGTTGATTTGTTTCTGCAAATCACCTTCACTCTTTGCGTGGGTTTGCAACTTATCTCGTAACAACATCGTTTCTTTCTCGATCCCGGCACGTTCGTCTTCCCAGCGTTTACTCTCAGCCTGCCAGTGGCTGATGCAGTGCGTTGATTCGGTTAGCGCGCGGTTTACTGTCTCATTCTCCTCAGTCAGAGTTTTGATGTTTTCATCATGAGTGGCCAGTGCCAGCGACTGGTTTTCCGTTAGCTCATCGAGTTCGCCTGCAATCGATTGCTCCCGCTGAATAGCGGCCTCGCGATCTCGTAGCGCGGCGTCTCGTTCGCGAGTACAGATGTCCAGCGCAACCCCTGCGGCGTCCGCTCTGGATCGTTCCTGTTCCTGCATCCCCAGGGCTGCATGGAGTCTTGAATCGCTGTCGGCACGCTCGGTCATGCACTGCGCTTGCTGTTTTTCAAGCGTGACGATATGAGCCTGGTGCGCCGACAACGCATCGCGCATGGCGGCAGTGGCCTGAGTAGCCTCGTCCCGCTCCACCTGCATCGCAGCGATTTGCTCCCGGCACTGGGCATTGTTCGCCTCGATATGCGCATCGGCCGCATCCGCCAGTTCCTGCCAGAGCTCCCCTGCCCCTGCCACCAACGATTGCAGCAACGAATCCGGTAGCGCCGGTCCAGGCGATTCCCAGCGCTCGGTGCGAATTGCCCGGACATGGTCTGCGATGGTCTTGAGGCTGCCGGTGTTGCCCAGGCGCTCGCGAATATTGCGAATGGATGGGTTGATGCCGGCCTCGCGCAGCGCGTCATAGGCAGTCGCGACGTCGGATTGAGTCAGGCCGGTGCGAGCCATAAAAAACACCCGTTGATTAGAATTACATAACATATCATAACGTTATGCATTGTGATAGTGCCCGTCTCAAAACCGCAGTCCATGGTCGATAGGTTCCGATAAGCGCGTTTCCTGGAACCTAATTCGACCGTTTCTGCTAACCTCCTGACATGACTGCATCTGTAACACCGCTGACAATCGCCCGACCCCTATCCGGTGAGGATCCGCTCTCTGCTGCGACCCAGCGCTTAGCCAATCAGAGCCGGGCCCGCAGCACCAATCTCGCCTATGAGAGCGACTGGGCAAACTTCGAAGCCTGGTGCATTAGAGATAACCGGGTAGCCCTACCGGCTCACCCGGTGGCCGTCGCCGAATACCTGAGGACCCAGCACGAGGCCGGGTTGGCGGTCTCGACTATCGCCCGCCGTCTCTGTGCTATTCGGCTCAAGCACATCGCGGCAGAGGTCCAATCACCACATACGGAATTCCTGATACTCGAAGTGATGAAAGGTATTCGCCGTGGACGCAAGCGCAAGGCGGTTCAGGCGACGCCCGTTGTCGCCGAACAGATCAAGCAAATGGTGGATCTGATCGATCTCAATACGCATCAGGGACGACGTGATCGGGCGTTGCTGTTGTTAGGGTTTGCTGCCGCACTGCGCCGGTCTGAACTTGTGGCGCTGGACATTGCGGATCTGGAGTTTGTTGATCAGGGACTGCTACTGACAATTACCAGCAGCAAGACTGATCAGGAGCAGATTGGAGCGGTCGTGCCAGTACTGGCCGAACCTGGCTCCCTTTACTGTCCAGTCGAGGCAGTGCGTAGCTGGCTGATTAACAGCGCTTTGCGTGAGGGTGCGTTGTTTCGCCGCTTGTACCGTGGTGACACGATCAGCAAGGATCGTTTGAGCGACAAGGCGGTCGTACTTTTAATCAAATCATTGGCAGGCCGCATCGGGATGGACGAGAAGTCGGTTTCCGGTCACAGTCTGCGTCGAGGCTTTCTGACGAGTGCCGCCACACAGAAGAAGGACTTGCGACGGATGGCAGACCAGGCACGGCATCAGAAGCTCGATACGACGCGATTATACGTGGACACCGCCAATGTGTTCGAGGATCATCCGGGACAAGGCCTACTGGCTCAGTCCGGCTCTGACTCACACAACAAAGATTTTCCAGATGTCCGCTGATCCGATCCTGTATTGCCTGGAACGACTCACCGATTACAGACAGCTTGAACGTCTTGCGAGTGACCTCATGGTCGGTGTCGGTTATGAGTCACTGGAGCCCATAGGCGGTAGCGGTGATGGCGGTCGTGACGCGTTGCATATTGCGCACGCCGACGGCCGCACCACAATCTTCGCCTACAGCGCCCGCGCAGATTGGGAAATCAAGTTTAATGGCGACTGCGATCGTATCGCGCAGTTGGAGCATTCTGTCCATGACATCGTATTTGTCTCCACACGGCCAATAGGTGCACAAAAAAAGGACACCCTGAGAGCAAAATTACTCCTGGAACGAGATTGGGGTGTGGAGTTCTACGATTGCGAGCGTTTACGCGTGCAATTGGTCGGCCCGCAGAAAGCGTTGCTTGGGCAGCATCCATCAATCTTCGTTTCACCCTGGTTCGAACGGGTTGGTGGTGAATTGGTGTCCCACGAACAACGCGACCTGGTGCTCATTGATCACCTTTCTTCAGAGCATGCGCTTGCCACCTGGATATATCGAAAACTGACCAGCGTTGGCTACTCGGTTTGGTGCCACGGTCATGCACCACTGGCCGGTGAGAACGCAGATCAGAGCGTACGCACTCTAATTTCGCAACGTGCGGTTCGCTACTTGCCCTTGTTATCAAAGTCGTCTGTAATTGATGCTGACTTTCGCGCGCGCATAGCGGGTGCCATGACCGAATCAGGTCGAACTCTACCTTGCTGGTCTGAGGATCTGAGAACGGCTTCTTTTGATCAGCAACTTGCAAAGCTTACCCCGGCGAATTTCGGTGAGTCGTGGTCCGCTGGACTTTTTGATGTTCAGCGACAGTTGGAGCACGGTGGTGTCGTCAAATCGCTGGATGAAACTTTAGGTCAAGCACTGGCGCTTTGTAGCTATCAGAGCGAGCCTTTGCTCGTCAATGAGCCGGAAACGGTGTATGCCAACGTATTTTCAGTGACAGTCCCTAGTGCTATTCACGCCTACGAACTCATTAGCGAGGATGCGGAAATAGATCCAACGCTGAAAAAACGGTGGGCACACTATCGACGCGGTAAGTGGATTTTTTCATTTTCCGCGCCGCCGGAAATATTGCCGTTGCATGATCAAACGCCGCATAAATACGCTTGGCAATACATTCCAGCCAAGTTCAGTGCAAATTCGACAGATGTTATAAAGATACTCGTCAAACGTTCACTATTCGTTGCCTGCTATCGCGCAGGATTCAAATGGTGCGACATTCACAACACGTTATATCTCGACGAACCATCTCCAATGCGCCATGGCTATCAGCACGTTGATGATATCTACACCAATGTGTCCTTCTGCGGTACACGTTCCTGGGGTGGGAAAGAAGCCAAGACCTCGTTCAACTATCAATTGGGCCCAGTATTTCGCGTCACTATCGATGACCAACATAGCGTCGCTGTGTTGGTTCGATTCTACGTTCGAGTTACGGATGCAAAGGGCGTCCCTTTTGAGAGAAGCAAAATCCAATCGAGAAGAAAACGAGTGGTCAAGAGTTGGTGGAACCGTCAATGGTTGCAACGCACTTTAGGCGTAATGCAATTCATTGCCGGTGATGGTGCCGACATAGATGGTGTCATTTTGATTGGTGAAGGCGCTGAAAGGGTAACCGTCAAAGTCAAGCCGCTGTCCTGGGAGTGTCCCGTGGGGATCGACGTCATTGCGTTGGATCGGATTGGAAATTTCAGCGAAGAGATCGCCAGTGCTCGGGACCTTTCTCCAGCGTCCAGTGAGCATGATTGCGATGAGTGATCAATTCCACTATTTCGACGAACCTCACCTGATCTTTGGCTCCGATCAGCGAGCACAGGACCCACACGATGGCCTTGCCCTGTTTGGTGCGCTGGATGCGCGTGCAGGCCTACCCAGTCACGTAGTCATGGGCACGACGCAAGGTATGCAACGATGGGCCAGTTGGGCGGCAGCAATGAACCAACCTGCTGCTTGTGAGGAGCTGGCTCGCCAACGACCGTGGCCACCTTATCCTGGGTTCGATGTTGCCTTTGGCGTCCCATGGCCAGAACCTGCAAAAACCTATCTACTTGAAAGCGAGCAATTGCAGCATGACGCGTTTCTGGCTGACCGGCATGAACGAACCTACGCAGTCGTTAATCATTTCCTTAAGGCAGTAGACCAGATTCGTCGATTGGATGAAAAGCCTGCCTTGGTAATATGTGTCGTCCCTGATGAGGTGTATCAAAACTGTCGATCACAGCGATTCGTCAGTGAACCCAGTGATGATCGAAAATCGCAAGAAGAACGAAAGGCGCTGAAGGCTGTGCTCACTGATCGCGAATCTGGCCAAGCTCGGATGTTTGGCGAACAGGACGCTGTCTCAGTGGACGATCCGGCGCTGGAGCAATATTCGCTCTCACCTGATTTCAGGCGTCAGCTCAAAGCCCGGATGATGGAGCATGAGCTACCGGTGCAGATCATCAAGGAATCCACGCTTGACATAACCGAGCAATTGCGCAGAGGCCTGAAAGGAGCTAATCCGCTATCCGATAGGCTCTGGAACTTCAGTACCGGTGTGTTTTACAAACTCGGCCGTAAGCCCTGGCGTCTGGATACTCCACGTGACGGTGTTTGCTACATCGGTATGGCATACAAACGAGCTGATAGTGGAAAAACGGCTTGTTGTGCGGCACAACTCTTTCTCGATAGCGGTGATGGGATGGTCTTTGTAGGCGATTTTGGGCCCTGGTTCTCGGAGAAGACCGGTGAGTTTCATATCACGAAGGCCCAAGCTCAAAAACTGATGTCGACGGTCCTTGCAACCTATGGATCACAAGATGGACGTCCATTGCGAGAAGTATTTTTGCATGCCAGATCCGGATTGAACGCTGACGAGTTCGAAGGCTTTCAAGCAGCATGTCCGGAAGGTGTAAAGCTATGCGGGATTCGTGTACGCAAAGATCGCCAAGGCCCACGCTTGTTTCGACATGATAAGCATCCGACAGTTTCGCGACGTGGCATGTACCCGGTTCTTCGCGGGGTGCTCTGGCAGCGTAGTGAAACGGAAGGTTTTTTGTTCACTTCAGGTTTCAAGGAACGAATTGCTGCCTATGACGGCTGGGAGGTCCCCGTCCCATTGGGTATCACACTGCAGCATGGCGAAGGTGATTTGGTCATCATTGCCCGTGACATACTTGGATTGACAAAGGCCAACTACAATGCGTGTCAGCTAGGGGAGAGTGAGCCAATAACCGTCAAGTATTCGGACCGTGTGGGCGAGATAATTTTATCCAATCCCACGCTTGATCCAAAACTATGGCAGCACAATTTGAAATATTATATCTAACGTCACCTGTAGATCGGTTAGACAATGAACTCAAAAAAAAGGCGCAGTATTTTCACCGATTGGTTCGAAAACCGTGATTGTTCTGTTGACAACGTCCGTGTTTTGAAAGAATGCGCAGCTGAACGCGCGGCGGTCTTTGACACACTTGTGGAAACCACCGCCGATCATGTCGTCGGGTTAAAAGCTATTGGGAAACTCGGCGGATTTCCGAACGCCAAACACCTTCTGGAGAATCGTGTTCCAACCGATAAAAAAGCTCGCTCCGGGATGCTTGGCGAAATATTTGCCACGGAGTACGTCGATCAAGAAACTGAATTCTCGGTGCCTGTTCGTCGTCTTAGGCATCGCGATACCCGTGAATTGGCTATGCGCGGTGACGACGTTCTTGGGTTTTGTGTCAAGAATAAAAGAGTCAAGGTGATGAAAGTCGAGGCCAAAAGTCGCGCAATTCTCAAAACAGCAACCGTCAATGAGGCACGTATTGGCCTTGCAGCCCATCTGGGACGTCCAAATCCAGAAACACTTGCCTTCTTGGAGTGCCACCTTCGAATGGACGACAGAGACAGAGAAGCCGATCCGATTGCATTTCTTCAACAACATCCGATTGTTGCCAAAGATGTATGTCACCTGCTATTTACGTTGTCTGGTAACTCACCAAAGAACTTTTTGGAAGCAAACAGCGAAACTATCAAGAAAGGTATCGAATTACGTCTCTGCGGATTTCTCATCCCCGATCATGCAGCATTTGTGAAAAGTGTATTCGATGCGTGTGTGGCGAGGAGGTAATTGGTCATGGAGACAACGGACGAACTAGTTCTGAAACTAAGCCAACTGTGCGCACCAGGGGTCAGAGATCAACTATTCGCCAAAGGGCTTTCCCGAGGGATGATTTGGGATTCTGGTCTTCTTCCTGAGGATAGTCCAAAGTTCTCACCGCGTCTGAGCAATGATCTGATGAATCACGGCTATTCGGTTCTCGGTTGCACAGTACGGTTGCGGATATTGTCGATTGAGCAGGAAATTCCTTTTGACCCTATTCTTGACGTCGGATTCAGGACGGCAGCGGAGTGCCTCGAAGCAGCCGTTCGTCGAGGTAAACTTCAAAATGATCGGGGTTTTCACTTAACGATCGCCGCTGCTTCGTTTCATCTTGCGCACTATGGAGCCAGGTCGTATTCGTTGCTTGCCGAAAACATCGACCAATGGAATCTGGTTGACAACGAGGTACTTCTCGTCGCCTTGATGCAACGAAAACTTGATGATCTCGAAACTCTTTGTGTAAATTGGTTGGACAAGTATGAGCATACTGACAAAGGAATAGCCGATTCGTTGGAGTCGAAAGAGATCGCATTTAGCGACATTGACGCAGCATACATCGCAATCAGCAGAGTATTTCATCAAGCGATTGCCAAATTTGAATTTGCGTTTCGCACCGGTGAATCTGCCTTTGTGGACGACGCGATTGAGCTTCTGGACCGATGCGTGGAGGCCTCTGACGAGTTAAAGCACGTATCACTTTGGTGGATCTGTATTCTGGCAAAACATTTGATTGACGACCTATGGCGTCGCAGCCTTCACAAGTTACTGCCTGTAGATCCAGGCGACGATCAACGCTGGAGAGAATTACGAGCGAACTTTATCGACTTGCTAGGCCAACGCAGCGTTGCCGAGTTGGACCTTTGGCCTTCTCAAGTCGCAGCCGCTGAACGTATTGTCGACGAGTCGGATAGTCTGGTTGTGGCGTTGCCTACCAGTAGTGGTAAAACTAGAATCGCAGAATTGTGCATATTGAAATGTCTAGCAAGCGAACGCCGTGTCATCTATGTCACACCATTGCGTGCCTTGTCCGCCCAAATAGAAGGAACGCTCGCTCGAAGCTTTGTGCCTTTGGGATTTTCCGTTTCTAGTGTCTATGGCGCAAGCGGCATCGGTGCGAGCGATGTTGACACGATGGGTTCAACAGACATTGTTGTTGCGACACCAGAGAAACTTGATTTCGCAATCCGTCAGAAGAGCGATGTCATCGACGACGTGGGTCTAATTGTGCTCGATGAGGGGCATATGATCGGGTTGAGTGAAAGAGAAATTAGGTACGAGGTGCTCGTTCAGCGTCTTTTGCAAAGACATGATGCGCACTCACGCCGGCTGGTTTGTCTATCAGCGATATTTACCGATGGAGATCCGTTCGATGCGTTTACTCAATGGATTCGGGCAGACAAAGCCGGCGAAGCCATTCAATCAAAATGGAGACCAACTCGACAACGACCAGCGACGATCGAGTGGAAAAATAATTTTGGATGGTTGGAGTATCGCGTAGCAAGCGAAAAGGTGTTCGTTCCTCGGTTCATTGAAGAACAATCAAAAAAAGGTGGTCGTAGAAATGCCTTCCCACAGAACCGCAATGAGTTGATTGTTGCAACTATTGACAAGTTTCATCACGACGGTCACTCTGTTTTGCTTTATTGTCCTTTACGGACATCTGTCGAAACATCTGCCACGATGCTCGTCAAGATGGTTAAGCAGGGCTACGTATTTACGTATCTTACCCAAAACGCAGAACTGCAAATTGAGAAAGCCATTCGAATTGGCGAGGAATGGCTTGGAAAGAATCACGTGGCGATTGAAGCCCTTCGGTTAGGTGTTGCTGTTCATCACGGGCAGCTACCTCGTCCGTTTCTAGCCGAGCTCGAAAATTTGCTTCGACGTCGAGTATTGACTATTGCTATTTCATCGCCAACTCTCGCACAAGGAGTCGACTTATCGTTTGGAGTACTGGTATTCTCGTCACTTTGGAGAAATCGCGCAGTCATTCAGCCCAAAGAGTTTGCCAATGTCGTTGGCCGCGTCGGTCGCGCCTTCGTTGATTTGGATGGCATTTATGTGCTTCCGGTTCATGAAACCAGCGCCGCTAAACGTAAGATGCGGCTGAATGAATTTCACCAGCTTGTAGACGATGCGCAAGCTCGAGAACTCGAAAGTGGCCTTTATTTGCTTATTCATCATTGCCTGGAATTGCTACAGTCAAAGTTGGGTATCGCAACAAGCGATCTAGCCGAATACGTTTTGAACCAGCAACCAGCCATTGATGATATTGCGGATATAGCCGACCCAGACACCCAGCTAATTGCCCTGATGCTCGCAGAACTCGATGCGGGTATCTATGCACTAGTTGAAGATCTGGATTGCGATGTAGCCGAAGTGGCTAACAAGTTGGATGAAACTTTGAAAAGTTCTCTTTGGCTCCGCCGGCTGGCAATTCAGAGATTTAGAATTCAGAGAATACAGATTGCGATGCTGCATGGTCGAGCCATTCACAATTGGGGTCGCACGACAGCATCACAGCGCAAAGGCTTTTTTTCCGCAAGTGTTGGTACTGAATCTGGCTTGCAGATCATCCAGCAAGGAAAAGTGCTAGAGCAGCTTTTGGACTCGGCAACAGAGGCGATCAAGTTAGGCAATCAGAATCAACTGTCATCTGTTTGCTGCGATTTGGCCGAAATCCTGTTCTTGATACACCCATTCACACCCAGGTTGCCTAGAACTTGGGACAATCAATCGTGGAAAAAAATTCTACGCGCATGGATTAGAGGTGATGCATTACATTCGGTTACTGACACAGAAGGTATCGCGTTCGTACAGCAATCGATTGTGTTTCAACTTGTTTGGGCAATCGAGGCGACTCGTACAATAATTGCTGCAATTGCTGTGAAAACAGAGGAAAATGAATTCGATGACGGTAGTGATGACCGTATGTATGTTGCTATTTGTATGACTTACGGGGTGCCTATAGTTGCTGCAGCCCGGATGCTTGAATGCGGGATGGAGTCACGCGTACTTGCAGTTCGATTAGCCAAAGAACTTGATCTTACTTTTACAACCAAAAATGAAATGAATAAATGGGTTGCCCGACTTGCTGATGTTGAACCGATTCAGCTCTCAGAATCTGAAAAGAATGTTTGGATGAATTTTATTCACAAAAACCACTTTTCACATGACCAATGGGCACGTCGGAATGATTCTTTCGAATATCGGCTTGGAGAGGGGTGTGATTTGGAGAATGGCACTTATGTGAGATTGCAACCAAACGATGAGGGAACAGCCGAGCTCTATTTGCCGGATTGGCAATGGGTTGGCAGAACAGATTCAAAAGTAATTAGACAACGAAGCACGTTGGGCGTTATTACATCCAAAAGTAAGGTTGCTGTTCGCGATTTTATCGCTCCTTTATCATCAGATCTGTAGATTGGAAACGAAATATGGATACGACGATGATCAGTAGCGCATCGAGAATCGCGCCGTAGAGCAGTTTCTAAAATATCATAGAATGCTACATGGAATACTGATCAGATTATAAAGAAATATGCTGCAAGTGCGCCACGAAGAATTTGTGCTGGCCACGATAAACGGTGGCCGCTTTCTTAACGCTGGAGACTGCCAGAAAAGGTGGAACAAAGGGCAGGAAAAGACAGCACTCGGTTACAGCCAGCGGATCGTAGAATCTCCACTCTTGCATTGTTCATTCAAATCTATTCTGCAGCTATCCACACAATCCAGCTGTACTCCCAGCCCCTCGAACCAGGCGTCGAGCGCTGTCGGTTCGATCTGATCTCGGTGGAATCCGACCCAAAGGGTCGCCTCTGTGAAATATTGGTAAAAAGGAGCAGACGGGAGATAAGGTGGCTCCGACTCACGCCGCATCATCTTCCCGATTGATGGGGTAGCCGTGCGCCGGCCCCCGTACGGGCTGGATCAGCATGCGGTCGAGCCATAGATCGCGAGGTGTGCGGAACTGCTCTATCCCAATGATCATGGCCTCGTGTCCTTCTCTTGGCTGGGCACGGTAGGTTCCGAGCAGCCGGTCCCACCAAGGCAAGTTGAAGCCGAAATTGCTGTTGGTCTCGTTCGGGTGTATCGAGTGGTGGACACGGTGCATGTCCGGCGTGACCACGACCCACCGAAGCATCCGGTCGATGCCGAGCGGGATGCGTACATTGCCGTGGTTGAACATCGAGGTCACGTTCAGCAGGATTTCGAAGGTGAGAACGGCAATAGCTGGCGATCCGAGCGCCGCGACGGCGGCGAGCTTGATCCCCATCGATAGCAGGATTTCCACGGGGTAAAACCGTAACCCCGTCGTGACGTCGAATTCAAGATCGGCATGGTGCATACGGTGCAGCCGCCACAGCACCGGTACTGCGCGAAACATCACATGCTGGAGATAGATCACAAGATCGAGCGCCAGCAGCGACACCACGATGGCGATCATGGCGGGCACCTCCAACACGTTGAACAGCCCCCAGCCACGCTCTTCGGCAAAGAGCGCCAAACCCACGGCCACGATGGGGAAGGTCAGGCGGACGATGATCGTATCGACCACGACAACGCTCAGATTGTTGGTCCAGCGCAAGAGGCGCGGGATCTCACAACGGCGGCGCGGGGCCGCTATTTCCCAAGCCGCCATGGCCACCAGGACACCGAGAAAGAAGAAGATCCGGACAAGTGGCTCATTGGCCAGTAGTGACTCCGTCATCTAAGCACGCCCGCTCTCTCGTTCGGGGCAACGACCGTGTCCTTCACGCTCATTTCTCTGGACGTCGGAGTTGCGCCATTGAAGTCGAATATCCGAGCCTGAACGTCGTGAATGTGAATAGATTTCGCCATCATTGAGGCGTTCTCGATTTGCCATATTAAGTAGCTCCGACTCGCAGAACCTCGTCGATGCAGTTCATGTTCATGGTTTTTCCATTGAGCGCGAACGAATCGCTTCCCATCATCATACCGCCCATATCCATTTGCAAGACGAAACGATATGTGCCCGCTCACTAGGTGTAACAGCTCGTGTCGAACGAGATGTGAGGACAGCATTATCGGCGAGTGCATGACGCTGTGCCTCTATCCGCGGGTGATCCAGATCGTAACAAGGATTGCGGCGAGGACGAGATCGACAACGATGCAGAACGGCACGTACCACCTCGGCAGATCGGTGAGTGCAGCATGCCGGTGATGATGAGCTAGGTCCCAAGCGCTGTGCGCGACGAGCCCCAACGGGATCATCCATCTGATGAACACCACGCCGAGGAGCGCGATGAGGGTATAGCCAACGGCGGCGACAAGTTCGACGCCGAAGGCTGTCTCAGAGCCCCGCACGATCGCGAACCCCATATAGATGCCAGCGATGAAGGTGAGGGTTAGCGCCGAGATGATGATCGATAGATCCCCGGCAAGGAGCACGTGTGGGATGCCAAGCATCGCGCCCGTAATCACGCCAGAGCGACGCGGGTTCGCGGCGATCAGGGCGCGCATGTGGAGGCCGCCGCCAGTCTCTCTCACCTGGGTGTGCTTGCTCATCGCGTACGACTCCAGTCCATCTTGTGGCAGAACAGACCGCCCAGCGCGCAACCTTCCACCGACAGGGTGTCGCCCTTTAGCGCCAATCGTGAACAGTAGGTCTTGTTGGTGTCAGGCGCCCAGATCGTACCCGAGCGCCAGTGATTCTCCTTTTTCATCTGCATGCCCTGGATGATTGGCTTGCCGAGAGGCTCGTAGACGGCGTTCTGCCGTACCCGCTGCATCGAAAGCGAGGACTATGGTTCCGCATCGCGCATTATCGCAATTATCGAATCGCACCCTCTCCTGTTCGCCAGACATCGCGCATGTCTGCGTTCGCGCCGGGACTGCGCAGCGCTATCGGTGAAAGCGAGATAGACAGAATGATCGCCCTCGTTCGCATGATTGACTCCCGTATTCCCGAAAAGGGTGTAGTCACGTTGAAGCTATGCCGAAACGTGCGGTTCAACAGAGGCGACACAGTATCAAGAATAACATCCATTGTGGGTTACCCTACGTGAAAGGAAAACTCGCTAATTCATAGGCTCAGATTGATCTTCGCTTCAGATCAACCTGATCAATAGCGCTGGGCCGGCTTTTATTCGCTGCAATTCAGCCTATAGCCATTGTCGGGGGTACATCATTTCCACAGCATCCACACGGCCATACAAACCATGGCTACATTTTCGGTCAGCGAAACAAAACCCAACGGCACGTTGCTGTTACCCCCAGCGCATGCACATTTTAATTCACGTTTGT